>Ga0302185_10003251_pt1 | contig 10131 bp, 8 predicted proteins | sample II_Bog_E1_1_FD_200231 | JGI IMG/M metagenome (GOLD analysis project Ga0302185, IMG submission 200231) | Peat permafrost microbial communities from Stordalen Mire near Abisko, Sweden - II_Bog_E1_2 | ecosystem: Environmental > Terrestrial > Soil > Wetlands > Peat | place: Sweden: Abisko, Stordalen... | reverse complement strand
CCGGTACACCAAGTAAGGTGCCACCGAAATAACGCACGACTACCACCAGCACATTGATAAGGCCCATGCTATCTATCTGCCCGAGGATAGGTTTGCCCGCGCTGCCAGACGGCTCACCATCATCCACAGCGCGAAACTGAGTGCCATCTGTACCTAGACGGTAAGCATAGCAATGATGCACGGCTTTAGGATGTTCTTTCTTAAGCGCCTGCAGCTTTTCCTTAACATCAGCTGCCGATAATACAGGGTAAGAATAGGCAAGAAATTTACTACCCCTGTCGCGGAAGTCGCCGGTGCCGGGGGTGGATATGGTTGTGTATTTATTAAGGTCTGTCATTTATTTATTTCCAAAAGCGATGAGCAAAATAGCAACAATTGAGGTAACCATGCCTATTATGCGTAAAGCATTTACATGTTCTTTAAACAAGATTATAGCTGTGATGGCCGAGGCTGCAAGGATACCGATATTAATTACAGGTATGGATGCTGAGCTCTCGAGAAAATTGGTATTGAGCAACCGGATGAAATAATAGATAGAAAAATAGTTGGGCACGCCCACACATATACCCGCTACCAGATTGCGCCAATGAAGCGTGATCTTCTTTAATAAAAGTAATACTATGACAACAACCGCACCTGTAGTGGCCGCAATGGCAAAGACAAATATGGTGTAGGCTGCCTGTGCATCGGTAGTGCTGAGAAAATGGAGTTGTATGTAATTAGTGGCCGTATCTAAAAAACCACCGCCTATAAAGATCAGCACAGGCCATAAGAGGCTTTGTGTTTTGTGATCGTCACCCTCAACACGAGTAGTAAGATATACAGCGGGAAAGGCCAGCAGCACACCGGCAATTTTAGCGATCGTGGCGTGCTCCTTATACACGATCAAAGCAAATATTACCGGTATAACGAGCGATAGCTTGCTGGCAATAATGGTGGTGGTGATGCCATCTACCTTGGTGCTGTATGCCAGCATATTAAAGATGGCTATGAAAGCTAACCCCATCACTATGGCCCATGGTAACCAATCTGCATGCATGGAAGCCGCGTTGAACGGTGAATGCCCGATAGATACACAGCCGGTGATGACGCAAACAAAGTAATTGGCAACAATGGCCTGTAGCGCATTTATCTTATACTTCGGGAATAATTTAAAGACCACGGAAATAAAGACATTCAATAAAACAACTGCAATGAGATAAAACATGAGTGTCTATAATTCCAGTCCGTTAACGTATGAATAATCACTCTTTTTATTAACGCTTACCTGCAGGGAATCGTTACTGATAGCGGTATTAAATGCAGGCACCTCATCCTGCAATACAGGCGATTTTATACCTTCTTTTAAAAGCACATCACCGGTAAATATCCTTGCCTCATCCCAGAGGCCGGCAGCTATGAAGCTATTGAGCAACACTGCCCCACCCTCGACTATGACCGACAAAATCTTAGCCTCATATAATTTGTGCAACAAAGCAGGCAGCAGTTGGACATCAAACGGCAGCTTTATGGAATGCACGTTGCCAAGGAGTACCTCTTTGTGTTCATTAATGACCCAGGTGGCAGCAGTATTATCGAACAAGTGATGCGTGGCGGGTAGCTGAAGGTTTTTATCCAGAACTATACGCAATGGCTGCCTGCCCTCGTAAAGGCGGGAAGTAAGCTGCGGATTGTCGTTCAACGCGGTGGTGGTGCCCACCATTATTGCGGCTTCTTCAGTGCGCCATTTATGCACCAGCTTTTGGCTGTCAGGCTTAGTGATCTGGAATTTGCCACGGTCGGCGGGGGCGATGAGGCCATCTTTTGTTTGCGCCCATTTTAAAATGATATACGGCCGTTTTTGCTTGTGAAAGCAAAAGAAACGCCTGTTTACCCACAGACCTTCTTTCTCCAGTATGCCGGTTTCTACCTTTATACCAGCTGCCTTGAGTATATCTACGCCCTTACCATTTACCTGCTCGAAAGGATCGTTATTGGCTATTACTACATGTTTTATTTTTTCCTGCACTATGCGATTGGCACAAGGGGGCGTAATGCCATAGTGCGCACAGGGCTCCAGGCTGACGAACATGGTGCTGTCGGGGATAAGGTATTTATCGGCTTCTGCCACATTTTTCAGGCAGTTCACCTCGGCATGGTCTGCCCCGTAGTAGTGGTGCCACCCTTCGCCTATTATACGGTCATTATGCACCAGCACCGCACCCACCATTGGGTTAGGCGCGGTATGGCCTTTGGCGCGTTGCGCGAGCTTGAGGCAGAGTGACATATAACCCAAAACCCCTAAAGGGGCTTTTCCCATGTTATCCATTATTATTCGCTGTGAAGCAGCATTTAAATTATTGAATAATAAAAGTAATAAAAACCACAACAATATAAGAGTAAGCCCCTTTAGGGGTTTGGGGTTTTAGATACTATCTTTGCCCGATGCTCAATTACAGCCAGGCGTTTTACCAACTGAAAGAAAGATTACAAAAATTATACGATGCAGATGAAGCTGCGGCTATCGCGCATATGTTCCTGGAGCATTTGACCGGGCTGAATAAATCGGACAGGTTGCTGAAGAAGGATACTGAATTTAAAGAGAAGCAACAGCAGCAATATGATGTACAATCGAAAGAACTGGTGAAGGGAAAGCCATTGCAGTATATCACCAATAGTGCGTGGTTTATGGGCAGAGAATTCATTGTGAACGAAAGTGTGCTGATACCGAGGCCGGAAACGGAAGAGCTGGTGCAATGGGTTTTAGACGACTCGAAAGCAGATGGTGAAAAGCTGAAAGTGAGGATTTTAGATATAGGCAGCGGTAGCGGATGTATAGGTATATCGCTGGCACGGCTGGTGGGAAATGCCATTGTAACCTGTGCTGATGTGAGTAAAGAGTCCATTGAGGTGCTGAAAACAAATATAGAATGGGTGCTCACCCCAGAAGAGAAAAAACGAGGTGCAGACAATATAACATTGAAAACGCTGGACTTCCTGAACGAGATGCAACGCAATAAGCAGTTGGGGCGTTATGATGTTATTGTGTCCAATCCGCCGTATATACCGGCCACTGAAAAGGGGAAAATGCATACTAATGTAAAAGACCATGAACCGGGTATTGCCCTCTTTGTACCCGCAGATGATGCGTTGGTATTTTATAAGGCGATCGCTGAATTTGGCAAAACACATTTAACGAATGAGGGCGTCGTCTATTGCGAACTGGAAGCTAACCATAGTGCAGAATGCAAAGCATTGTTTGAGACTTCCGGCTATATAAATGTGGAGGTCAGAAAGGATATACATGGGAACTGGCGGATGCTGAAGGCTAAGATCAACCGGCCAGAACAACTTGAAAATTAGTAGCGACACAGCCCATATAAATATAATAATCAATTGATTAGGAATTTTAGCACACAACGTTTGGTCTATCATAATAGTTAGATGAGAACATATCCAGGAAAAGCAAAACAGCGGATATTGCTTAGTCTATTGGCCCGGCTTTTCTCCCTTGTGCATTATTTGCTTATATTTACCCTCAGAAATAAGAAACATGAAAAAAATACTGGCAACACTGACCCTGGCAATGGGTATAATGATCTCGGCAAGCGCGCAATATTCTAATACAAAAATGCACGTAGGCGAAAAAGCCCCTGAACTGGCATTTCCTAACCCGGACGGTAAAACGATAAAGCTGTCCGAACTGAATAAAGGGCGTTATGTGCTGGTGGACTTCTGGGCTTCGTGGTGCGGACCATGCCGCAGGTCTAATCCCGGGTTGGTAGAATTATATAAAAAATATTCTCCTAAGAAGTTCAAAGGGGCTAAAAACGGGTTTACAGTGCTGAATGTATCCCTGGATAAAGACAAGAGCGCCTGGCTGGGAGCCATTAAGGCAGATGGCCTGACCTGGCCCAACCATATGAGCGATCTTGGCGCTTGGGACTCGAAAGCTGCGGCAATCTATGGCGTACAGTTCATCCCTCAGGCTTTCCTGATAGGCCCGGATGGCAAGATCATAGGGATGTATAATGTGGGCGAAATGGCGGCAGATGACCTGAGCAAGTATGCCGAATAAGGCATGATAATTATAATTTTGCAAAATGTACTATTTCCCGTACCTTTGCACACTTAATTCACGCATGGCAAAACCCATGCATTAAAAAACAACAAAATGAAAAAAGGCATTCATCCGGAAGGATACCGTTTAGTGGTTTTCAAAGACACATCTAACGAGCACACATTTTTATCGCGTTCAGCCGCTCCCACAAAGGAAACTATCATCTGGGAAGACGGAAAAGAGTACCCTGTAGTAAAAGTGGAAATTTCAAACACTTCGCACCCCTTCTACACCGGTAAATCAATGTTTGTGGATACAGCAGGCCGTATCGAGAAGTTCAAAAACCGTTACGCAAAGAAAACATCAACATCCAAATAATCATTTGGTCATATTACTTTACAAATCCCGAAAAATTCTATTTTTCGGGATTTTTTGTAATAATACCCTTTTGAATTTTTACTTTTGAGCCGCCAATGAAGTACATACTTTTTGATAGTACAGACCGCAACCATCTTTTGCCTTTTACGCATACCCGCCCGGTAGCAGATATAAGGTGTGGTATGCTGACTATGCGTGAGCGTTGGGAAATGTTGCTGAAACAACAGACTGGCTCACTTACCGAATCTTACCTTCAAAAAGTTTTTCCGCAAAACGGCGGAAGCGATAACCTTTATATCAATGCGGCTGTGTTTGCCGATGCGGTTTTAGTAAATGCTATCAATGTATTGGCTGAAAGGCATGCATTGGTAAAAGGGGCTATTGTGATAGCCGTTAGATCATCAGAAACCTTTAACAGCATTGCAGATCTTCATAAATATACTGATGCTACAACAACAGTAGACTTTTCCGGGGATGCCTATGCTTTAAAGAACGTTTGGGATATCTTTTCGCTCAACGACCGTGCTATACGCAATGATTATGCACTGATTACCCGGGGCCGTACCAGTGCTGCAATACCTGTAGGGGTAACTGTAACCGGCAAGGACCTGTTTATAGAAGAGGGGGCAAATATCTATCCGGGCTGCGTCATAAATACTGCTGCCGGCCCTGTATATATAGCCAAAGACACAGAAATACTGGAGGGTACATTGATACGCGGACCGCTGGCTGTGGCTGAACATGCGGTGGTGAAGATGGGCGCGAAACTTTATGGTGCTACCACTATAGGCCCCGGCTGCAAAGTGGGTGGAGAGATCAATAATGTGGTGTTTTTTGCCAACAGCAATAAGGGGCACGATGGCTACCTGGGCAATGCCGTAATAGGCGAATGGTGCAACCTGGGTGCAGATACCAACTGCTCTAACCTCAAGAATAATTATGACGAGATAAAAATATGGGATGAGGCTGCAAATAAGTTGGTAAAAACGGGGCTTACCTTTTGCGGGTTGCTGATGGGCGACCATTCCAAATGCGGCATTAACACGATGTTCAATACCGGTACTGTGGCGGGGGTATCCTGCAATATATTTGGTGGTGGTTTTCCGGAAAAGTTCATACCGTCTTTCTCTTGGGGCGGTAGCGACAGTATGACTACTTACGATTTTACCCGGGCCATGGAAACCGCCAACCGTATGATGGGCAGACGGGGCAAACAACTTTCTGCTGACGAATTGGAAATGTACCGCTACATCTACGACCATTCAAGAAAACAATAGATCATCCTTTTAAAAAACTTTCAAAATATTTATAAATGCGTAAAAAAATAGTAGCTGCAAACTGGAAAATGAACCTTGACCTCAATGAAGGGGCCGAATTGGTCAATGATATTTTCAAAGGCATGCCGGTATTGAACGAATCGAAAATGGTAGTGATCGCACCACCCTATCTGCATCTTACCCAAACAGCCGCGCAGCTCACCGGGATGATAGATGTGCACCTGGGTGCACAAAACTGCCACCATGAAGCCTCAGGGGCATATACCGGCGAAATATCTGCCGCCATGCTCAAAAGCGCTGAAGTGGAATATGTGATCATAGGCCACTCTGAAAGAAGGGAATATTTCAAAGAGGACAATGCCATGCTTGCCAAAAAGGTAAACCAGGCACTGAGCAACGGCCTCAAAGTGATCTTTTGCTGTGGTGAACCACTTGAAATACGCGATGCCGATACCCAAAACGCTTACGTGGAAACACAAATAAAAGAAGGCATATTTCACCTGAGCGAATCTCAACTGGCTGATATTGTAATAGCCTACGAACCTATCTGGGCTATAGGCACGGGACGCACTGCATCATCGGCACAAGCGCAGGATATGCATGAGCATATACGCAATGTGATAGCTGCCAAATATGAAAAAGAAGTAGCAAATGATATGAGTATACTATATGGCGGCAGCTGTAAGCCCTCTAATGCAGCAGAGCTGTTTGCCTGCCCGGATGTGGATGGGGGCCTTATTGGTGGCGCATCTCTGAAGGCTACAGAGTTTTTGGGAATAGTGGAAGCGATGGCTCTTTCATAAAAATTGCAAGGAAATTTTGAGGGGAACAAATCCTGCCATATATTTGCACTCCAATTGAAAAAGAACAGAGCTTTTAAGTTGAATTAAATCTCGTCCTTAAACAGGATTGCGATTGAAAGAAGTACCACCGAAGACTGCACGGCGCGTTGGTCAATCGGCTAAGACGCCTCCCTTTCACGGAGGAATGACGGGTTCGACTCCCGTACGTGCTACGAAAAAAATCCCTGGCTTTGCCGGGGATTTTTGATTTTACAAACATTGCAGGAGAGGGGTTCGACTCCCGTACGTGCTACCAAAAAAATCCCTGGCTTTGCCGGGGATTTTTGATTTTACAAACATTGCAGGAGAGGGGTTCGACTCCCGTACGTGCTACGAAAAAAATCCCTGGATTTGCCGGGGATTTTTGATTTTACAAACATTGCAGGAGAGGGGTTCGACTCCCGTACGTGCTACGAAAAAAATCCCTGGCTTTGCCGGGGATTTATAATTTTAGGGAACCTGGGGCAGTGTTCATACCGGTTTGTTATTAGCTTTACGTCATCTCAAAAAGGAATACAAAAGAAATGATATTTATAATGCGCTAATAGTTATCACCTATATTCGGTATTGAAGATTATCAATAAATGATGCTACTTTATAGACAATAACGGAAAAACCGGATGGCAACAAACATAGGATCCTTAAAAAAAATAATTTTTATCAGCCTATGTTTAAGCTGTTTCGCCCCCGCATTTGCCCAGGAAAACAAACTGCTTTTCCAGAATTTATCGGAAGACAGTTTAATGGCCAGAAAAGCAAAAATCATCGACAGTACTGCATATGCACTAACTAATAGTAACCCTGACAGTTCGCTTCTACTAGGACGAATTGCATTGAAAGTCGCAGACCAGGCCAAAAGTGCCCGTTGCTATGCAATGGCCCTAAATACCATTGGCTGGGCGCATTTTCACCTGGGCCATAAAGATTCGGCAATCTGGTATATAGCCTCAGCTAAAACAATGTATCATGACCTGCACCAATCCCTCATGGAATCCCGCATGCTTATGAATCTCAGCAGCGTTTATGAAACCGAATCCGATTATCCGCAAGCACTTCAAAATCTTTCTGCATCAGTAAAACTTGCAGATATGAACAAGGACTCCATAACACTGCTGGTAGCCGAAAAAACCATTGGGATCATCTACCGCAAGCAGGGGCATTTCGACCAGGCAAAAATATACCTGCAAAGAGCCGTACAAATTGCGGCTGCTCAAAAAAAGGCCCAATACTATGCTGATGCTTTGTCGAGCCTGGCATCCCTGTATTTGCAAATGAGTTCGTTTGATACTGCCAGGGTGCTCTACCATAAATCACTGATTATTTACAAATCCATCAATGACATTTGCGGGGTCGCACTGGTTAACGAGAACCTGGGACTTTGTTTTGAAAACATGGGCAATGCGCAAGCGCTGAATTCAGCTCACATACAGTATGCACATGCGCCAGACTCAAATCACATGAGCCATGCGCAAGCATTGGACTCTGCTATAGTTTACTATCAGCGCGCGTATGACATTAACATGCAGCTGAATAACAAATACGATGCAGCTTATGAAAAATTGCTGATCAGCGACATTTTCACAATCAAAAAAAACTACAAGCTCGCTGAAAAAAACCTGAAAGAATCATTACCGGTTTTTGACTCTATGCATGTTGTCAGTGAGGAGTATAGCGGCTACCAGGCACTCAGCGTGCTCTATGACAGTATGCACGATTATAAAAATGCCTACAAAGCAATATTGAAGGCAAACGTTTATTATGATACCATCAACCAACAGGAAAAAAATAAGGCTATAGCAGACATGCTGGTGAAGTATGAGGCCAACAAAAAAGATACCACTATCGCCCTGCTCAATGCACGTAGTGAACTGGCAGAACATAAATTGTCAAGGACACGGATCATTGAGTTCTTTTCGATATTGCTCATTGTGCTCATTGCGCTGCTCACCCTTTTATTGCTTAACAGGAATAATATAAAACAACGCTTTAAGCAACTACAGATGCGCAACCAGATAGCCAGCGATCTGCATGATGAGGTGGGCAGCTCACTCAGCAGCATACTTATGCTGGGCAAAATAGCACTGACAGAACAGAATGGAAGAGATGAGATCATAAATAAAATAAACAGCAATGCTGAAGAAATGATAGAACGGATCAGCGATATAGTATGGGCTACAAACCCAAAATATGACGATGGCAAAAATCTGAAAGAGAAGATCAGTAATTACATTTTACAAGTCAACAAGCTGTCAAAACATGCCGTAAACCTGAGTATAAGTGATGAAATTGCCGGCATAAAGTTCCAAATGGATGTGAGGAGAAATGTATTCCTGATCATAAAAGAAGCTATTAATAACATTTTGAAACACGCCCGGGCATCAGTCATAACGATCGCCATATATATAGACCAGAAAAAACTACACATTCGGGTCACAGATAATGGTATCGGGTTTGATGTGCAGCACCACAATGATGGCAATGGCCTTGAAAATATGAAGACCAGGACAGAAAACGTAGGAGGGATATTCAAATTAACCTCTGAAAAGATGAAAGGAACACAGATCACTGTAATGATCCCATTGTAGGTAAGTGCGGTAAAATGGTGAACTACAGTAACCTGCATCGCCCGTACATCACCCGAATTCGGCATAGAAAAATACCCGGTAAATAGATAGTTTTATGAAAATTAAAAACAAGGCGGTTTTTAAATTCATACATTGAAAAAAATAACAACACTTCTTTGTTGCCTGATGCTCTTTGCCCCATTGTATGGGCAGGAAAATAAGCTTTTATTTAATAATCTTGCAGTAGACACAGTGTTGGAGGAAAAAGCGGACAACCTGGCAAAGATCGCATCATCAATATGTAACAGTAATCCTGATAGCAGTTTGTTATTGTCCCGAAAAGCAATGGACATATCCCTGGCTGCTAAAAGCTCCTATGAATATGCCCAGGCGTTGGGGAATATCGGTTGGGCTTATTTCAAACTAGGAAATATAGACTCCTCCTTGTGGTATACCTCATCGGCAAATGCAATATTTCATGATCTGCATAAAACGCATATGGAATGTTCTATGCTCATGCATATGAGCAGCGTTTACGAAAGCATATCAGAATACCCTAATGCAATCAGGTATGCCACTGTAGCTATGGAACGGGCAAATGCCAATAAAGACACAACGATCATAATGCTGGCTGAAAAAATACTTGGCGTTGTATACATGAGGGAAGAGCTTTATGAGAAATCCAGACAGCACCTCGAAATATCGGCGAAATATGCTTCCATTTCTAAAAATAAAAAAGATTATGGAGATGTAATTACGTGTACAGGCAATCTTTACTTTACTACGAAATCATATGGTTTGGCAATAAACTACTACCATAAAGCCCTTAATATCTACGATAGTGCAAACGACCTGTCCGGTATCGCGATGGTATATGAATGTATAGGCACATTATTTGATGTTTTAGGTGGCCAGAAAAACTGCCCCTCCCTTGACTCGGCCTTGTTTTATTACCAACTCGCATATGACATGAACGCCCGGTTGAACAGCATCCGCGATGCCTCAATTGAAAAAATCTCTATTGCGGAAAT
>Ga0302185_10003249_pt1 | contig 10132 bp, 7 predicted proteins | sample II_Bog_E1_1_FD_200231 | JGI IMG/M metagenome (GOLD analysis project Ga0302185, IMG submission 200231) | Peat permafrost microbial communities from Stordalen Mire near Abisko, Sweden - II_Bog_E1_2 | ecosystem: Environmental > Terrestrial > Soil > Wetlands > Peat | place: Sweden: Abisko, Stordalen... | reverse complement strand
TTAACTGTTGACAAACTTACAGTCTACATGGACGAACTGAAAGAGAAAGAGTCAGTGCTGGGCGATGAGATAGTCAGCATGAATAAAAAGATTAACGCTAATAACAACTTCGCAGGTACTCACACGAGAGTATTTGGAACTAGTTCCTACAATCCCCAGGCAGCGGGAAAAACTGGAGAGGAAGCTTTAAGACAGACCCAGTTAGTAAAGGTTGATTATGATATTCTGAGCAAAATAGGTGAAGATCCCATAAGCAAATTTATAGATGTTGTAAAAAAGCTGTCTCTTATCGCGAGTACCCAGCAATCTTTCAAGAAAAACTTCAAAAAATACGTGGTGGATAGCTTCTATAACAGAGTATTCATCAGTGAGGATTTCAAGGGTAACGAAGTAAAAGTCTAACTCCAAAAATTAATCCACCTCTCTAAGGAGGAAATAGTTTTTCTGGGTGTAAAATTTTAGCTGAAGCAGAATCATATAAAAAGTATAACTTACTAAATGCTTTACTTCTATATTTAGTAACTTTATGAGCTTATTAGAAAGGCATGATGTTTACTGACTATTTTTAGAGTTATATCTTTGATAAAAAGATTAGCCTTGTATGATAATGTGAGTTTAGAATTATAATGATACAATTTGATGTTGACTAAAGTGTAAAAAATGATGATGACGGGATTTGAACCCGTGCCCTTTCGGAATAGAGCCTGAATCTACCGCCTTAGACCACTCGGCCACATCATCTTTAGTACTGTTTATCCCAACTCTTTCCCTTAGTAAACTACCAGCATCTCACATTATTTAATCAATTTGCAGTGTTGTTCATCATTAGCAAACTGAAAAAAGCTGATGATGATTTATAATAATCAAGATTATGAAATATTTTCAGTTGTTAGGTAGGATTAAAAGTAGGATTAAACTACTTATCGCATAGAAATAATAATTAGATATAATTGTTTTCCGTTTTTGTTATACTAGCATAAATATTGTATCATGCTGGCATCAAAGAGAATTCAAAGGTTTTTCTCGTCCCTTACCCTACCACCCACTACCTATAAACCACAATCTTTTGTGGGTAACGCTGAGTAAATCTTATCCAAACGCCACAAACACATACCTCAAATTTATTCCACCTATTACAAAACGCCACTAATTATCACTTAGGGACACATGCAATATCTGTTCGATCACAAGGGCAACCGTTACTTGGACCTGTAGGCTAGTGGAGGACAAGTCAATATTGGCCACAATCACCCAGCAATTCGTAAAGTACTTCAGGACCAAGCGGGTAGACTCATTCATACTTCCAGCATTTATATGAATTAAACTCAAGGATAGTACTCTAAATTGTTATGCGATTAACTGGGAGATGGCTTTAATACTGTCTATCTATGCAATTCTGCAGGAGAAGCCATTGATTTTGCTGTTTTAATATCAAAGGTGTTCAATGAGCAGCGTGATGTTTATTCATACAGAAATGCTTATCATAGTCTCGTTGGACATGCTAGGACAGTCACCAATCTCGGCAGTTGGAGTTCAGGAACAGTTGATAAACTAGACTGTGAGAGACTTAACTGGCCTTCATCCACTTCGGACGCTCAAATTGCCTTTAAGGATGTCAAAAATATTGTAGAAACTACTTCTGGAGGAAAGCCAGGCTTGTTAGTATATTAACCATTGCAAACCAAGGGAGGAGTTTATTTACCTCCTTCAGGCTACCTCAAGAGTACAGTCGATTATTTCAAATAGAAGCAAGCCATAACTATTTGTGATTAATCTCATACTGGGCTTGGTCGCATCGGTCGAGAAGGATGGGGTTTTAAATGGCAGAATCATTCCCCCAGCATCATAACTATTGGAGCCAGTCTCGGAAATGGAAGTTCGTTGGCTGCAGTGGTTAGTCGCAAATAACTTGCAGGCGTCATAAAGCATGTTTGGTTCAATACTTATGCCGCTGGGCATATGCAAACAAAAATTGGACTCGAGGTTCTGAACACTATTAAAAGTGAAAAACTACAATAAAATGCCGAATCAGTTGGAAAGTATTTGCTTTAAGGATTGCAGAGAGTCAGTAAAACATCCAATTTCATTGGAGAAGTGAGAGGAAAGGGTCTTATTTTGGGAATAGATGTGGTTGACAGCAAGCAAACTAATTCACCTTCAAAGGAGAAAGCACTTAAATTAATGTAGTTAACTCGAGAGCGCCAACTATTGTTTGGACGAGGTGGTGGACATGGTAACACTCTACTAGTGCGCCCTCCTCTATGCATAACCCTCGATGACGCCAAATATGTGGTGGAGGCCTTTTAAGATGCTCTATCACAACTGAAATGATTAAAACCATTATTCCCAACTAACTATACAAAATTGAATTTCTATTGATTATGATAGGGTATCACTTTCTGCGGGGGTGGCATTCCACGACGAATTTATAGTAAATTAATCCTTCTTTGATATCGATTGGTTATTATTCATCCTCTTCCTCTTACTACTCTTATTCTTCACTTTCTTCACCCTATTAGCCCTAGTCTTCCTCTTCCTCGACTTCGACTTCTCCGTTGTCATTCACTTCCCTGACACTTACAATTCTATCAAGTTGCATGCCTATCTTTTGACAAATCTAATAGGCCTGCCTCTTGCCTTAAGTGACTGCAATCTCTTCGCTATCGACTTCCTGGGTTGTGATGAACATACTTAAAATGGTTTCCACTCAAGGGAGTTGATTTTGTTGACTCCTTGCTTGAGGATATCATCAATTAGCTTTCCGAAAAGTGTCGACTCCTTCACACTGATGCGCATTTCATGAGCGACCACGAAGCCTTGGTTAAAGAGAGATACCTGCAAAGATTGGTTTTTTCTGATCCAGCTAGTATTGAGGTTTAATACTATAGGGGTCAGTCTACACAATGTTTTCACATTCTTTTTTCTCCTTCGCATACGACTGGCAGTATATTCCTACTACTGTTTTGATGCTGTTAATGATGCCGACTGCTTCCTATATGGTTTCCTCGAGACTTTCCCCTTGCGCCTTGATGACAGCATTGATTTCGACGTAGTCCAAGGGCTGGTCAACTTCCTGATCCACGTAGAATGTGATGACAGTGGATTAACTAACAGCTAATAGCAGTACTAAAAAGAATAACTTCCGTACAGCCTCGATCCTCATGCTAAATAATATAAATATAATGATAAATATATCCAGTATGGCTGTTATTTTTACTATCTTTCTCAACCAAGTCGTTTTTGCAGATTTTATCCTTATAAATATGGAAAGATAGTTCCTATGTTCGTATTTTGAAAATGGGGTATACAAACTAAAACCGTCGAAATTCTATTGATTTCATATATTTTCTAAATTAGTTCTTGTTACCATGCAAAGCATTGATGAAAAGAATTTCCCCAGAAGGAAACCAAGAACAGTAGCAACATTTCTCAAGAAGACATTCGACTTGCTCAATGTATGGCATTTTTTATTTAGAACTCTTCAAATATGCAGTATGTTCATTGGGCTCAATCAGGCATCGGCTTTATCATATCCGACTAGCCAGCCTTCGCCAAAACAGTTCTGCCCTTATACTTCAAGCATAGCAACTACTCCTCATTCGTCAGGCAGGTATTTTCGACCTTATTTAGCTTAACATGTACAACTTCCATAAAATACGCGAAAACAATAAAGAGAGTTACTTTCACCATTAGTGTTTTGATCGTGACAACTAAGATGCCCTTGCAGATATCAAGAGGAAGCCAGAGAAAAAAACAAAAAAAAACTGTTTATATTATGATGATTAGCAAAGCTAAGAATAGCCGCTTCCTCACAGCATCAAAAGACATGAGAAAATTCACACAAATTAACAGAGTATTCCCAAAAAGAAGATAGAAGTCAGCATTTTGAAAGAAATATCAAGTGATAAGAAAGTATAGTCTCTGAAAAACACTCAAAATATGTTTTCAGATGAAAGATGCGGATAATGCTTGCAAGCACCCGCTTGTTAGAGCTCCGATCAATTGTCCATGGAGGTGTAAGAGAATATAAAACCAATTGAGCCAAGAGGACCTCGTCTTCTCACCTGTGAATTGATCAGCGCCAGCAAAAATAATCTTTTTCCGATTAGCATTGAGAATGTGGCTACTTCTATCCTCAGCATCTTTAATTGATTATTAATATACTATTTTAAAAGTGTAAATATCCTTGTGGCAATTGAATTTATTAGTAAAATACCTAATTTTTTCCAGATTATCCAGCTACTTTCGAATAACTAGTGTTGACTTTTATATATATCACTTTTGGCAACAGCCGTTAGCCTTCTTCTGTGCGCCTTTCGATTCGATTGAGTTCAATTTTAGAGTTTTTCCTGTCTTGGGGTCTGTGGTCTGCTTTTCGCTCTTGTTTTCACCCTCAACAACAACTGAATTGGTACTATTGGTAGTAATCACTTCCTTCTTTTTTTGTGTGGAAACCAATTAATCTATAACTGCGTTAAAAAGATCCTCTATATTAGAACTGCTTTTAGCAGACACCTCTCTGTAAAGCTCAGCCTGTTTTTCTGCAAGTTACTGCGCCATCTTTCTCGTTTATGAGGAAATTTCTGCTTAAAGGTCTGCTTTGTTACCGATAACATAAACCTTTATATCTTTTTTACCTGCTTCACGAATAAAATCAATCCATTTGGCTATGCTTTCTGCTGAACTCATGTCTAGATTATTGGGGGATGTACTTGCAAGATCAAAAACCACTAATGCAATATGCGCGTCCTTGAGATAACTAGGGATGAGACTTTTAAAACGTTCTTGTCCAGCCGTATCCCAAAGTTGGAGACGTATGATTTTTCCACCAGTTGCGATGTTTTTGCTGATAAAGTCGATACCAATGGTTGGCTATATTTAGTGGCAAGTACATTTTTTGTGGGGTCAAACTCGTTGCGGATGTAGCGAGCAATAATAGAGCTCTTTCCTACGTTCTGATCACCCACCAGGACGATCTTAAACTTCTGAATTGAACTACGATTGCTGGAAAAACTGATGTTATCGCTCATATTATTATCAAATATTAAATGGATAGAAGTATAAACTTTATCATTCTTATGAAAAACGGTTAGGTTTGAAAAAACTCTTTTAAATTCAAATAGCAAGATATAAGATATAATTTAACCTTCGTGATTAAAATAGTAATTATGAATAGATATTCATTAAAAATACCAATTTAAAAATTTAAATTAGTTATCAAGATAGCGAAATTAGTTATTTGCATATGAAAAAATAGTGCTAATAAATAAGATAAACAAATTTTCCTCAATAATTATAAATTAAATATCTATTAATCCCATTTTTAAGTATTTATATAAAAATACTTTTTCATACACAATCTGTATTAATCAATTTATCTTTTGACAAAAATATATAATATAAATAGTATATAATGGGACCAGCTCCTTTACTATTTGGTTGTGGATACATAGTAGGAGTCGCCCTATTACGGAATAATAACCATCATCACTAAGTTGTCAATCACTATTTGGGATCACAAAATATTGGAGGACAGCTCACTTATATTACTCATCAGCACGTCAGCACAATTGAAGACTATGTAACCAAAAATAGCCTTTAATAATATTTAAGAGACCAAGGCTTGCCTTAGGATAAGATAGTCCAAGCTAAGAAATTAAAATATGTTCTACAAGGAAAAATAGAAGACATTTCTTTTATCATTTAAGGATCTAATTTTTCTTCAAAATTAATTGTTGTTACATCTAAGAGAGTCAGTTAGAGAATGATTCATATAAAGATTAGCACTGATCAGTTTACGGCCCTCTATACTGCACCTCAAATCAAATATAACTACACCCAGGGTGCAAACTATTCTTCAAGAAGTTTAGATCAAAATGAGACAAATAAACTTACTGATGCTCTAAAGCAACGAATGAATCAACACAAACTTACTAACTGATCAGCTTTAAATATTATTCATACTTATTAATATAATACTTTTTTATATTAATTATTTAATTTGGTAAAAATGTTAGAAAAAAAGTAAGAAAAAAACGAGGAGGAAAATGGCTCAAAGAATTAAAAATATGTGAATAATGCTCTCAAGTAGTTGATTATTGATCAAAAACAATCAAATTCAAACTCTTTTAAATCGTCAATGTCAAGTTTCTTATAAGGAAAAGGCTTTAAATATCTGGCTGGTTACACACAATCTTAATCACAAATTGTTAAGCCTCAATTTGCAAGGAAAACTTTCTAGAGACTACTACAAAATTGCGCTGAGTGCATGATTGAAAAATCTAAGGAAATTTTAAACTGTATATATGATTTTGGTTAAAAATACACTTATGATTTCCAAAGGAAAGTGATTCCTCATGTGACTATTCCAAATAGAGAAATAAAGATTCTTTGCATTGAGTTTATAAAAAAGAAAAAAGCTTGCTTTATGAGTTATATAGTCATGCATTATAACTTTGAATTGGCCCCTAATATTATTAAACAAACAATTTAATCATCTTCACAGATTTCTCATTCTTTATCAGCTAAATTTGGTGATTATGGCATCGGATTTTCATTTCAATTGTCACACAGCTCTTCTTAGGAAAATATTTTGGAAAAAGAGAGAGGAGTAACTCCCTAAGATTTAGGAATGCTGGTTCAACTAGCTAACGTGGATAACAGCAGAAGATCAACGGTGTTAAAAATGTTTTATTAAGGATAATTTGAAGATATACACTATTGATTTATACCCTCTATTATTTCATAAATTGAAGATGTTCATAAAAAATCAAGATCTTGAAATTCCATTTCTATTAGATCTGAGTATTTAAGTAATATGTGGAGATCTTATTTTGTGATTCCTCTGCTTTTATGCTCTTCTGTATCAATAGATACATAGATGCTATCAGTTCCAAAAAAATCAGATTATTCATAATAGCAAGTTGACCGTTTAATGAAGATATCCTTGGTGAGAGTAAAGTTAACTTTGAATTCATAAATTCCCACCAAAATCTTGTTGTCTTTCTCTCTTTTTAAAAATCCAAAATAGGACATCTTTCCTTGCTCATTTAAAAAAATAAGCCAATTTTTACTAAATTCTTTTTCCAACTTGTTGTTCGACTTCGAGATAACATTTAAGATTACCTTGGCCTCTTTTTAAGGATATTTGAAGGCTATCTAATCTTTCAAACAGAAGATATAATCAGAGTATTCATCTTTATCAACAAAATTTGTTTGTTTGATGACACTTCCCTGAATTTTTGTCATTCCAGAGACATTTACTCTTCCTTCAACTGACTCTCTTTAAGAAGCCTCTCTCAGTTTTTAATCAAATTTTTGAAGCATATTAAGTATTTTAATATAATCTAAGAAGAATGTTAAATCATTTGAAAAGGCCTTAAAATTTGATTTTAGATAGAATTAGTATAAAAAGTATTATTAAAAAATTATTAGCAAATATAATAGCATACTTATTATACATTTCAATGTCAGTTCCAATCAAAAAGGCAACATTTGGAAACTATTTTACCACTGAAGTCCAAAAAAATGTAAAGGCGATCACACAAGCTGCTGAGGGGTATGGATTTACAATGAAAAAATTTAACAATGAAAAAGACTTGAATATCGTCCTTCCTAAAGATGCCTCATAAACTTTATTGGAGATGATTGAAAATATTCTTATTCAAGTAGATGACAATGATTTAAAAAAGCAGTTATTGTAATTTCATGAATATTTTGTTCAATCTATTGTGGATACCAAATGCCAGACAATTTTTGAATCAAGAGACGACAAAACTTATACTCTATCCATTGTTAAGATATAATTTTGGAAAAAATCTACAAAATGCCTGCTTGCCTATAAAATTACTAACTTCCACTACAAATGTGCTCCAGTAATCTTGAAATTAGCGAATACAAATGAAAAATCTAAAAGTACAACGGTACTAGTTTTCAACTCATCTAGCTACTCATATACATCTTCCTAAAGATTTGTTGAGGTTGATAGAGGAGTTGACCAAGAAGATATTAGATTACTGTTGCAACTAAGCTCCTTCGGAAGCTAAGACATTGACTCAAGTATTCAAAAATTTATATGTGCATGATAGATAATTAGTATATCTTTACATAATCAACTATAATACATATTCAATTAGAAGTTCTCAATTTTATCAAATAATTTGTATATTTTATTGAGGAATTATTGCAATTTTATTATCAATTATTCTTTATAAATTTGAATTTTCTTTTTCTTTTGTTCCTCGAAGATAAGTTTATTCTAAATATATGATTTCAGAGAGTTATATTAAAAGAATATCGATTATCACATGAATCTTCCCAGACAAATGTTGCACACTGTATCTTATCTATGAATATTTGCAACATCTCTCAAACTGAGTTGTTTACATCTTTGATAGCACACATTGCAGAAGAGTACAATGTTATTAATTTCAGCTCGGCAAGTTGAACAAGTTGGACTTGTCCTAAACCATCCTTATAAGCATAGGAGGTGAAATCCATGTCCGCAGCGAGTCTTAACATTCAATTATTGACTCAAACAAATGTTGCAAATTTACCAATGACGAAATTACTCATCAGATTATATATTTTACCACTTTTTATTGTTTGCTGAGGGATCTCTAATAATATTAGTCTCAGTAGCTCCCACTCCAACTTCGTTATTGGATGGCGGTGAATTTCTACAACAGCTGCGTATAGTGCATATAAAACAGATAAACACACCAACTGAAAATAGCACAATAAATGCTATCCCGCCACCGCTTAAGTTATTTGAATCGCAAGATGATCCATCGCTTGAAAGACTATATCCTGAGGAACAAGTACTGCATGAGTTAGAATCAGCGCAGGCATCACAGTTAGCAAAGCAGGCATAGCATGACTGAAGAAATAAAGTGAATGTGAAAAATAGGATCATTTAATTATTGCTGAATAATATCGATCTCTTAACACAGTTCTTAAATGATTGTTTTTATTAAATACTTGTGAAAACGAGGTAATCTAAAAGTTTATCTCTAAATCATTTAAAAGTCATTTTAATATATTTTCATACCAATTCAGATAAACAATGGGAGGATGTCTCAAAGCATGCTGTCTTTCTGAGGCTGGCTTACGCTGCCACTCAGTTATTACCCTCTGTGGTTTTGTGTATTTCGTACTCTTGCGATGAACTAGATTTTGATGTTTCTCATATTCGATCGCCAAACTGATTTCTTCTAATTCCCTGTTCCTGACAAATCACCAACCAAATGGTCATGCCTCATTTCCTCAGCAGTACTTCACGCTAATTAAGTTTTTTTTATTTTTCTTCGCGGTGATCATGGTGCGACTCTTGACTATAAACAATCAAAAGAAAGGAAAGCGATTATAGAAAAAGATTTCTCTCCTCTCGGATATGAACGACAGGACAGTAAAGAACTTTAAGCCCCTTTCTGAGGAAAAAGGAGAGACCTAAAGGCTGCTCAATGATCGTTGATAGTGTTTAGAATATTAAGATGCCATCCCGGAATGGAAGAAGAACAGCAATAATCAAATCAAGTTAAAGGCGTCGTCTTTGAACGTGCCCTTCTTTTACTCTTCCTAGAAGACGCTGTATAGATCGTTCATAATATTCCCCTACTTCGTCTCGATTTTGGGAGCATTAAGGGTGAAGCTTGGACTTGCCGATAGTCTCGACAAAGGGATATTTGTGGAGAAGGGAGGGCTAAGATTAAAGCCATCCAGTCCTCCCAAATTGCCTGCAGGCGGGGATCCATAATTATAAGATAGTTGAGACATTGCCTTTTCGTTCTAAGGCTGGGACATTTGTTTGTGTTCCTCAGGTCTAAATGCCGACCGTTGTTCCTCAGGTCTAAATACTGACCTTTGGTCTTCAGGCTTAAATATTGGCTTTTAGTTTAAAGGCTTAGAGATTGGCTTCATGATTGGTTTAATCGCTTTCCCTATGCTGTTGCTTGGAATATTGTTCGTATTGGTGTGGATGTTGACGGGATTACTGAAACTATCAATCTTATTAACATTGGCTTTTACAATTTTTTTAGTGATTTTTTTGAGTTACGGTTGATAGAAGGATCTGAGAGGTAGGGAATCAGCACAGGTAGAATTTTGGTGCTAATAACATCAGTTGGAAGAGAGT
>Ga0302185_10003241_pt1 | contig 10142 bp, 6 predicted proteins | sample II_Bog_E1_1_FD_200231 | JGI IMG/M metagenome (GOLD analysis project Ga0302185, IMG submission 200231) | Peat permafrost microbial communities from Stordalen Mire near Abisko, Sweden - II_Bog_E1_2 | ecosystem: Environmental > Terrestrial > Soil > Wetlands > Peat | place: Sweden: Abisko, Stordalen... | reverse complement strand
TTATATTGGCTTGTAATTTTAAGGAAACAAAATCATTGATATTTTAGCCATATTATATGGTCTTTTGCTGATATTTTGCTTTGACTAAATTTAAAATTAATTATTTTAAAAAAGGTTTTAAATTAAGAATGAGAATCGCTCATTTACTTCATGTAAAAATTCATGTTCTTCTCTATTTTTTTTTTTTTTTATCTTTGACTATTTCGAATATTCTAGAAAAAAAAATATAAATGGTCTCAAGCATTTGCTAATATTGTTGACAATTTTATTGTCAAAAGAGTAAGGAAAGAGAAAAAATCATCAAATTCTTCAAATCTATTGCAATTATTTTGTAAAAAACAATAATTGGTTGAAGGATTTTTTTGCAGACATAAACCAATCACATATGACCTAAAAATGAAAGAAATTGTGATAGAGCGATTCATTTAGACTAAATATGAGCCAATAGAATTAATAAAATGACTAATTATTGCAGACAAAGCTAAATCCTTCAAAATTAATAAATAAAGAATATAGAGGATTATGGAGCAATGCTACTTCCAAAATGACTGAAAAAAGTTTATTTGGCTAGAAATTGATTGAGTATAACTTTAACAATAAATTTTGACTCATTAATTCATCCAATATTAGGTTTATTTGCTTGATGAGTATTCTATGTTTTTTATGAATTCAGAAACTAAAAGAGCCTTTCAATAGATTCAATATATAAAAAGATCAAGCCAGTCACAGGTCTGTCGATTCCTCAAGTGTTCAAACTGTTTTAACTATTTTTTGTAAAGAAACAAATCAATTTTAACTTTATCCCAAATGGTAATTATTAATTTAGTATGTGATCTAACAGTATTTGAATTTTGATATTCTACTATTAATCTACGGTTATTTAACTTCTAATCCATGCTATTTTTTCTGAGTTATAATAAATGAACTCCTTCATTCTATAACATCTTCCTCCTGCTTTTTAATAACATAGCATAACCCTTGCTCAACAGCAGATGCTTATGCAAAGTTAACTCTGCCTCTCTTCGCTTTCTCCTGACTCTTCTACTCTTTCTGGGGATTTTTCTATTGAGAATCGTTTCTGTCTGAGGCAGGAGTCGCAACTGGTGAAAGTCACCTATATTCGTATTGGCAAGGAGTTGCTAACTTTGATAGACCGATTGATGATCAAACGAGACCCACATTAGGAGGACAACAAAACAAAAACCAGTACCAACTCGACACCCCTCTAAATTTATCCATCCAAAGCTAAGAAAAATTATCTTTCCTTCAGCTCAAAAATGATTTTGGGGTTATTTGAAAAATGGCTTTATCAAAGCTTCTCAGAAAGCGGATTGTTGCTGTCCCAAATTAAGGAGATCTATAAAAGCGAGCACGAGCTTATTACTGCAATTGCTAACAATCAGCAACTCCGCGAACATTTCTTATTTTTTTCCCGAATCAACAAAATTAAAGCATTACGGAAATGTGAAGCCAAAGTCATGAAAAGATGGATCCTTCAGTGCCAATTAATTCAAAATTAGCATGACAAAAACTCTGACATTATGGATGAGTTTCTTCAATAAAATAAAAAATAGTGATTTAAATATTATTTTCGATATTTACTCAAATAATTATGAATCATTAAATTTACAACAAATTTGCAGTCAACATTCATCTCACAATTTTAGTTTGTTTCAAGGCTCTTATTTGATCAGTTTGTAATCATAGTCTAATTTTTTGAATTTATTTATATTTGTTGAATACTTCTATTTTTATTAAAAGATAAATCTATGAGTTTATGCCGACATTTCTGTTAATTATGGTTGTCGTATAAGCTTTAAGCTCATGACCTAATATTTGATGTGATTTATAACAATCTACTTCAATATATCAAATATGAGTGAAAAATCTCATTCTCCAAGATCTGATAGGTCCGCTGAAAGGAGTGATCGAAACGATGGCAAGAAACGATATAAATATTGCTGCAGAAATTGCAAGCATACAGAAGGTGGACGCAAATCTTGTGTTTGTGTCGTTCCCCTCAGTCAAAGAAGAACATAAATAGGAGATAAAGGATGTCAGACCTGCGGATGCAAGGGATGCTCTATTGAGGATTTTCTTCATCGCGGGGAAGACCCAGAATATAAGCCTAAGACAAAGGAATCTGATCGTAGATTATACGATAAGTTAGAGGAATAAAAATTTGACGGCAAGAACGGATGTTGCCGTAAATGTATGAAAGCCTTTTCGAAATTGGGAAAATCATGTCTTTGTCAAGTCCCTAAAGAGGTTCGCAAGACGAAATTACCTTCAGAAGGGTGCAAAATATGTTCATGCACAGGATGTAATCCCAGAGATGAATCTGATTCGGCTTCCAACCGTTCTCGTAGCCGTTCTCGTGGAAGATCAATATCCAGCATGGGAGAATAAATCGATTCTAAATAGTATAATCTCAACAACACTGACAATTCAATGCTGGGAAAGGTGATAATTGTTTAATATGGACTGTATCCAGGAATGCTCGGCTTAGGAATTCCACAAAGAACTCCAAACTATATTCTTGGTAAACCCTTGTGATTCAAACGTTCAACTTATCAATTTATTAAGTAATAATTAAAAAGGAACAGACAGGGATTGAACCTGCGACCTTAGGATTTGCAGTCTTACGCTCTACCAACTGAGCTACTGTTCCGAAACTGATGTTTTACTTTATGAGAAAGACATATATCATCCCTTTGCCTCAAGCCTTATAAGGGCTATTAATGAATATAAATCAACTCAATTCGTAAATTTGAAGTGATTTTGAATCTTATTATGATTGTTTTTGTTTTTGCCATAAAATGCGGAGATTTTTCACCAAATGAAAGACTCAATTATTCGTCAATAAATATTATTTTGCAAATTTAAGACTGTTAATAAAATTGTATCATAATTCCATTGGATTGTAACCTTCGAAAGGATTGGGTGGATGCAATCTATTTGAAATAACTCTCTCTGCAAATTATTCATAGATATTGCACATTGGATGCAATTTCTATGAATATTTTCCTTTTTTTTCGCTAAAACCCCATTTTTTCTACACCCAAGGCATTTCTTAGTATTTAAAAAAATTTGCCTCTACATTTTTCTTTTTTCCAAGGGTTTTTTTCATGACTTTTATCTATAGCTTCACATCTAACTCAGCTTTTCTCAGAGATTTGCGACGCAGCTTTTAGTATATCTGCTCAAACTAAGGCAAATGATTGGAAATCGTAGTCGATTGCTCAGTGCGGAACTTTTACACTTTATTAGACTGTCTACTGATGTGACGGTGAATTTTGCGAGGGACAATACTATCAATCTTTTAAATAAAGGCGCCATCAATAAAGGAAGGCCGCTATTCCGATAGGGAACGAGAAGGGCTGTTAGATAGAGTTCGACAGTAATACTTATGAAACGATAACAGCTTACACTTTCTGATTGGAGTTGGGATATATTGTTATAATTCCTTGTACATAATGTTTATAAAAAAAGCTGACATCTTTTAATCTTTGGAGATAAACCTTTCTGTTAGATTGCTAAATATTTATTAGAACTATAGATAAAATCACGTTTGAACGTTTCAGGACAAGATAATAATTTTTATCATATTTGCAAATTATATTGAATCAATAAATTATAAAAGACTTAAGAGATTCAACAATGTTGGTATACGTTAGACATGCTGAAAGAGGAGATAATTAATTTCCAAGACAATAGTCAGAAATTAGCTATGATCCTCCAATTACAACAGATAGTTAAAAAACAATAACAGATACTGCAGCAGAATTGTTGTAGCTATTCAAAGCAAACAATATCAAGACAGTCAGAATAGTATCTTCTAAATTTTTACGTTGTCTAATGACGGCTGAACAAATAGGAAAGAAACTTATCAATGAGGGAATCATTATCGCAGATCCCAAAATAATAAACAATGAACTCTCAGAGTATTTTCGGCCCGACTGGTTTCAATAATATCCACTTGCGGGATTAATCTATCATTCTCCTTTTCTAAAAAAGTATATAAATTGGTAATGGTAAGAAGATCTTTTAGAGAAACCACTATCTTTTCCTGAAAATTATGTGATATTTCAAAAGAGAATAGGAATGTTTAAATAGAAAATAAAATTTCCTAGTCCAGGAGAATGTCTACTCATTGTTACTCATGGATTTGTGGTGCGATAACTCAGTTGGCGCATGAATCAAGTCCCAAATTATCTTTCGGACATAAAATACTGTGGATTTGCTGCTTTTCATCACAATGGACACCAATAAATACTGCTTCGTTCTAAATTATGAAATTTGGAATTGAAAGAATGAACAATGATAAATTATAAATAAATATCAACATATCAATATCAAAGGCCACTGCCATTTAAAGATTTTTTTGCTGATCCTCGAGTTTATTTAAGATAACTATTTTTTGTAATTTACTATACTTTCAATGAATTATCCTTTTAATTTTCTTTTACCTTACTGTTTTTTAGGGTTTTAGACTGTTTTTGATTTTATGGTCTCTATGATTTTGAAGGACACTTGCTTTTTTATAGAATAGATGGTTTTTTATCTTCCTAAATTTTGAAAATTGATTTCATAAACTCTTCAACGTCTATTTATTTGTCACCATTGCTGTCAAACTCAGCGATGACCTTTTGAATTTATGGTTCAATTGACGCATCTGCCTTGCCCCTAATCACCAATGAAATCTATTATTTACTGATTTTGCCATTTTTATCACGATCGAAAAGATTAAAAGCTTCACGTAATCGACTTTCCTGTTGTTGTTTCTGCTGCTGCAATCCAAAAGTGACCAACTCACTAAACTATAGACTGCCGTTATGGTTAATGTCGAGTTTACTGAAAGTCTCCTCCGCAATTTGAAGTCCTACCTCTTTACCATAAAATTATTGATAACCTTCAGTTAATTCCTAAAGAGATATAACACCATCATTGTTTTTGTCGAGATGCCTGAAGATATCCTCTAATTTTTATCTCTAACTTTCCTAGGAAAGATGGTTATTAATGAAACTAATTACTGCAGTTCCGAAGCTGTTACCTAATTTAAACTATCTTAATCTTTAGAGGGTTTCGCGGAGGCACACTGGTTATCCTTACTCTGTTGAATGCTTTTTAATCCAAGGATGTTACAAAGCATCTTCAGCAGTGAGTCTATTTTTTGGATTTCTATTCATAAGAGCAGTAATAAATTTCTTAGCTTAGCTTGGAAGTTTTTTAAAAGATGAAGTTATGTTTAAAGCTCCACCCTTAACAGCATCAATTGTTTATTGAGTATTTCCACCAGTAAAAGGCATTTCTCCCGTTAGCATTACAAAAGCAATGGCTCCAACACTCCACATATCACAGCTTAAAGAATAATTCCCACGCAATACTTCAGGAGCACAGTATTATGGGGTTCCACATATTCTTTGAGCATTCTGATCACCCATAAGTGTGCCAAGACCCCAATCAATTATCTTGACTCGATACATTTTACCAACTGGACGAATGAGAATATTTTCTGGTTTAATATCTCTGTGCGCTATCCTCAAAGAATGAGTGTAATTAAGTGCTCTCAAAATTTATTTTAAAATATTCGCAGCATCTCCTTCGGTGAGTTGATTTTGCCTAAGTTAATATTTTTGTACTCAAGGATAACATCAAACAGTTCGCGACCATCAAATATTTCTGTAATAATATAGTAACTCTCAGGTGCCTCATAAAATTCATAAATTTTAAGGATGTTTGCATGATCGAGTCGTTTTAGGACCTAAATCTCTTAAAAACTGGAGAAATGCTCGCTACTACGCTTTTTAATGGTTTTCAGGGCGCGCTAAATTCTTAATGTGCGGTGCATTACACGATAAACGGTTCCAAAGGATCCCTATCCAATTTTTCCAATAATAGTATAATGGGAATCAAAAGATCCTACTCTACACATTACGAAGTTCTAGCTGTCAATCCTCATGATCTTAGAGCCCTCATCCTTATGATTTTATAGTGAAATATCCTTCTCTATGCTTTATTATATCTCTTTTTTTGAATTTTGTTTCCCCCGGCGCATTAATATATTTTATTATAATTTGAACTATCTATTATTCAGATTCTTAACAACATATTTTTTATATACCCAAAATGATAATTTTTGATTCTTTGAAATCTAGTCTATCATTTTAGGTTTATATCAGATTGAATAATGTTGTTTATTGAAATTCAATTAATAATAATAATTCCATACAATGGAATTAATAAAATGCAGATGTAAAATTAAACTAAATAATTATCAATTTCCTCACTTATCTATCTTTTAAAAATATTATCTTTGCTGCTATTATTAAAACATTTGTTAATTATAAATGAAGCCAACTTATTATCCAATAATTCACTTCTTATCCTTAGCGGCTGGAACTGTTCTTGGATACTATTCTCTTAATTATGCCCTCTATCGCACTTCCAATACATAATCATAACCTGAACCAAAAACCATTCATATTTCAGAAATGACTTCTGCCAACATCAATGATATCAATAATATCGATATAAAAACAGAGGGCTTGAAATAGGATGCTCTTAAAACTGCAAAAAAATGATATTATTCTCTAAATCACCAATAATTTTCCCTTGCACATCAAAATATTATGCATTGAATCTTAAAATAATAAAAATTAAAGATCAATATCATTTAATGTCGTTCTATGATTAAAACAGTCAATAATTGATGATACGTATCATTTTCCTTTTAAATAGTTTAGTTTTTTGTCGTACTCTTCTCTAATCTGAAATTAGGGTTTATTTTTAGTTTCAATTAGCAAATAGGTATTTGCAATAAAGCTCAAAAAACAGTAGACAGATAAAATAATAAAGATGCCGCCTGGGTTGTTGTCCATCATCTCGCAAACAATAGGAAAAATGAAAGTAATCAAAGCTCCAGAGCACCAATTACAGCAAGTAGTTACTGAAACTACGTTTTGTTCGACTATTTCAGGGATATATAACCACATTATTGGTCCTAAAGTAAAAGCTATCATTCCTCGAAACAAAAATAATGAAACCATTATTATAAAATCTCTTACTGCATTAGATTAGCCTTATTCTCTGCTCAAAAAGAGGTACCCAAGAAGAAGGAGAAGAAAAGTGCAAGTAAAAGTTCCAAATTGAAGTAAAGTCTTCCGACCGATATACTTAATAGAATAAACCGCCAAAAAGCTACATGCAGCACCCATCACATGAATCATCACGGGAATCAATTTGGTTAAATCAGGATAGATTTGTGATGTTAAATCAGGTATATAGACAACTACAATCTGCATGCCAGCCATTTATTGCAAAATTGACAGATGAACTGCAGCTACCACAGCGATTGAATTGCTTTGCAAACTCCGCATATTATTAGAAGCCACACTTTGCTTTTAAGAATGAATTGTTGATTGATCATCTTAAGTAAGGAGTTATTTCTAAATTTCACTTTTTTTGCTTGTAAGTCTGATTGCTCTTTTTAATTCTTATAGTCTATTATCTATGTATTAAGGAAAATAAATTTTATTCATCAGCTATTGCGCTTCTCCATCTTTGCCCATTAAAAGTAAGTATTTTGGTGTTTCGAAATTGTATTTATAATGGAGATTATAAGTCTGGAGAAGAGTAATCAGTAAAGGAACAATATAAACTATTCTCCAATATATTTAGGGTTCCATAAACTTATCCAAAACATAGGTTTGAGCAAATGCATAGATGAGACCAAATGCTTTCATTAATTGCTGAACAGAACCCATCCTTCCGCTAACTTAAACAGGTACAAATTCTTTTATATAAAGACTACATATACAGGTATAAAGGCCTAAACAAAATCCTTGCAATAATCTCAAACTGAAAAGCACCATAAAATGCGGTATTTGCAGTAAAATAGTTGATCCAATAACCAAGTAATTTACCAGCAAAATATATCCGCGTCTTGAAGAATTTCTTAGCAAATATTTACTTAAATAGGCTCCAATTCCAGCTCCAATGGGAATACAGAATGATAGAAAGCCTTGAGTGAATGCCGGATCTAAGGTAATATTAAAAATATTCATGGTATCAGCCAAGGCTATTGAGTTAAAATAGCAGAGCACATATCCTACATAAAAGGAGGAAAGAGATATATTCAGAACAATCAGGTATAGTTGACGTTCAGAACGATAAGTAGTTTGTTTTTCTTGAGAATTTATTATCTACATATAAATAGGATTATTATAAAGGATAAAGGTTCTCCATTCTAAAACTGATTGAAAATAATAGCCAAATTGGGTGATATCAATAGTTAATAATTTAATAAAATTTCTTTAAATAAGATATAAGCTTTTAATGATAAAATACTAAACTTAATATTCGTGAATCTTATTTGATAATTAATTCATCAGTCAAAATAGATGGCATATGAATTCAAAACAACATATATTAGAAATAACATATTAAAAAATCAATATTATTTGTAGAGGAGCTGCTTCTAAAAGACCAGTTTACTCTCCTGTATATATTCCTACTCGTGATTATTCTTAAGAGCATACTATCCTTCTTGGAAAGACAGTGTAGGTTTCCCATTCAATTCAGACACAAGAAAGATAATCTGCATAATTTTACAGAGGCGAATATTGATTTTTTAATAAGAGTAGTGTGTACTATACTCAGTGAGGACAAACTATGCCCAGAGTTCCTCGATAATCCAATGTGAGAAATTGTCATGCTCGTGAAGGTTGATTTTTTCACCCACTTTGACCTTGCTGAATTTGCTGTAATAGCACAGTAATTTTTGTTTAATCATTTTGTTTTCGATTTACAGTTCTGTCTTGAATTTATTACCTTCATCAGTTTTCATGAATTGAATAATTTCCTTTGAACTAATTTATACATTCTAAATTATGAAGGGATTCTTCATGGGATATTTTTTAAGGAAATTTAACACTTTGAATCTCTCTAAGTAATATTTTTTGTAGATAAGAAAATCTAACTATAGCCATTATTCGGAAATATCATAGATATTACGGCTTTAGTCAACAAAGAGACTCATCTTTTCCAGGATATTTAAGTGATTTTATATTTTTTAGACAGTTGATAGTTTGGAGGTATTCCAAGCAGGAAAATATTCAGGAAGCATGGAAGTTGTCATTTTTGATTTAACTCTACTTTCAATCTCGAGGTTTAAATTATTGAGTTAGCTGTTTTCGCGACTGATCTCTGAACTATTATAATCATCATAGCTGGTTTATAGTTAGCTTTCTTTTTAATGCTCAAACAATTTGGCATTATCATCATTGCTGATTGATATTTTTTCCAATTTGTTTGGAGACAATTTAAACCTATTTTAACTGAAATCATTTTTTTCAATAATTTTTACTTTATTTCTCATCCTTTTTATTTGAAAATGTTATTTTTTATTCTCCTCAATCAAATTTTATTCATTTTTTTCATTTCCCTTTGCATTGATATTCTGCTCAGCGTTTTACTTATATTTTCCTTTTTTTAATAAATTCTCTTAGATTTAACAGTCAAAGTCTTACTTTTAGTTGCTCTTTGTCTATATTTTGTTTTTGCACAAGGCCTTGAGGTTGTTTGAGGAATATTTTTTAAAATGTCTGTTGTTCGGTGAAAATATTTAGGCTCCTAGCCCTTTGTTTTGACTTTTAAAAAGATTTGCTCTCAATTTATGAGTATTTTTTATTGGAGATCTCAAATCGTTCAAAGCCTTCAGTTTTTCATTTAACAGAGATTTAGCCTGTCTCAGCCCACGAGATAATTGGTTAGGTTTGACAGGTAGATTTGTTATCTTTTCATTAAATGGATGATTGTTTTCCACCTACATTTGTTAATTTTTACAATTTATATTTGGATTTGATGGATTTAATTATTACTCATAAGATTCAAAAATCAGTTATTTTATTCTAGTTTATTTGAATATTGGTTGCATTTTAATTGATAAGGATATTAGCGAATGCTATTTCACTCCAATTTTATACAATTGAAAAAAAGATAAAAATATCTACCTGTTATTTTTGAAAAAAAAAAGTAAGGACATTATAACAAAATTATCTGGATATTTAACTTATATTTATTGGGGAAATTGTGTTGTTTTTAAATTACTGCTTGGAAGAAATGATTTTATAGATTCAATA
>Ga0302185_10003238_pt1 | contig 10146 bp, 11 predicted proteins | sample II_Bog_E1_1_FD_200231 | JGI IMG/M metagenome (GOLD analysis project Ga0302185, IMG submission 200231) | Peat permafrost microbial communities from Stordalen Mire near Abisko, Sweden - II_Bog_E1_2 | ecosystem: Environmental > Terrestrial > Soil > Wetlands > Peat | place: Sweden: Abisko... | reverse complement strand
TTGGCAATACCCTTGTTGGGCGTAGTTTTTCTTTCTCGTAAGTTGTCAAGTTCAACAACAGAAAGTTTTTTTAATTGTCTTGTCTGATTGATTAGCTCTTTAATTTTGATTAAGAAAGTTTCATCATTTTCAAGCCAAGTCAAAATTTCTGAAACTAATTTTTGTCTTTCAAATTCAAAGTCGCGTTGTAAGCCTCCGATCTGTACCGTATTGTAAATAAAAATAATAACGAGGAGTTTTGCAAAAAGTTATTTTATGCAAAACAAAAAAGAACAAAGAGCCAAAAGGTTTGAGATGATAGTGCAATGGCAACAGAGTGGTTTAACCCAAAGAGCTTTCTGTGCTGCCCATAACATAGCCTATCATGTTTTTCATTATTATTATGGCGTGTATAGATCCAGTCAAAATACATCTGACTCTTTTGTTCCAGTAAAAGTTGCTGCTGGTGTAAGTGATGAACAAATAATTCTTACCGGTCTGAGCGGTATCCAGGTACAGTTGCCATTTACGGATCGGTCGGTTTGTTTCATTAAGCAACTTTTACTATCCTGATGCTTCATATTGATAGCGCTTGCTCCTATTATTGGTATAATGGGGTAACGGATATGCGTAAGGGATTTGATGCGCTCTGTGGCATTATTCAGCAACATATGCATGCCAATGTTTTGCAGGGCGGTGTCTATATTTTTGTAAATAGGAAACGCAATCAAATAAAGCTTTTGCACTGGGAAGGCGATGGGTTAGCTATTTATTATAAGCGATTAGAAAAAGGGAAGTACGAACTCCCATCGATTGAACCTGAGAGCAACTGCGCCAGGATGGATGTGCTGCAATTGCAATTGATCCTGCAAGGCATCATGCTGAATTCTGTCCGGAAGAAAAAGCGGTTCTCACTACCGAAATAAATTTTCGAAAAATCAGTGCAGTTATTCACGCCCGTTTTTAAAACCAAAAAAAAACCTGGCGTTACGCACGTTTTTTTCATGAGTGCTGTGGGTAAATAAACAAGGATAATAATTTGTTATAACCCTTTGCCAGAGCGATTTTTGTACTCTTGACTGATGGGTACACAAATCGAAAATATTGATTATAAAGCTCACCTTGACAAGGCACTCTCGGTCATTGAGGCCCAAGGGTTGACTATCCAAAACTTACAATTACAAATACTTCAGTTAAAGAAATTGGTTTTTGGAAGCCGGCATGAAAAGTTCCTGGGAACCGGCAACCAAGCAGCGCCCACTCTTTTTAATGTGGAAGCTATTGCACAGGCCGTTGTTACGACTGCTACCCAGGTTAGTTATGATAAAAGAGCTATTCAGATACAATCTGGTAATAAAGGCCGCAACCCCTTCCCTGAGGCTTTGCGCAGGGTAGAGCGAACCCTGAACCCTGAGGGGCTAGATATTGGAAGGGCAAAGAAAATAGGGGAAGATGTAACTGAAATACTAGCATTCAATCCAGGTGAGCTATACGTAAATAAAATAGTCCGGCCCAGATATTTGGATACCCTTACTAACCGGATCTATCAGGCACCTGCGCCTAATCGTAGTTTTGAAAGACGCAATGTAGACAGCAGTTTGGTAGCACAAGTGATTGTAGAAAAATATATTGATCATCTGCCGCTGTACCGCCAGTTAAACCGGTATGCAAGACTGGGGGTCACCATTAGTGACAGTACCATTGGAGATTGGTTGACTGCTGCAGCAGAATTAATGCTGCCTCTATATGAAGCACATAAACGGAGTGTGCTAGACAGTGGTTATTTGCATGCCGATGAAACGATCATAAAAGTTTTGGACAGTGATAAAAAAGGGGCAACCCATCAGGGTTATTATTGGGTATATCAATGTCATGATAAAAAGCTGGTACTCTTTGATTATCGAACGGGAAGAGGAAGGGAAGGCCCTCAAAGTATATTAGCAAATTATAAGGGCTATCTTCAAACCGATGGCTACCAGGTATATGATGAATTTGCTGACCAGGGTGGCATCACTTTGCTTAACTGCATGGCGCATGCCCGAAGAAAATTCCATGACGCACTATCAAATGACAAAGATAGAGCCAGCCATGTATTGTCTGAAATGCAAAAGCTATACGCCATAGAAAGGCATCTGAGCGAAACCAAAATTGTCGGGGTAGATAAAATTGAATACCGAAAACAAAATGCCATACCCATACTAAAGGAATTAGGGCTATGGATGCAGAAAACATATCCGCAAGTGTTGCCAAGTACCGCCATTGGCAAGGCCATAGCCTATAGCTTAAGCAGATGGGACAAGTTAAGCCTGTATGCTACTACTGATATATTGGGTATCGATAATAATCCAGTCGAGAACAGTATTCGGCCGGTCACAGTCGGACGTAAAAATTATCTGTTTGCCGGAAGCCATCCGGCCGCTCAGAGAGCTGCCATGTTTTATAGCCTGCTAGCTACATGTAAAAATTATCAGGTTAATCCATATCACTGGCTGCATGATATTTTAAATAGGATCGCTGATCATCCCATCAATCGCATAAAAGAACTACTCCCACAAAACTGGAAAAGTAACTCTACAACTTAACCTATAATAAAAATACTCATTCTCCTATAAAGGCAACGGTATAATCCGGAGGCTTACAGCGATACTGCTTTAAATTTTTTCAATACAGCAAAGAGGAATTTAGAGGAGCAAACTGAATTGAAGTTTGACAAACTTCTCACCAGGGGAAATGTAACTGATGAATCAGTAGAGAAAGAACGGGTTGAGAATGAGAATAAGAAAGAAAGCTATCAAACTGAATACATAACGGTTGCAGGGCAGTTTGAGGAATCCAAACCTGAAAAGAAAAATCCTGAATTGTATGATGGAAACGGATTGCCTTATTTCAGTTATCAAATTTTGGAAAATGTTTTGTGTGGCAGAATCGGTTTAAGTGGTTTGACAAAAGAGTTGAACGAATTGAACAAAGCACTTCTCACACTTGGCGACTTACAATTAAAAATTCTTACAGAAGTTTTTAGTTTAGTTGAGAAGCAATACAAAACATATGAGGATACTGTTCGCAGATTGAACTTTTTCTTTGAGAAAAACAAAGTGAGTGATGCGTTTCAATTCAAAGTTGAATTTGAAGCAAGGAAAGACATCAACATTGACTGGATTGAAAAAATGAAAACAAGAGGCAGGGTTCATAAAGACGGAGCAGATTTATTTACACTTCCCGAAGATTTGCCTTCAACTGAAAACACACCAGAGAATTTAATCAGAAACATTGCAAAGAAATTTTACAGTTCAGTTGATGCTGACACTTCACAATTACTCAATCCAAAATTCTATTTCACATTGAAAGTGAGAATGGAAGATGAGAAAGGAAAGAAGAACACTGGAAGTGGTGGACAAGCATACACAGCTTTAGCACTTCTTTGTATTGGTAGATTGTCAATAGTTCAGAAGCATCAGGAAAAGAATCAAGGAATTAAATTTATCATCATTGAAGAACTTTCAAACATTGATGATACCAATTTCAATATTTTCCCTGACATCGCAAGACAATTTGGTTATCAGCTAATGACTATGACACCGAAACCGTTTGGTTCATACACCAACGATGAATGGTATTTACACATGCTTGTAAAAGGTAAAGAAGATAAAGAACGGAACTACATGCCTATGAGTTTCTTCAAAACTAAATACAAGAAAATAGAACTTGATAAATACATCGAAGCACGAAATGAATTGGAAGGTACTAAAGCAACTTAACCAGCTCTTTATTGAAGGTGAAACTTCTATAGAGATATTGGAATTTCCGTTGGGCAAAAGGATTTTGGAAATGGAATATGTAAAACCATCAACCAAAAAAACTATTGCCAAGACAAATCTTTACGACACATTTTATGCTGAATCTTTGCAAACAAAGTTTAGCAGTTTCAAAGCACTTATTGAAAAATACAATCTTGCAGAAACAAACTTTGCCGAGTTTGAACTTGGGGCACTTGTGAGAATTGAAAATGACAGAGAGGAGATTTTAGATTCGGAGAAAAGTCAAAAAGAAATTGCAACACTTTATTTTGACAGTGCAAAATATCTTTCAAAGCCAAGCAAACTTTATGATGCTATTATGAAAGTGCTAAATGTTTCAGAACTACCAGTTAAAGAACACGACCAACAATTTCTTTGGGTGCTGAATTGTAAAAGCAAAGTTCCGTCAGCAATTATCCTTTGTGAGAACTCAAACAAATTAAGCAAGCCAAGGTTGACAGATGTTGAACTTTGGTACGCAGGGGGAAGAAACACAGCGAAGTTGCAATTTGTGAGTGAACCGACAATTCCCTTTTACTACTTGTGCGACTGGGATAACCGCGGAATAGAAATTTATCAGAGCATCAAAAAAAATTATTTTCCGAATATTGAAATCTTAGTTCCGCAAGAACCAATAAAGTTCAGAGACAAAATCAGAGTTTGGAAAACGCAAATAGACAAATCACTTTTTTCAAATGAAGCAAATCAACTTTTACAAAAGCTGATTCCTGAAAAATGGATTGAAGAAGAAAGTATAAATCATAAATTATTGGTTGATTAATTTCAAAAAAATTGTTTATCAAAACAATAAGAAAAATTTTAACAACCCAATGATCTTACCTCAACACACCGTCACTCCCACCACCTGATTATCCTTATTGAATTTCATCATGTCGCTTAATAGCCCCGTCTGCCCTACGCTGAAAATCAAAATTATTTTTCCTCAAGACTTTTAATTTTTTGTTTTGTTCCCTCATCGATATAGGCATACTCAACCGCATTTTCTTCCCTATTGAATCTCATTTTGTCAATGTCATGAACCTGACAGACTATTGATAGCAGGCAATATAATTTTGAAAAAAAGAAGTTTATGAAAAAATATTTCTTATTTCTTGCTCTGGGCTTTTCAGCATTTTTGGCAGCCGCTCAAGATGCCCCCAAAGGGCTCAGGGTAAATGATGCCGCGCCTGCCTTTGCCGCCAAAGACCAAAAAGGCAATACCATTTCGCTGAAAGAACAATTAAAAAAAGGGCCAGTAGTGTTGCTATTTTACCGCGGTCAATGGTGTCCCTATTGCAACAAACAATTAAAAAGAATGGAAGACTCGCTTTCCCTGATCACCGCGAAAGGGGCAACCGTGATAGCCGTTACCCCGGAGAAACCTGAGAATATTGTGAAGACAATCCAAAAGACAAATGCATCCTATTCCATCCTGTATGATGAAGGCCTGAAAATATTAAAAAGCTATGATGTGGCTTATGCCCTGGATGAGAAAGGCATTGCCAGATACAAAAGCTATGGCATTGATTTCGCTCAGGCCAATGGCAGCAATGGAGCTAATTTGCCTGTGCCGGCGCTATACATCATCGGCAAGGATGGCAAAATCTCTTACCGCTATTTTGATGCTGACTATACAAAGCGGCCTTCGGTGGCAGAGATATTGTCCAATTTGTAAACAAATGCCAGATCAGTTTGAACATATATGATACAAAGCATGCCGGGGAGCAGAGGCACATGGGCTAAACCCTGCGCATTTTATTTTGAAAGTACGACAGCCTTTATGTGTTTATTATTTTTTCCGGGAACCTTTCTTACTGCGCTCCCGTATTACCATTTGAAAGAAAAATATATTAAAGCCTGACCGTGTAGAACCGATAGTAAAGAATATTTCTTGAAAAATATTGACGACATTCTTGCCGGCTGCATCAACAAAGAGCCTGCTCAGTTAAAGGCACTTTATGAACGGTATTATGGCTTTGCGCTGAAGCTTGCATACCGCTATCTGTACGTTTATGAAACAGCAGTGGATGTGGTGGATGACAGTTTCCTGAAAGCCTTTGCCAATTTTCATTTGTTCAGGCTGATCCCCGGTGAAGACAATGAAAGGATGTTTTTAGGATGGCTGAAAAAAATACTGGTAAACACAGCCATTGATGAACTCAGAAAGAAACAGGTAATGCCGGAGACCCGCGGAATACCCGAGAGCGTTTGGGATATTGCTGACCACGCAGGAAATGCGGACAACATTTTACTATACAAAGATGTGATTGTTTCGGTGAAGGAGCTACCGCCTGAATACAGGATCGTTTTCAACATGTACGTGATAGAAGGTTATAAGCACATTGAAATAGCCGAAGCACTGAACATCCCGGTGGCTACTTCAAAATCACGGTTGTCGAAGGCTCGGGCTTTATTGCAAAAGAAACTGAAAAAAACAGAAGAAGCTATCATATGCAGCATTTAGACGAAAATAACATGGATGATCTTTTCAGTGAGGCTGCTGAGGGCTACCCGTTGCGTGTGAACAGCAGCAATTGGGAAAGACTGTCTGCAAAATGGGAACAACAATCCGCAACCGTTGCCAAAGAACGCAATCGCGGGCTGAAGAGATATTTTTTACCCATGTTGCTTTTAGCGTTCCTGACTGGCATTTTTTTGTTTCTTTTTTTCTATGGAAACATTAAAAAAGACACTACAATAATAGCCGGGAAATATACCCGGCAAAGTGAACGCAGCACAACGGCTATGAACATACGAAAAAGGGTTTTTCAGCAAACTGACCACAAAGGCGGGAATGAAAATGCTGACCGGCAAAAAAGCAAATCGCCGATGACCAATACATCAGGTGAAATCATGATGACAAAACAAACCCTGAAAAAGCAATATTGTTTAAATGAACATTTCAGCAGCAGGATTTCAAATATCAATGAGGGCAAAACGAAGGCAACTGATGATGAAGATATGTTGACTACAGGTCGGGCTGCTCTTTTACAATCACACAAGATTATACCTCTTGCTGATGTGATGGGCGGGCGCAATCTACAGAAAATAAAAGGCCCTGAAATAGATTTGAATCCAAAGATAGCGGCTACAGGCAAAAACAATCCTTTCATGATTAAGCAAAGGATTTCAAGAGCAGGGTTTTATATTGGCGCCGAATTCGGGCCGGAGGTAAACCAGGTAAAAGGGCAGGGCTTTAATGGTGTCACGGGGCATCTGGGCATCGTAGCAGGATATGAAATTAATGGGCGGATTTCTTTAGAAACGGGTTTAGTGTATTCCGGCAAAAAATATTTCAGCAGCGGGCAGTATTTCAATACTGAAAAAATAATGAGCAATATGCCTGCCGGTATGGAATTGATGACACTGAACAGCAAACTTGCATTGTTAGAGATCCCGTTAAAAGCAAAGCTGGATCTTGCAGGCAATGAGAGATCACATGTGTTTGCAAGCATCGGATTAACGTCCTGTGTTTTACTGAACGAGCAGAATGATTATAATATGATGGTGAATGGTGTGCCGGAGAAAATGACTGGCGAATACCATACGATGAGTGATTATTTCGCAGCCTTTTTTTATATAGGTGGGGGCTATGAAAGGCAACTGCCAAACCGGGCTGTTCTCCGGTTGGAGCCTTATTTGCAGATTCCCCTGAAAGGGGTCGGGCAAGGATCCATGACGGTTCTTGGAGCTGGCATTCATTTTACTGCCACGCATGCCTTAAAAAAATAACAGAGTATACCAGTCTCAATTTTTAATGCTTGAAAAAGCAAAGGGGATTCTATTTCTTAACTATAAAATAAAACAAAATGAAAAGGAAGAATTATTCTAAAATTACGATGGCGATCTTCATTGCGTTTGCTGTGGCTGCCTGCAATAAAGGTGCGGATAACAATACGGCAACGCCTACCCAACAAAAGACAAATGTTGATGCATTGATTTCAGAAAACGGAACAAACCCCGATGAAGCCGGGCTTGCCAGTGTAAGCAGTGCAACAGCCAGCCATAGCACCAGCAGCCAGAACGAAATTGCTACCAACTCCATTTCAGGAAGCTGGTATGGCGAAGGGCATCATTTTGTGTACACCGAAAGCAATGGCACAGCAGGCAACCAAATATTGACCTACAAGATTGGCAAGGATGGGTCTCTGCAGCTCGTTAACACAACCGCATCAGGAGGCAACGGAACCGGTGCAGGCCTGGCTTCTCAGGGTGCGTTGGCTTTGGGTGGTGTGCATGAATTGCTATTCGCTGTTAATGCAGGGAGCAATTCGGTCTCATCTTTTACAGTTAGCGAGGACGGCAGCATCTGGCTTGCCCACACAGAAAGCTCGGGGGGAAAGACACCGGTCAGCGTTAGCGTGAAAGGCAATCTTTTATACGTGCTGAATACGGGGAGCGATAGCATACAGGGCTTCAGGGTAAGGGAAGATGGATCATTTTGGGCTATTGAAGGCTCAAAGCAAGCGCTGAGCGGCGCAGGTGTTGGCGGCGCTGAAATTTCATTTACCCCAAATGGAGACTGGCTGCTGGTAACAGAAAAAGCAACCAACAATATAAGCGCCTTCAGGGTAAAAAGCGATGGTTCTGTATGGCCGGATGCTGTTACTCCATCAACAGGCCAAACGCCCTATGGTTTTGACTTTGCCAGGGATCGTTTTGCAATTGTTTCCGACGCAGCAGGCGGCGCGGCAGCAGCCGGTGCTACTACTTCGTATTCTGTCAGCAACCATGGGCCAAAGGAGATCAATGGCGCTGTGTCCAATGAGCAGTCAGCCCCTTGTTGGGTAGCTGTGACAGCATATGGCAGGTTTGCTTTTGTAACGAACACTGCAAGCAATTCGATTTCTTCCTATTATATCAGCGAAAAAGGGGATCTGACACTTGTTCATCAATCAGCAGCATCTACGGATAACACCCCAATCGATATAGTGGTTGCGAAAAACAATTACAATGTGTATGAACTGAATGCAAAGGCGAATACGATCGGAGAATACTATCGCATCGCATCAGGCGGCCTGGTAAACATCGGCTCAGTCGGAGGCCTGCCTACAGGAGCTGCGGGGCTGGTAACATTTTAGCAAACCATCACAGAAGATAAAAAGGGCTGCTCATTTTGGGCAGCCTTTTAAATAAAGTGACTTATTGAAATCGGGGCTCTCAGTACCTCCGATTCAGCGCCTTGCAAAAAATGTTTAAGAGGACGACGAATCCGGCGTTGGTTTCATGAACCGTTTTTATCTAAATCCAATTTCTTATTTAATTAACCTGTTTACTGAGGTGTAGCTTGTAACTTTAGGCAATAAAAGTATCTCCAAATGCCTGTTGATGAGAAAATGTTGTTGATAAGGAATTATGATTTATGGTGCCACCTGAATGATGAGGATTATGAAGACCTGAAAATTGAGCATAATTTTATCGAAGCACCAAAAGGAGAGTACATATACTTTGAAGCGTACAACCATAATAAGCTGTATTTCCTGAAAGAGGGGCATATAAAAATCGGCTTCATTGATAATGAAGGGCGGGAGCAGGTAAAAGAGATCATCCAAAAAGGCGATATATTTGGCCAGTTCACACTTGGGAAGGACAGCATGGGCGGAGAGTTTGCACAAGCTTACAGAGATGATGTGAGCCTGTGTGCCTTTAATGTGTCTGATTTTGAGAAACTATTGAAAACCCATCCGGGTCTTGCGTTACAGTTCAGCAAGCAGGTGGGAGCTAAGCTAAGGAAAATCGAGAACAGGCTCGTGAACCTGCTCAATAAAGATGTTAAATCAAGGCTAATGCATTTCCTGTGGCAGCTTGTTGAGCAAAACCTTGGAGAAAATACAGCAGAAGGGTTTTGCATTCCTAACTATCTCACTCACGAGGATATAGCCAGCCTTATCGGATCAAGCAGGCAAACTGTGACCACGACAATCAACCTGCTGGAAAATGAAGGGATGGTGTCATTCAACCGTCAGGAGATATGTTTTCTCAATGTGAATAAATTAAGGAAATGGGCGGATGCGAATTAATAAATAACGTATTGGGCGATTAAATTGTCGAAAAATTAAGCATGAATGAGACTGATCATTCAAAATACTGTTTGTACTTTCCCCGCGAAGCGGGACAAGTTATGCTTCGCCAAAAAATTACCCAGCCTGCGGCGGGCAAGGATGTACATCGCGTTTTCGGGGAGGAGCTTCGATTGAGCCATTTGCAACTGTGGTTAACAGCAGTGGTTCCCTGATAAGTTCCCCAATGGCAAAATACCTTTTTTAATAGCCTACGCGTTAATAAAAAATATCAGGATTGCATATTAGGGAAAAGACCAAGGCGTGATGAATTATTTTGACCAAGCCGCAGAGCAAGGCAACAGACCATT
>Ga0302185_10003237_pt1 | contig 10152 bp, 7 predicted proteins | sample II_Bog_E1_1_FD_200231 | JGI IMG/M metagenome (GOLD analysis project Ga0302185, IMG submission 200231) | Peat permafrost microbial communities from Stordalen Mire near Abisko, Sweden - II_Bog_E1_2 | ecosystem: Environmental > Terrestrial > Soil > Wetlands > Peat | place: Sweden: Abisko, Stordalen... | reverse complement strand
ATAGGTATCTTGAATTGTGCCAAGCCATCAGGCAAATTTGGGTTCAGATAATCAGGTACTACTGCGGTCATGATAAAAGTTTTAGGCGATTTGTCAGGAACAATGCTCCTTTGTGCCATTTCAAATCTAAATAAAAATTTATACGGAAATATAAACTTTACGAGCCACTGTCTAAGGCACCATCGTTATAAAAAGATATACGGCAAATACAACAAGCATCACAACCCCTTGCAGCAGCGTGGTGCGCCCGGTGCGCAATGAAAGGAGCACGATAAAAAGCGATAGCAGGAACAACACCGTTGATTTGGTATCAATTCCCAGCGTGAGCGGCAGCCCTTTCATCAACGATACAAAAGCCACGGCAGGTATCGTTAGCCCGATGCTCGCCAATGCCGAGCCCAGTGACAGGTTCAGGCTCGATTGCAACTGGTTCTGCCGGGCGGCGCGCAATGCAGAAAGCCCTTCGGGCAACAGCACCACCATCGCAATGATGATGCCCGCCAGCGATTTCGGAGCGCCCATTTTATCAAGACCCGATTCTACGCCCGGTGCAAGCACTTCCGCAAGCACGATGACAGCAGCGAGACTAATCAGCAGGAACACCAAGCTTATGCCAGTCGCTTTGTTGGTGGGCGGCGTGGCGTGGGCTTCTTCATTTTTTTCATTGCCTTCCGGCAAAAAATAATTGCGGTGGCTGATGGTCTGAACTATCAGAAATGTGCCGTACAACAACAACGACACAACGGCCACAAAAGCAAGTTGCTTATCATTGTAAAAAGGCCCCGGCGTGCTGAGCGTATAATTGGGCAGGATAAGCGTGAGCACAGAAATAGCCGTGAGCACCGTCAGTGAGGCAGACACACCATCCAGCCTGAACTTTTGTTCCTTAAACTTAGCGCCGCCCAGCACCAGCGAGCCGCCAACAATGCCTGTCAATATGATCATCTCTGCGGCGAACACGGCATCCCTCGCCAGCGTGGTGGTGTCGTGCCCGGGGGTAAGCATCAGCGAAATGATGAGCACCACTTCAATGGCAGTGACCGCAAGAGCAAGCACCAGCGCACCAAAAGGCTCGCCCACCCGTAGCGCTACCACATGTGCATGATGCACTGCAGCCAACACGCAAACAATAAGCTCTGCCGCCAGAAAGATGTTGTAGAAACCCCCGATCCCTTTTCCTGCAAATGATATCCATGCAATAATTGGCACCACAACAACCCAGAGAGGTTTAGGCAATTTTATTTTTGTGCGTGCCATGTATGATAGAGTTGTTATAAAGGTAAGCGATAGGGGGAAAATAATGCTGCGCTTTTTTGATTAACAGACCTGTTCGGTTGAACGCCACAATAATCTCAATTCTTAATCCTTACCTTACAAGATGTCAGGTTATTTTTCAGCCAATAACACAATTTTTGGAAATTATCCTTGATTACCATCCATTTACGCCCATTTCATCTTCCCGAACCTTCAATAAATTCTGCGCAAAGGCAAAACAATATTGCACAACGAGTAATCACTCTGGCGCAATGAGTGAGCCTGTTTACTCAATAATTTATTCTATTTGCGCAATGAACTAAAACAGTTGGGTAATCCTAAACAACAATTGCGCAAATGAAAATGTATCTTCTGCAATAGTCAATAATGCTGCCGCAATAGCAGTCATTATCTGCGCAGAAAGCATCATAGTTTTCGGATCAGTTATCTCTGCTGGCGCAGGGCTATTCTCCGAAAATGCAAAGCTCATCACACAACGAGCGTTACCACAAAGTGGTATTGTGAGAGAAAATAGATTCTCATAATTTCACAGGTCAATTTTTACTTTTAACCACAGCCCTTCATCTATGAACAAGATAAACGAATCTAAGCTCAACATGTACGATGCGGTGATCGCCTTTTGCAATGCAAACCCAGTCATCGTGTCCTCAGTGCCAGCTTTCCAGGCCGCTTTCGCCAGCTTTCACGCCACCGTCAACGACATCCATCTCACCATCCAGGCAGAGGCCAGTGTTATCACCGGCATCACCGCAGAAAAATCGCAGCACAAAGCAGCGCTTTGCGGCCACGCTGTAAAGCTGGCATCATGCCTCTATGCATTTGCCGCCACAAGCGGCAATCAGGAACTCAAAGCACAATCAAGCTTTACCCCGCATGCCATCGGCCGTATCAAAGACGGCCTGCTCGTGCCCACCTGCGCCAATATTCGCGATGCCGCTGCCGCCAACCTTACTGCGCTGGCTGATTATGGCATCACCCCCGCAACAATAGCGCACCTGCAGGATGCAATGGATGCCTTTGCGGCAAAGCTGGCCGCCCCGCGAAATGCTTTGAGCCGGCGCTCAGCCTGCAGAGCCTCCCTCAAGCTGTTGTTCGGAAAGGCAGATGGGATAATGAAGGACCAGATGGATAAAATCGCCGCCCTGTTCAGATCCACAAACAAAGACTTCTACGATGCATACAAAAACAACCGCGTCATCATCGACGCCGCTTCTTCACCTACGCAAATCTCGGGCATTATCATCAGCGCATCCGATGGCGAGCGGCTTCCGGGAGCAACTGTCGAGATAATCGGTCAATCTATATCGGCCACCACCGATGCCAACGGTAACTATCTGCTGAGGCACGTAGCCATTGGCATCCGTTCCATCAGGATAAGTAAGCCAGACTATAAAGACTCCATTATAGAAAATATCAGTGTGAAGCTTGGCAGGACCAGCGCCGTGAACGCAGCCCTTTCGCCTGAGAGGTAACGCCTTTTAAAATATCCCCCGGCCTCAATCGTCTGCTTTAATGATAAACATTTTTTTATTTTTTAAAAAAGAAAAACATGAACTACAATCAGTCATGCGCCGCAAAAGGCGAACACTACGGAAGCAGGCACCGGCACCTGCATCACCGTTCTATGCAGAGAGCCGCAGTGAACGTGTACAAAACGGAGAACAGCTTTGAGATGCTGCTGTTCGCACCGGGCCGCATCAAAGAGCATTTTCATTTGGATGTGAAAGGAAACCAGCTCACGGTTTCCTACACGCCGCCAGAAGGCTTTGCCCGCCCGGATTGGATAGTTAGGGAATACAGCCGCGGCGGCTTTGTAAGAAGCTTCGAGCTGGATGAAAGCGTGGATGCAGAGCACATCACAGCAAAGTACGTGGATGGAGTGCTGCACATCAGCATGCCAGTGATACAGGGAAAAGAATTTGTGAAGCAGGAAATCGCTGTGAACTGATCAGGAAAGGTCCCAAAAACAAAAGCCTGCAGTTTTATACTGCAGGCTTTTTATTATCCTTAGGTAAAAGCTAATAATAAATAAAAGTTTTCACTACGCTTTGACCATTGTTTTCCGCATCTGTTTCTTTGATAACCCTGTTGCTGCTGTCAAAAACATATGTATAGGCAACGCTTGAAATCAGATTGCCTGAGCCGTCAGTCTGTATCTGAGTGGCTGGCAGATTTTTATCCTGTGGAAAATAAACCGGGCCAATGTAATAATCTAAGATGCCGCCCGTATATGTATAGGTAGTTATAGTGATCACATTCCCGCTGCCATCGCTTTGGATATCTTTGATCACGTTTCCATTATTGTCGAAAGTATAATTATCCTGGGTATTGATCTGAGCACCGGTTACTGCCGAAAAATTGTAACTTGTCAATTGTGCTAACAGTCCTCCGCTATAAACATAGCCTTCTGTGGTAGTGTCAGCCGTGTTGTCGTATTGAAAAGTGCTGTCAGCCAATGATGAGCTGTTTACATACACCAACTCATGCACATTGAGCACTCCGTTAATGTACAAATCAACATCGAAAGTGTTGTTTGAATTGTAGGTGTAAACAGTTTTGATACTGGTTGAATACAGGCTGGTGACCCTGTTCTGCCCGTCATAAGTCAGGCTAAAACTATCTATTGCATCAACCGGTGTATTTGTCGCATCTTCAATATACATTTTAAGTTTATTAGTGGTGGCTGGGTTATTGCTGCTGTCTTTCTTGCAGGAAGAAAACGATGCGAGAACAAGTGCGGGAACAATGATTGCTTTCCATTTCATATGATTAAGTTTTGGTTACATTATATCACCGAATGTACAAAAGCTATTCAAAAAAACAAATGACATTGCAGTGGTTTTTCGTTTGATGGCCTTTTGCAATAATGATCATTACTCCTCCTCGTCTTCATCTGCAAAATGGCTTTCTGCATTTGGCTCTGGCACAACATTGTTTCTTTGGCTCTCATTAATAAGCTCGGCTACCATAGAAGTCCATCCTGTTTGATGGCTCGATCCCAGGCCATGACCGCTGTCGCCATGAAAATATTCGTAGAACAATAATAAATGCTCATTGCCCGGCTGCTGGTAAAACCAATTGTGCTTGCCATATATTGGCCTTCTGCCTGCAATACTTTTTTCAAATAGACTGATTAGTCTTAGCGTAAGCTCATCAGCAACCTGCGAAAGGTTCATTTTATTGCCGGAGCCGATCGGGCATTCAATTTGTAAATCATCTCCATAAAACTCTCCGTATTTTCTTATCGACTGTATGATGATATAATTGATGGGCATCCAAACGGGCCCGCGCCAGTTAGAGTTTCCACCAAACAAATCAGAAGTAGAATCGCCCGGATCGTATTGAATGGTGTATTCATGCCCTCCAATATTGATGGTATAAGGGTTCTTTTCATGGTGCTTCGACAAAGCCCTGATGCCGCCGGGCGAAAGGAACTCATCTTCGCTCAAAAGCCTCTCCAGCAAATGCACTAATTTTTTTTGCGGTACAAGGGAAAGCAGTAACTGTTCTCCATCCTTTTTCTCTTCGTTCGGCCAATACTTATTGTTCTTAACGCGATAGTTTTCAAACCAGGCAATGCGCTTTTTAAAATCGCTTAGCTTATCAAGCGTCTTCTTTTCTATTGTTGAAACGGCAAATAGAGAAGTAAGGCCTACTATAGAAAAAATGCGCAACTGCAATGGCGAGGAGTTGGCGATAGAAAGCGTGTCGTAAAAAAATTTGTCCTCGTCGTTCCACATGCCCTGCTCATTCAATGCTTCAGCAATCAGCACAAAATGCTCAAAAAATTTGGTGGATGTGTCTTCAAAAGCTTCATCTTTCATCGCAATCTCTAATGCCATGTCCATCATGTTCAGGGAATACATGCCCATCCAGCTTGTGCCGTCTGCCTGTTCCAGTTGCATATCACTGCTGAGCCGATGGCTACGATTAAAAACACCAATATTATCAAGCCCGAGAAAGCCGCCTTCAAACATATTGTTCCCATTATCGTCTTTCCGGTTGATCCACCATGTGAAGTTAATGAGCAGTTTCTGAAAAATTTTTTTCAGGAAACTGATATCTCCTTTACCGGTTTTCTCTTTCTCGATCCTGTACACCTGCAATGCGGCCCATGCCTGCACCGGCGGGTTGACATCGCTGAAGTTCCACTCATATGCAGGCAATTGCCCATCGGGCTTCATATACCACTCGCGCATAATGAGCAGGAGCTGGTGCTTCGCAAAAGTCGGATCAACCAATGCCATGGCAATGGACTGAAATGCCAGATCCCATGCAGCATACCATGGATATTCCCATTTATCGGGCATCGCAATAATGTCCTGGTTCTTCAAATGCTTCCAATCATGATTGCGCCCATACAATTTAGCGGGGCTGGCCGCATTAATGCCATCGGTACCGGTAAGCCACCTTTCTACATCGTAGTGATAATACTGCTTGCTCCATAATAAGCCAGCAAGCGCCTGTCGTTGTATTTGCGCCAGTTCAGGGTTGATGCCCTTTGGGAAAATATCTGCATAAAAATTATCGGCTTCTTCTTTGCGTTCATTAAAAATTTGCAGCACGCCAGTCGGGAAAGGATTGTCCATGATCTTATTGCTGAGCCGCAGGAAGATGGTCTTTGTTGCTCCGCCTTCAATTTTATAGCGATATACAGGAGAAAACTTGGTGCCCGATTTTTTTTGACGCAGCAAATCGATGCTTTCTTTTTTTATGATGGCATCATGAAAAGCATCTTTCACAAAGGGAGTTGCATTGGGCTTGCCGGTAACTTTTTGCAGGTTTGTTTCATTCTCGGTAAAAAGGCAATCGCTTGGCTGCTGAAAATATAAATAGTAGGTGCCGAGTCTGGTGTCTCCCGCTTTAACCGAAGTTTTATCTCGTTGCACGATCACCGGCTTTTTTTTCATTTCATCATAACTCCATCGGTTATGAAACCACAACGTAGGGAGCACAGTAATCTCTGCAGCTTTTGTATAGCGGTTGTGTATATCAATTTTTATAAAAATATCCTTTGAGTTCTGTTTGGCATAAGTAATCAGAACATCAAAGTACTCGTTGTTGTTGAATATCCCTGTGTCGAGGATTTCATACTCGGGTTCATTCCTTGAGCGTTTTCTGTTTTCTTCCGACAAATCTTTGTAGGGGAATTCCTGCTGCGGGTATTTATACAAATACTGCATGTAGTAATGCGTAGGGAGATTGTCAAGATAATAATAAAGTTCCTTTACATCTTCACCATGATTGCCTTCATGATTGCCAAGGCCGAAAAGGCGTTCTTTTAAAATCGGGTCTTTGCCATTCCAGAGCGCTACAGAAAAGCAAAGCGTTTGGAAAAAATCGGATATCCCGGCAATGCCATCTTCGCCCCAGCGATATGCCCTGCAATGTGCATGTTTATAAGGGAAATAATTCCATGCATCTCCGTTATTGCTATAATCTTCTCTTACAGTTCCCCATTGCCTCTCGCTGAGATAAGGCCCCCATTGTTCAAGTGGTATTTTTTTAGCGGCGTTTACGGTAAGCCTTTGTTGTTCTGCTGTCATTTTGGGTTTATAAATATTGCCCTCATTTTAGGTAACCAGCATAGCCCTTTAAGGCTGCGCATAAAAAGAGAACAAGTGTTCGTTGGAATATTATTGAATGGCAAGGCAAAAGTCAACAATATAATACAGCTATCTGACGTCTTAGTGATTCTGTTTACATCATGAAGTTAAGATTTACTGTGCATTTAAGCATAAAAGGAAATGCCTGCAGCTTACTTAAAATTAAAAAGCCTCTCAAGCATTTGCTATATCTTTGACAATGATTTTTTAAACAAAAAGATTTCGCGCTAGGGAAATGTCAATCTTTTACCAATATTATAAACTTTGAATTTTAAAGAATTTGGCCTTGATGAAACACTTGTAGAAGGCATTGAGTCCAGTGGTTACGATACCGCAACACCCATTCAGGAACAGGTCATCCCAATTATTTTCGAAGGGAAAGACCTTATCGCATCAGCACAAACAGGGACAGGCAAAACTGCAGCGTTCCTTTTGCCCATCATACACAAACTGATTTCTTCCAGAACTGACGAGCATATCAATGCATTGGTGATTGTGCCAACGCGTGAACTTGCAGTGCAGATAGCACAGCACCTGGAAGGCTTTGCTTATTTCACGTCCATCAGTTCTATAGCAGTATATGGTGGTGGCGATGGTTCTAATTTTTCAACAGAAAAACAAGCATTATCGAAAGGCGCAGACATTGTGGTTTGCACGCCCGGCAGGATGATTGCACATCTTAATATGGGATACGTTAAACTGGATGGACTGCAGTTTTTAGTTTTGGACGAAGCTGACCGCATGCTGGATATGGGCTTTTATGATGATATCATGAGAATCATCTCTTTTCTGCCATCAAAACGACAGAACCTGCTTTTCTCAGCAACGATGCCCGCTAAAATAAGGCAGCTCGCAAAAAAAATATTGCATAATCCTGCGGAAATAAATATTGCAATCTCTAAGCCTCCTGAAAAAATTGTTCAGGGAGCTTTTATAATTTATGATCAGCAAAAAATACCATTGGTGAAATGGCTTTTGCAGAGCAAAGATTTCAAGAGCATCCTTATTTTTTGCTCGCGCAAACAGGCCGTAAAAGACCTGGCAAGAGAATTGAAGCGTGCGCGTTTTTCAGTTGAAGAAATCCATTCAGATCTGGAACAACAGATGCGGGAGCAAGTCTTATCTGATTTCAAGAATAGAAAAATAAAAATATTAGTTGCCACAGATATACTTTCACGTGGTATAGACATTGATAATATTGACCTGGTCATCAATTATGATGTGCCGAATGATGGCGAAGACTATATTCATCGCATTGGCCGAACTGCCCGTGCGGAGACAGATGGAGTAGCATACACGTTTGTAAGTGAAAGGGAGCAAAATAAATTTTCCTCCATCGAAGAATTACTGGGCAAGGCAGTACCAAAATCATCAGTGCCAGAGCAATTTGGGGCTACACCAGAATATCGGCCAAAACAAAGAGGCCATTCAAAAAAACCCTATCGTCATCATCCGCCTTATTAAAAAAGCCAACCAAAGAGAAGGCAAAGCATAACAATTACAGGCGAAGGAAGCCTTCCCGACTTCAACATGGGGACACCAAGGATTAATTGAATACTTTTAGGATACTTTTTTGTTCTTCGTTTTTAATTAATAGTCGGGTATGTTTTGTTTCTGAATATGGAGTTATGATGGTCAGGGAATAGATTGTTTTTAGAATATCAATGGCTTTTTCGGGACTTATCCCGGCCTTACGATCATTGAGCTGACGCTCGAGTTCCTTGTATATTTTGTAGGCTGTAAATGCTATGCAGATGTGTGCAAGTATCCTTCGCTTTCTATAATGGAATACAGGTCGTATACGCAGATCGGTTTTAGAAATGCGGAAAGCTTTCTCAATAAACCATAATTGTTTGTAGCTTTCTATTACCAATTCTTTGGAGAGTTTTGCATTGGTAAGATAGCCTTTCAAACCATCCCATTGTTCATCTTCTTTAAATTTTTCGTAGTCAATATGAATGTTGATCTGTCCATCTAATTTCAAATATTTGTTGTAGCCTTTGTTATTGATGTGTTGCTTGGTGAGCCGGCCAGTGGCCAGAGCCTTTTCCAACTTTTGCAAACCGCGTTTGCGATTGAAGGCGTCTTTTTTAGCGCGTTGCACTGAATAACTTACAACCAATTTTTGATCATCTTCTTTGTTGATCACGCTGCTTTGACCATCTTCCAAATGCAGACTCAAAACCTTTTGCTGGATGATCCTTGATTCGTTCTTGAGTCTGCCTCCCAGAATAAACTCATAGTTTTGGTCAATCAACGCCTGAATGTTCTTAGAAGATAGCAATCCCGCGTCGGCTACTACCACTAGTTTTTCTAAGTGATATTTTTTCTTAAATGTTTCAATCACTGGCAACATTGTATGACCTTCAAAAGTGCTGCCTTCAAAGACTTCGTAAACTAATGGGTAGCCTTGCTTGCTTACCAGTAAGCCCAAGACGATCTGTGGTTGCTGATGCTTGCCGTCTTTGCTAAACCCTGCTTTGCGAAAATCATCCTCATCACTTGCTTCAAAATATAATGTGGTTACATCATAAAAAACTATACTCAAGTGATCTTCTAATATTTTTAGCGTGTGCTGATAGCTGATTTGTTGAATCTGATCTATGTAGTTTTCTTTCAGCTTATCCAGGTAGCGGTAGATATTCTGTATTTGTAATGTATCCCCTTTGTATTTGAAGATATAATCAACCGTTTTAAGCTTGCTCACCGGATATACTAATCGCGTGATCACCAAATGGCGGAAAAGTTCATCGGGGATTTTATTAAATCCGATCTCATCAAATATTTTACCTAGCACCAACTCAGGACCCACCAGTTTAAATTCTTCTATGCCATTAAAAAAAGTATCAACAAATTCCTTTTCCTTATCCGTATCAAATGATAATTTTTGTTGGCCAGTTATGCGCTCAATCTCTTTTTTGCCTTCTTTGAACAAACGATCTACCTCAGCAGCATCACCAGAACTTCCTATTGTTCGATAGAGTTGGTAACTACCTGAACTCTTATCAATGATCTGAATGCTGATCACCCCGCTTTTATTTTTCTTCTTTCTGACAAACATACCACTAAAATACAGCAGGGACACCCAATTCAAAAACATCATTCCTTGATAGTCAAGGGCTACAGAGCTTTTTTTGAACAACTTTTACTAAAGTGTTGAAGTCAGGAATACTTTCCCGCAATTCATGACAACAATCGACGGGGTAGCTATTCATTTTATCCATGTTCGCTCTAAAAGTAGGAATGCTTTGCCGATCATTATTACTCATGG
>Ga0302185_10003235_pt1 | contig 10154 bp, 8 predicted proteins | sample II_Bog_E1_1_FD_200231 | JGI IMG/M metagenome (GOLD analysis project Ga0302185, IMG submission 200231) | Peat permafrost microbial communities from Stordalen Mire near Abisko, Sweden - II_Bog_E1_2 | ecosystem: Environmental > Terrestrial > Soil > Wetlands > Peat | place: Sweden: Abisko, Stordalen... | reverse complement strand
ATCTATCTCTCTAAATCGAAGGTCTCTATCCTTAATAATGAGACAAAATAAAAGGATTCAATCATAGCTACATTTAATATCTTGTTTAAACTAAGCTGCTAAAATATTTATTTTTATGAATGTATGCTATACTGGATGATAAGATAGCATTAATCAGCAATACTATTTGATGTAATAAAAATTGATGCATATATTTTGATCATCAAATATTATATACTTTAATAGAGGAAGATTGAACTGCTAATGGAGCTATGCTTAATTATTACAAGCCTTCCTTTATAAAAATGGATATCATGAACAGATCTTTTATTCTTTGTTATATTTTTCACATCAAATATGGAAAATATTAAGATTGAAGAAATTGTTAAATAGTCTAAAAGTTTTTAAAAAAGTGATTTGGTACTCGCTAAATGCTATAATTAATCTCCCTGGCCCGCTATTATTCGAAATTTTTGGGGATACGACAAAGATGAAATTGAGTTATACACAGTTGACTTTATTGGTTCAAATGAATAAGCCATATTACAAAAAGATCGTATTGTTTCTCTTTCCAGAAGAAAAATTACTTTATTAAAGCTCATGAATAAACATAATACAAAATTGTTGAGATCTTTGACAAAAGCTGCGAAAGAACTAAAAGTTTTATAACAAGAAAGTAGATCAACCATTTAATTATATGAAAAGTTTGGCAGAATGTATGAGATAGACTCAAAGAAAGACGAGGAGGAGCTCAATATGATTAATCAACTGTAAAATCAAGTCAACATGCGTATGAGCAAAGAGTATGAACCAAAATAAAATGACTACTTGCTGCAGGCCAATAAATATGCAAAGTTAAACTAGAAAAGAAAAGAAAAGAGAGACCGTCTGACGATGAACAATCTAACTTCTATGACTATCGAAGTCAAATCAATCAATGGTAATAGTCTTTAAACTAGAACAATCATTGAAAATATTGTAGCTGTGACTTATTGCAAAATATAGTAATTTCATAAGATAAAGAAAAATAAAATTAGTGCCAATATTTCAAAGCAAAAACTCAAAAGTAAGAATATATTAGAGAGAAGTTTTGAAAGTCAGTAAATAACAGAATGATTCATATCAAGGTCTTTTGTTATACTAAATATCGAGCAAATTTTATATAAAAATCATAATCTGCGAATATTAAGAAATCCTTCACCGATGTCTCCTGCACAACTGACGCTTATCCGACTCCTATTAGGTAGCATGAGATACTATCTTATGCTGTTGCTGCCTATTTCCTTTTCTTTCTTTTTTCGCATTTTTTTATTTATAGTATTTCCGTTTTCCTCTCCCTTGTTTAAATTTACCTGTTCGCCATTAGCGAGAATGGAAATAATGCTTCCTTTGCTGAAGACGCATGCCGTCACTTCATATATACCCGCTGCTATTATCAAGATACTGGTCTTATCTTTTTCCCAAAAGAAGTGATCTGGTACTGTGTTAGCTGATTCCCCTTCCCATGGAATAAGTCCCCCAGGTTTGACTTCTCCGGATTGCCATATCCACCTTCCCACAATATTTTCTTCACACAAAGTTTCATTAATAGTAGCCTGATCCTTGAGAATGCTCTGCAAATCAGCTTCTGTTATTTTGTCGGCAAGAGCATCATTAATCTCCTTGAGTGCGTTGTTGACGTCGTCAATATCTGAATAATGCGATCTTTACTCGGTTTTGAGTCAGCCAACACGCAAACATCCTTGATATTCGCTTTCAGCAGCACTTCTTTTCCAATAAATTAAAATCGTTTGCGAATTTAAACCAAATCAGTCTCGTACTCCTTAATACTGATTTTGCTGTGAATTTAGTTGTAAGCTATATCAACTGTTTTACGACAGTCCTCCACTTCTTTCCGAAATTTACGCAATGATTCCTCAACACCATTATTATTATCATTTTTATCTTGTTTACGTGAGATAAATTTGCGCAGCTATCCTGTTTCTGAATTGGTGATAGTCAAACTCTCGTTGAAGTGATTTTGTGTATTCTTTAACAGTTGAAGAAACTAACTTTTGTCTGCGCCCATTTTCGCATTCAGCTCATTTTCAAATTTATCAAGCGCATTTTGAACATCTTCAATTTCGACCTTACTTTCCGTAAGCTGCACTAATTCACTCTTGAAGTCGATAAACTACTTCTTTTCGACTGTTTTACATGCATACTATTATATTTTTTTTCTCACATCGTCAATTTACGCGTAGATATTTTCCTCGCCTCTCTTTCGTAAATTAATATCGTTGGTGATGTTGGTAATTGCTTTATTTTTGGATTGCACCTCTTACTGCAGGTTTTTAAAATTGAGTCGCAGGGTATCCAACTCCTCACTAATCTATAATTTTAGCTTCGATAATTTTTTGACTACTTCGATGTCTAATCCATTTCCTATCTTTTTAAATTCATTGTCTATCTCTTTCCTAAATACTGTTAAACTGTTCTAGTTTTCTCGAAGTTCCTGATGAATATCTCTTTTCATTTCTTTGATTTAAAGGGTTAGAGTATTGCGTATTTGTTCTATTCTTTCCGCCCATTCTTCTTCTAGTTGCCGTTGCTGGGAGCGGTTATGAGTAGTGCGTTAATTTGCTGCCAGTAGTAAATCACTCTTATCCGCTTTATTTTACAAAACTTGAGTAAGCTTATCAAGTGTAGCCACACTTACTTTGGATTATAAACTACTCACCAGATACTCCAAATCAGCTGTGTCTGCTTTCTTTGCTAAGCAAGCATCTAGATCGTTCTTTGCCACCTTTTTCTGCAACGCTGTTGTCAAATATTGTTTGCTGACTTTATTTTAAAGAGCTTCATTGATTTAATTTATATTAGCCTACAATAAGTCGAGAGGTACCTTGTTGTCCATCATCTTCTGCATTTATTCAAATTCTCCGAACATGACACAGGCTCCCACTCTTTTAGTGATTTCTCGCTGAAAATCATCCATCCTTCCTTTAAGAATTGCTATTTCCATATTATCTTTCTCCTCATTATTGACTTGCTTATCAATTGTATGTTCAGCTAATACTTCTGTTAGATCTGTTCTTGTTGCATAGTCTCGAAGTATAGTGTTAATTTCTTTATATGTGGCTTTTTCCTCGATTGCTTGGGAGAGTTCCTCAACTGCTTTACTTACATCTGAAATATTAGATTTCAGTGACAGCCCTGTGTTTAGTTCTGTTTTTGAGGCCTAGATGCTAAAGGAAGTACTCGAGTAGTAATGACAGCTTTGAGATCTTTAAGTCCCTGCGCGTGAGTTTGCAAGATATCTGTGACTGCCTTAAATGTAAGTTTAATTATATCGTCTACTCCTTTCCACTCATTTGTGCTCTAGGTGTGACAAAGCATACGTCAATAAGTTCTTCAAGGATGTTCGTTGAATAAAGATCAGAATCGACTTAAAAATGACTATCTTTGGTAGCCCTCCTCATTTAAATTAGACAGTTAATTATTAATTACTAAACCTTTCATCAGTCATAATCTGTCAAAATTATTATCTTTAATGAAATATCTCATACAGTTTGCACTTGTAAATTTGAATCATAGTGGAGTGATATTTAAATTATTATAGTTTTATTGATCAGAAACTGTTTCGACACTTACCATGAATACATTAAATGATTCCTCCTCAACTTTGTTGCTCGTCTATTATAACTTCAAGGGACTAGCACAGTTGGTTAGACAATTATTATGCTATCTTGACTTACCCTTTATTGACATTCATCTCGACCGCTATTAGTAACAGCGCAAATAATTGCCACATTAAATAGTCTCAACTCTCAGAGGGGTTAAGATCAACAAAAGTGAATTGCCACTACTTATTCATGAAGGCCATTTTATCTACGAGCTTTATCCCATCATGTCATATCTTTGCTACCGCTTTAATAGAGAAGATTTATTGGGATTAGATTTTGAGCAAAAGGTAAGAATGTCCTCTATTAAGGCTCGAGTCCAGGAGTTGATAGAACTTTACATCCACTGCCTCCCCCACACCAAAAAAATGTTGTTTTTATTCGCAGATACCGCTCAGAGACAAACAGAGGAAGGCTTAGAGTTAATGCCGCTCATATAGAAGGGCTACTATCATTTGATAGACAATTCAGGGTATATGCTATAAATAAGCTAATTTTTGGTAAGACAAGCTGACACTACCTTTATATTGGGAACCCCGACTATTTTGGACTTCTACTATATCTAGAGCTCGAATTATATGCTCGGATTATTTGGGAGTCTCGACAGCGAAACTGACTGTAAGAGATGGAAGTAGTTTTCTCATCTCTATAGTGAGTCAAAAAAACTGCAGAACAAATAGATCCGCTCTTTGAATAACCTCAAATCCATGAAAAAATATCATAAATTTATGGAAAGTCAGCCCTATTACATCAAGCATAAAGATTTGCTTTCCTCCTACAAGGTTTTTGGATCGCATATGAGTGAGCTCAGAGTGAATGGTCTTCGGAAGGTGTGGGCTGCTGACTACAATGATGTCTCATGATTAAGCATTGCTTTTTGACACTGCTATTGTAAGGATCATGATTGATTATTATTTTGGTTTGATTGAGCAGCTTTGAAATTTCTGATTAATGATTTGTTATAGTCCATATTAATTGATATGAGGACATGTCTAAAGTCGATTTGGCTCATCTCAATCTTCGCTATGATTTTCTTTGTAAAATTGATTTCATGTAGCTTTTCTTGGGCATTTCGATGATAACAGCTGGCGACTATCTCCCTTTCAAATCCAATACGTAAACGATAAATGTATGTGGCATTGTCTTTATGATGTACTCAATAGTGTTTCTGACTACTTCCTGTATCCTTTATTGCAAGCGACCAGTTCAAAAACATATATAAACTCAATAGGTACCATCTGGAGAAAGTATGACCAAACCCCATGATTAAGTGGATATAAGGGAAACTTAAAATTAAAATAAGCCGAGCTTGGATGGTCATGCTTCAGCAGCCTACATCGTGCGCGATTATGATTGATATCTAATTATTGTCAGACAGATCACATTATGCTGCAGCAGCATTGCTAGTTATAATAAGGATCTTGCACCACGTAATTCGGTTGGTTTAACGGTTGCCGCATCGGAGAATACATTGGTTGACGGTTAAATTCGGCAGGATCATAGTAGGGTTAGTAATTCATCACCTGCTGAAAGGGCTGATTGCTTTCCATTTGATTCAGTCTCATTTGGTTTTGTCGAGTTGACCAGTGCATTACCAAATGAGGGTAATCATTAAACACAATTGCAGATACTAGATCATTATTACCTAGATACCTTGTAAAATCAACAACAGCATGACGGCATACATCCCATTTATGTCCGCTCATCGACCCGCTGATATCCAAAGTAAACAAAACAGCATAGTACTCTACTTGTCCAGAGAGATTGTTAGGATTGTTGACTGGTCCATTTACATTTGTTTTAGCATTCATCATGCCCATTCCATTTATGTTATTTGTATTCACGTTCATATTCATTTGGTTATAATTTGGGGCCATGCCAACACCCTGTTGATATATTCGCTGGCCCATCCCAATGTCGTTTCTAATACGTTGGAACATATGAGCAATATCGGTATGAGTAATATCGTTGTATTCTCCATGTATCCCAGCTGCCATTGCTAAATTCATTAACTGCTGAGAATAACTATACTCGATGTCAATTCCCAAAATCACAATTTTGAGATCACGGACGTTCATATTATTCCGAAGTGTGCTCAGCATCTGAACTGTATTTTCATAGCTAGCATTGCTGTCAGTGTCATGCCCATCAGTAATTAAGATATGAACAAAGCTCCAGTTAGAAGCAGTGCGCTCCTTTTCCAATAATTAATGTAGTTGCAGCATGAGATTGTTACCATATATTAGGGCATCCCGCATGGCAGTGCCTCCGTGAGGATGAATGTTCCAAATTTATCGAGGAGTACTAGAGCGAGTAGCTTGCTAGAATCCGCAAGCTAAGAGAGCCACTTCCGATAAAAAGTGTGTATGGGGAACATCGGGCTGGTTTCGACCATAAGGGAGGTAGTTATTCATGGGAAGATAGTTGTTCATTGATACTAAAAACAATATGATCAACAAATACTTCCAAAAGCAAAAGGGATTTAAAGTAATGGTTTTTCCTTTTGATGAAGAAAGACCTATTTTTCTTGCTTTTATTGAATTTTTTATATCGCTATTTTAAGTATGCCACCATTATTATAAATATTGATATAGCATGGACAAACCATAATCATAAAATTTAATAAGAGATGATGATAAACGCTTTGGAGTCAAATTAGAGAATAATTTATCACCTGAATTGTATGAAAAAGCTGAAAGAAGCGCAGAAAACGCCAAGATCAATCAGAAGGATCTTCGTCGAACTCTCAGAAGATGTGTAAACATTCCAATACAGATAGAACTTTTCTGTTGGTTGTATGGATTGTTTGCAATGTGTTCAGCCATCTAAACACTCGTGCGTGTGCCTTTTGATCTATTATTAAGTATGGTGAACGTATTCCTTCCACTATTTGGGAAACAAAAGTACAAGCATACTGCTCTGTTCGCCTGCTTGATAATTTTAGGCTCCTACATAGTGACTCAAGACTATTATTTATTGGACGTTTCTATGTTATATCACTCCTTCAGAGGACAGTCCTATGTAAAGCTCTACGGAGCAGGCTTGGCTTTATAAATTAGCTAAAAACTGTTTACAATGGCAGGGTGTTATCTTTTCAGCCAATTAAACTTAATCCTCATTCAATAACGCCCCTCTTCTTTCAATTTAGGTCTTTAAATGTTTATTTGCCTAATCTACTGCCTGTTTCATTTTTTTATTCTCTATCTAGACTTCATTCTATATATTATCATTCTCAACTCTTCTTCTCAGAACATAATGATGTTCTATTTTGTGGTGAATTTGGCCAAAATGAAGCTATCAACATTTAAAAAATTTTAAAAGAAAAGTTTCAGGAGCACTCTCATATATGATGCTAAGGATAGATTTCACAAGATAACATATTCTTGCTTGTTCCTTCTCACTATTGCATAACTTAGAAGTGTAGAAACCCTTGGAACAATTGCAAGTGTGACTGCATTCTGCGCAATTATTGACTATCTGCGCCATTTGACAAACCTAACTATGGCTGGACAGCTATCATATATGGAAAAAATGCAGCACTCAATGTGTCACGAACTTTATTGGGGAGAAAAATGTTAGGTTATCAAAGATTAAAAAAATAAGGCAGGAAATGAATCAAAAGGTAAAACTGAAAAATATATACCCGAAGCCGACAAGCAAAAAGCTGTTAAAATTGAAGATTATATTGTGGTGAAATGCGCAAAGTGGGATTTTACTATAATCCCCTACTTGTTACTAGTCTTAAAATTTTTCAGCATAATTGTGTGGACCAATAACAAGCACATACATGTTAATGAGCTTATCCTATAAACGTATATTGTGCTATGCATAATGGCGTTTATAGTTGCTCCTCTACTCTATAACATAGTGCGCAAAATGAACCCCAATGAGTAGAAGAATGATTCTTTGGTGTAAAACACGATTTGATTTGGAGTGAGGGAGATTAAATTATAGTTTATGGCAATATAATTCTAAAGATTTATATATTTAATACATAGAAATTAGAATATGATCAAAATCAACCAAAGAACTAATCAAAAACAAGTCTATAACCAAAGTTAAACAATGACTCTCCCCTAAAACTTTGCCCAGATGGTCATGGAACTCTAAATGCAGGTTTAATTCTAGGAAAGCTCTACTCTAGAGGTCGTCCAGAAACTCAATGAACTCTACAGCGTAAGCATTTGATAATTCAGATGGCCATTTAGCACTATATTAACGAAGATATGCGCAAACTCCAGCATTTTCAGCGTAAACTGAACACCCTCCTCACTCATCCCAACGCTCTTCAAGCTATAGAAAATAGAAACAATGTCAAACAGCTTAAAAGTGGCAATGGTCCTTTGAGTTACAACTCCAATTTAAAACATGAAATGAACAAATTCAACTATTAGTCGTCTATTCTGGTCAAGAGCATGCTTGAAGGGTCAGAGTATAAGGTGTAAAAAAATAGTTGCCTGATTAAAGAAAATATTTAAAATCAGGAAGAGACTCTTCGTCTTAGATTGCAAGCTAGAAATAGGAGCAAATCAGACCGCATCAGCATCCGATGAGTCAAAATTGATTTTTAAATTATTGTTTTGCATAATACTTTGCTTCAATCTCAAAAAGCTCTGACCAACATATAAGAAGAAGAAAAAGAGGTTAATTTCAAAATTTTAGAAAAGAGTAATTTATAAGATTTAAGCTTGATATGAGGATTCTATTTAATAGTTCTTAATCAAATCACGTTCGTACTGCCAATACCTGATTCTTAGCTAGTCACAGGCTTGAACCTTCCTAAAATTTTTGCCTTTCTGGCGAAATATAGAATCACGCAGGCTAAAAATATGAAAAAATGGAGAAGTGCCTGATTAAAAATTTCCTTGCGTCCATTGCGAATGTTGAGGATGTTCCACTCGTAGATGAGTCGATCATAACTAAGAGTGTAACCGAACACGTTCTAGATGGATAAGGAAGTACCATGATAAAGCATATAAAAAAGGAGTAGGCCATGCCCAACAGCAGACACAATTTTTTTAAAGCCATATGGTTAATCAATTATCGAAAGCATTTCCTCATTTACATCATACATATTGCAATTATATCATCTTATCAAGCTCATTTCAATAACCTTAAAACCATATTCATATCACAATTCGCCTTTTTGTTTACTTTCCTTTTCTATCGGAGTTATCTTGATGATATCTACTTCCGTAAATGCAATTTCCTTCTTATGATAACCACTGAATCGTTTTTTGAGGGGAAACTTTACTTCAAAAATAATTTCCAAGTGATACCCTCGCTAAAGGCAAAACTTGCTGAGATAGTTACGAGTAGAACTTTTGTGCATAGAATAAATACTGCCTTTACAGATACTCATTGCAAACTACAGAAATTTGCAGTCAATGCCTTACTATTTAGTACCAAAAGGAGGGTTCATTACAACCAGATCCACCTGTTTTTATCTTAATCGAAGTTGAGCCACGTTTGCGTTTATTATATCGAAAAAACCTCCCTCAACTTTGTCCTCCAGCTGCTCCTTCGCAATATTCACATACTTTTAGTCCAATTATACCCCCAGAGCATAAAGGGAGCCTATATAGACCAGCCCACAGATCAGCATACCAGTACCGATTCCCAGATCTGCAACTACCATTTCTTCAACAGGTTCGTTGAGATAGATATGATAAATTAGGCGTGCGGCAATATCAGGAGGAGTCATATGTTGTTCTAGCTGCATTTTATCTTTTTCACCGTATTTGAAATCTTGTATGTCCTGCAAAAAGTTTTAAATATGCTTCTGCTTAAGTTTAGACATTAATACTAATATATTACTCATTCATTTGATTTCTTTGTTAGGAATGTCCAAACAAGATCTTGGTCGCTTGCCCATAATTAATCAGATTCAATAATGTAATGGGCTGCTATAATATATATTTTATTGGTATGCTGATTCTATAAAACCTAAGCCTACAGGCCTCTCGAAAGTCTTTCACAAACAGTACAGCTAAATACATCAAGATTACAATAAGTACTTTTCTCTTTACACAGACGAACATATTGTTGCTAGCAAGGAGCCAGCAATAGTTAAAAGCGCTTCCCTACTATAATGGACAGAAATCATATCTCTGCCTCTATTCATTGGCGCAGAGTACTCTTTCGAGATTTACGATAAGCATTAATTCGGTTACTCTCCAGAAGAGTTAAGTAGAATAGTTGGAGGCAAGATAATTGTGGGGGATAACGATACTTTTAATAATTGGGAAGTTTTAAACGATAAAAAGCAAAAATTCGGTTATCTCTCTGCCAATATACGAAAGAGACTTAAATATGCACCCAGTGTGGCGGCAGTTATTCCAGAAATGCATATTTTAAGTATTTCGTCGATAATCGGTACTATTTGCAGGATGCAGCACATATCAGCACATTGAAACAGAAACGCGGTTACGTGGTATTGAAAGTGGGATAGAAGCAAGTTAAAACTGATATTAGTAAAAGCAGAGCAGGAGAATTACTATTTGTAGATGCAAT
>Ga0302185_10003230_pt1 | contig 10178 bp, 9 predicted proteins | sample II_Bog_E1_1_FD_200231 | JGI IMG/M metagenome (GOLD analysis project Ga0302185, IMG submission 200231) | Peat permafrost microbial communities from Stordalen Mire near Abisko, Sweden - II_Bog_E1_2 | ecosystem: Environmental > Terrestrial > Soil > Wetlands > Peat | place: Sweden: Abisko, Stordalen... | reverse complement strand
CAAAACGGCTTGATTAACAGATGATTTAGAACCAAAGTCATCCGCATTAGCAATCAGATTGGGGGGTATTAACATTATTAAACAGTCAGTGTAATCGTATATGTAAAAGTACCTAAAAATTGTTATCCGATTCGACTAAATGGGGTAAATGTGTTAAATCAACATTTGCGCCCTTCACGGTATTGCCGGTTAAATTAATGTTGCTGATGTTGAACCCGTTGGATGTTATCGCCCAGACATTTTGACCCGCGGCAGTTATGTTATTGCCAAGAATATTATTGTATTTATATATGGCATTGTTGGTTCCCAGGCAAAATGAAATTTCCGGGGCTGCGCCTTTGTTTGCCGAAGTTAGATAAGAAATGGTATTGTGCGTTACTGATAACTGTTGGTTTATGCTGTTCGTTCCTCTCATAAAAGAGGAGATGGCAAACCTTGGATGTACAGCCGGTTCTGACATTGTTATTGAATTGGCAGATATAGATATGGTGTATCGGGGCGCTCCGCTATCAATATCTACCCCTTTAAAAACAGGATTCGTAACCGTATTGTTTTTTATTGAAGCCCATGAATTGTTGTTGCCGTAAAGCGATATGGCTGTATTACAATGAATAATTAAATTGTTGGAGATATCATCGGCAGCAGAGGAGGTTGCCCGGGCCAAAGAAGATGAATAATTCAAGATAATGCCAATTGCCTTTCCGCCGGTATCGGTGATGATATTGCTGTCAATTTTGGTGTTTAAATTTCCTCCCGTTTCGATATAATATAGCTTCGCATCACGAATGTTGTTTGAGACAACATGTTCGTTAACGCCAACCGCTGATATCCCTATTCCATCGGCATATTCTGTTGGGCTTTTTCCTGTCCCCGTGATTATATTACCGCGAATGACAGACCCGTAGACATTTCCCCAATCTTCAATACCCATATGGCCCGCATTAGTTATTACGTTTTTATAAACAATATTCGCTGAGCAAGGTGTTGGGCCGTTGCCATGAGCACTTAGTGCATCTGAATGAGAATTCATAATAATATTGTTGTATACCGAGGTGTTTTTAGCGCCATTTTCCGCATATTCAATCCCCATTGAGGTTATATTATTGTTTGAAATCCTGTTATTAAACGATAAACTACCAGTAATCCAGGCTGCCTCAATGCCAATTGAAGCAAACGGTTGCTTAAATTGAAATTTATTAAAATCAACTGTGTTATTCTGGCTGTTGGAAATATAAATACACGCATTCGCCCAATCTCCCAGATGAAAAGCGTTAACCGACGGCTGGAACACCATGTTGATAAGGCCGCAGTTGTGTACATTTAAAAGGAAAAAATAACGGCCGAAGGTTAATAATGTACCGGTCTTGGACGTTCCGGCTTTAATTGTAGCGCTATTTGTTCCATAAATTGTAACCCCCGAACGCATATTTAAAGTAGAGTTGATTACGTAAACGCCTGCAGGCAAAATGATGTTATTGTACGCATCTATTAAATTCTGCAATGCACGGGTGTCGTCGGCAACGCCATTGCCTATAGCGCCATGGGCTTTTGCGTTTACAGCATTTACAGGCGGCACTGTATCTGCAGCAGGCACGACCATAGCCTGAAAAATCGACTTCGTTATTTTTGAAGAATCTGTATACGAGGTATTCTGCTCCGAATTTGTTTTTTTGCACGATATGCAAATAAGGAGCAGCAATAAAAACAGTATTCTCATATCATAAAACTATAAGTACGTCATCAAATCCTGGTGTCAATTACCGGCGCCGATTAAATCCTGTAAGCAACTGAAGTTGGATCATTTAGCTTAGTACTTTAATTCCTAAACAATTTTTATAATTAAAATAGGTTTCGACAGCCATTTTCCCCCATGAAAATTTTTCGATATTCTTATTACCGAGTTTTATATATTCTTTTAATTTTTCGGGGTTTTTAAGGGATGCTATTAAATCAGTGATAATAATGTCATCATCAAAACTATTTGGTAAGAAGATCGCTGAATTTCCAAGTATCTCTTTGAAAACAGCGATTTCAGAACAAATAACCGGGATATTGTTTGCCTGAGCCTCCAATACGGGCAAACCAAAGCCTTCATATTCAGAGAGTAATAAAAAAGCATCGTAATTGCTGTAGATATTTTGGAGAGAAGCCTGTGCGTCGAACTTAACAAATTTAATATGATCGCCCAGTTTAGCGCTGGCAATCGCAATCGACAAATCATTTATGTACCCCTTATAGGCAGGGTTGCCTCTGAAATCAATTGTAAAATTGGTGAATCCGTTCGCAATAAATTTCTCCGCAAGCGCAATCACCTGCAAATGTCCTTTATGGGGATAAAACCCGGCGATTACAGCCAGCCTTTTTTCAGTAACATCAGGTCTTGGCGCTGGCGGTTGTCGCTTAACAATGCTGGCCTCATAGGTTATTTGTGTTTTATCTTTAAACTTATCATTCGTTTTTATGGTTTCATTGTAAATTGCTTCAGAGGGAACCAATATGAGGTCGCTTATTTTTAACGACGAATAGGTGATAAACCGGAACATTTTAAATTTAAAAACCTGCCTCCAGTTCATTAATTGCCTTAGTGTTTGATTATTCAAATAAAAATCAAACATATAATCATGCAGGGTACAAACATACCTGGAGGTTTTTATTAAAGGCAATTCGGGTGTCACCCTGTGCAGCAGTTCAATCTTGTACAACAGACAATAAATCGGTAAATAAATTTGCACCCAAAAAACCCTTATTACTGCATTTTGAGTGTTTAAAGAGATGCAGGTTTGTTTAATCCGTTCGGCATGAATACCCTTGAAGTCCTTGTGTTTTAAGCAAATGATCTCTGTAGTAGCGGGGTCATAAATTTTATCGAGTTCGTTAATTAAATTTAAAGCATAGGTGGCTATACCGCCACCCGATCCCCCTTTACCCGGTATTATATTCGAAATATCAATGCAAATTCTTTTCATGAATCAGTTCAGATGATAATTACATTAATGCCAGTTAACGCCAGCCCCGCGCCCGTGCGTAATGACTCCAGTGATTTTTGATGATACCTATCCCATAAACGGGTTAAGGTTTTCTTCTTATCATATGTTGCCAATTGTCCCGCAATTCGTAACGATTCCATATCCTGTTATTTTTAATGTGCGGAATTTAACCGTTCGTGCTTGTATTGCTTTAACCTTTTCCCGGCTGCCCGTTTAAAACTAAAAAGATAGTATTTCAATCTCCTGTCAAAACTGATACAGGTTGTGCCCTGCCTTAGCCCTTTTCCCCGAATTAAATTTTTTAAAAAAATAATGTATTAATTATTTTATAACGGATCCGTTGCAGGAGACCATATGGCCGGGTAAATTGCTTTACGAACCGTTTATCCAACTTTACGTCATCACTAAAATCAAACGAAATTGTTCCCGAGTCATCCAAGGTTGTTTTAAAGCGATTAAACTTTTCGGTTGTATGGGTCGCTCCCGGATCAGAGAAACCTATATTAACGACTTTTGATTTTGCAGGGACAACAGTATATAAGTTGCTCCTGAATTGATGATAACACCATCGGATAGCCCAGGAATTTATTTTTTTATCCATTTGCTTTTTGAGCATACCTGTCATATCCGACCCCATTTTATTAAACTTTTTCTGGGCCTGCCTGTCATTCTTAAATACACTGTAATCTTTAATTTCCCAATCTATTTTATCCCACCGGTCTTTCCAGGTTGCCCACCCCCAGGATGAGGCCCGTTGTGTAAAATATACCGCATTGTCATTTAATCCGCTCATAGGCATCGTAAAGCCCGCTACAGAAAAGACGAGCGGGTTCATTTCATAATGACTTAGTGCCGCGTTCATATAACATAGGAAATTTGGGGAAACCACCAGGTCGTCCTCCAGTACAATAACCCAACGGTGTGTCCGGAGGATATTTGAAACACCGCTTATAATTGACGGCGCCAGGCCCTTGTTGGTTTCGGAAAAAAAACAGGTGATCGTTTTAAACCCTTTAATTGTGGCGATATAGTCGCGCACATCATTTACAAAGGGGGAGTCACCGGCAGTTTTAGGGCCATCAGAAAAAATATACACGGTGCTCTTATCGGCTAACGGAGCTTTTAGCAATGCCCCGATAGTTTTATTTAGCGTCTCTTTTCGCTTGTATGTAAATATAGCGATCGGGGCTAATGATGGATCCATTCAAGACGAATATTATTGATTAAAAAATTGAAAAACGGATAATCACTCTGAATAAAGACCCTCTTATTTTATTAAAATACCGAACTAAAGTATTATGTATAAATATAAGAAAAAATCCTGAAAAAATGTGGTTTATTTCAACCTATGGCATAATATATTTTATTGGAAAGCAATTCAGTATTATAATGATAAATTACCTGAAATAATGAGTGGCATTTTTGAAAAAAAAAAAATCAAGCCTGGACGGAGGCTTATTGTCCTGGTGCCGTGGAGTTTTGGAGTATTTTATTATTTAACCATTTGAAAGTTTACAATCTTGCAAATGGTTAAATAATAATTGGTGCGTATAAAGGAAAGATGCGCTATGCGCTGTACTTATAATTTGTAGAAAGGCGTAGCTGTAATTATTTTTACGGGAAGAATTGTTGAATCTATTTTTGCTTTCCAAATATTGGTGCTCCATCCGGACACTACCCCACAATTACCTTCATTCCAGCTATCGTTTTCAATACCGGTAGATTTAAACCACTTTACCTGGTTGCTGCTAACCGTATTGAGTGAACAGCCAACGGTGTATTGGTTCCAAACATAAAGGCCGATATTGGTAAAAATTTGTTGCTTGCCGTAAATTTTATTGCTGATTACTTTGATGTTAGTGCCGCTGGATATGGCAATTCCGTACTGCCCGGGATTAACAAGTATGTTGCTTTCTGCCGTTATGTATGCGCCGCCGGCATCCCCAAGCATTATTCCACCACCGGTAGTGCTTGGTCCGCCACCCCTGATCCAGTTGCTGGTAATTAGAATAGGACTTGCTGCGGTTCCACTTGATTGGTATATGCTTATTACATCTTCAGGATTACTTAATCCTGCAATGCTTTCGCATTTATTAGACGTTATCAGGTTGCCGGCTCCGGTCACCTTATTGAACTGAACCATTTGCCCCCGCGGCTTTGGCCCGAGGATATTTTGAAATTGATTACTGCTAACCACGATGGTTTGGCCGCCCACTGCGCAAACCCCGGTAGCAACACTGTATATAAAGCAATTGGTAACAGTAATGTTTTTGCAGTTATAAAGATAGACACCATAGCCTTTTGAACTATGTAATGTGCAGCTTTGAATACTTATATTACTACAGTTGGTAAGGGTGATACAATTGGCGGTATTGCCGCTAATATCCAAACCTGTAATTATCCTGTTCGATATCCCGTTTAAAACCAGTGGTACAGATGAAACAGGCGTAGTGGCAACAGTAGTAGTTGTTGTTGTAAGTACTGTATTTGATCCGGATACCTGTGCTGTTTTGACCGGGAAGTCTGCCGTTTCGCTTTTTTTGCAAGTAAAAAGTAAAAAAAATAGTGAGAATACTATCATGTCCTGTAACCTGTAATGTGCTTTCATCTGAAATTTCTAAACTGTCAAAAAAGTCGGCGTAACACTTATCCTGTTTGTGCCGGTACAGGCATTGTTACGTATTTTGAGGTTTATAGTTTCATTTAATATATATTATTATAGTGATTATTAAAGATTTACACAACCAATCGATAAATAATGTTAAAATAACAGTTGTATTTGCAGGATATCATATTTAACGCACATATGGTTTAAGATTTTGTAGCATCTAAAAATGTTAGATGCTATTCCAGCCATCAGTATTGTACCTGCCATGCCAGAAATTTATAAGGATAAAAGGCAGCCAGGAGGGCCGCAAACCTGGCTTCTGTTTTAATTTGCCAAGTGCAATCAATAATTCACGGCCCATGTTGTCATAATCCATTTGATTGATTATTTGCAATGAGTTGTCCGACATAGCCTTTTTTGAAGTATCTGGCAAATTGATAAAGTCAGTAAGCTTTTGTTGCAATTGTACTATATCATAGGGGCTGAAACTATATCCATTAACACCCTCCTTTAAAAGCGTATTTGCTGCATTAATTTTGTTGCTTAATAACACTGGCAAGCCCGCTGCCATCGCCTCATTAACCACTAATCCCCAGCTTTCAGACCAACTGGGGAGTACAAACGCATCGGCATCGTATAAATAAAGCGGCAATTGTTCATTGGGAACCGAACCTAATAGCTTCATTCTTTGTAAGCCCATCGTTTTTGCGAAATCATTCAGTTCGTTATATAACGGCCCGTCGCCGATTATTATTAGTTCACAAGAACTATTGTTTTCTTCAATAAATTTCCAGGCCCGCAATAGGTTTTTAATGTTTTTAATGGGCACCAACCTGGCGACGCAAACTATTTTTCCGTTGCTATTGCTTTTCCGCTGCCTGATATTAAAAACCTTATTGTCGATGCAGTTATATCCATAGAAAAAAAAGAAATTTCGTTTTTTGTAGAGCAACGAGTATTCTTTGTCATAATCATCAGAAGGGAGCCAAAGTGCATCTATCTGGCTGGTTATCAAGTCTTTTATGCCCTGTACAAAAGCATTTCTTTTTACATTGGAAGGCTTGGCATCATCAAACATTATAAATTGTTTGCTGTTGATTTTGGCCCACCTTAATCCTAAGGCTCCGGAAAAAAAAACGATCGACCCTGCAATCACAACATCCGGATTGATCTCAGATAATTTTGCAAATACTTTTTTTTTAATTTTGGACTTCGAAAGTTCATTGTAGCTATGATGTGGAAAAAGGCAATCCTTCCACGGCTCTTTGTTGTCCGGGTCCTCAAAGTCATACGGTGAACCTTTGCCGAATATTTCAATCGCATAAAAATCAATACGATGAGACCTTAAAAATTCATGTAAAAATATTAGGCGATGTTTCCAGTAAACACGCAGATCGTTATGTAAGATGAGAACCTTCAATTGAGTATTATGCATTCAGCAACCTGTTCGACTTTTTTTATTAAAAATGGATTAAAGGGGGTATTTCATTATAATTTAATTCTGTGATAGCACTTGCGGCCGTTGATCCGCTAAAAAGTGGTCGATGTTCTGTTGTCAATGTTATCTATTATGAAAATCAAAACCTCTTTTTTATAATGAAAAATTTAGATCTATCGGAATGTTTAAATATCGTTTTATAGCCAGGTTTTTTACTATTCTTAAATTAGTTGAAAAATATTATCAATCTGCAATTAAAAGCCCGGATTATCCTTTATTTTTTATATATATAAAAATACAATTATTTTATAACAAGGCCACTAAATACGGCTAATTAACTAAAAATATAAAATACAAAATCTTGAAATAACAGAGATTTGGTTTTTATACGCACTTTTTGTTCTATTAGTTTTTTTAATGGGGATAATATTGTTTTACAATATTGTTTATTCTTTCGGGCCATGTTTGTTTTCTGGCAAATTTTACAGCCTGATTACTCATTTCTGTAACTTTTGCGGGATTATTGTAAAGCTGTAAAACAGCGTCCCTTAGCTCGGTTATGGTTAATTCCGGCGAAATGACCGTGCAACGTATACCTGTTTCGTCGTTTACCAATAGTGCCTGGCCATGCAGGTTGACCGTTATTACCGGCATGCCAAATGCCATAGCTTCCATCAGCTGCGCAGGGCAGGAATCCCTTAATGAAGTAAAGAAAAAGACATCGTGGGAGTCGTAATATGATCGAACTGTATCAAAAGGTACTTTTCCGGTCATTTGAACAGTTTCTTCCAACCCGTATTCTATTATTTTCGTTTTTATATCCTCTTCCATCTCCCCATATCCAACGATGGTTAAAGTGATTCCTTTATACGATTTTAATAGATTCATTACCTCTATCTCCAGCAAGATTCCCTTGCGTGGCATAAAACGGCCTACCCAAAGCAGTCGTAATTTACCGTCTGCGGGTATTTTTTCTCTGAATACGTCCGGAAAGAAACTAACTGGTAAGGCTGTATCAAATGAAAGATGGCAATGCTTGCTGCCAATGGCCTTTGCCATGTCCAGGGTATCGGTATTTGACGCTAAAACCACACTGGCGCTTTTTACCATTTTCCGACATGCCGGATTATATTTAATCAAATATTTGCTAACTGAGGATCGTTTTATTTCAGATGCCCAGTATCCTGAAAAATATTTTTTAAAATTTTCCGGGGCTACCTGGCCGCCTCCTGCCGGGCCAAAAATCAGGGGAATATTTAGTTTGTATAAAAACGATCCCATTTGCAGGCTACCCCACGTTACATGGTGCGCAACATCAAACGCAATAGTCTTATGTAGATATTTACCTTTTTTATAGGCCATCCACTGCCAGATCATGTAATATAAATAAATAGATGCCTCGTTAAGGTAAAATAACGATTCCGTGCCAAAGGGCATAAAAATGTAATGAAAGTGCAGGTTGTCAGGCAGCACTTCTGTTTGGATGCTTTTGCTATTGACATCCCTGGTTAAACAATGTACTTCGAAACCTTCGTTTACCAAACCAATGGCCCAGTTCCAACCATTACCTTCTTCCGATCCCTTGCCTGGTTCACAGTAAAATGCTGATAAAAGGGCCTTTTTCATATTGTTTTTAAAATGGAACGCCTTGTGTTGGAATGGGAAAGAAAGGCAGTTATTGTTTTTTATTATTTAGGTTACCGTACCGGATATTTTGTTCGCGAAATCCCTGGAACATTATTTACCAGATTTCATTAAGGTGTATATAAATGGGAAAAGCGTTTTTAACCATAGTTTTATTATTGCATTCGGTGCCATCAAGGGAAAGTTTTTCCTTATGTAAACCATATACTCTTTATAGGCAAGCCCTTTGGGACTATACAAATAGTCTATTCTCTTTTTTAAAGGTGTTTTTTGCGAAAGCCAACTCACGCCATGGTCGTTTTTGCAATAGCCGTAATAACCGGGCGCTATCCAAACATGCAAGCCATTTTTTGTTGCGGCAAGCGTATAATCGAAATCGGCTAATCCATGGGTGTAAGATGCGGACAAAATGCCGATTTTACTTACTGTAAATTTATCAACCAGCATTATATTGGCATTACCCAGTTCGCAGGGTTTTAATTTAGTCGCGTCCGGCTCCTGTTTGACGCCAAAACCAGTAAAGCTATTTTTCATTTTCAGGCCGCCGTAAGTAACTTTGTCTTTATCAGGATCCTTTACCGTCCCCAATAAAATGTTTCCCTCTTTTTCAGCCAAGCTGTACGCCGATAGCAGACGGGGCAGCGCATCATCAAACAGGATCACATCATCGTTCAATAATAAAAAGAAATCATAATCGTCCTTTTTTATTACTTCTTCCCAAAGGGTGCGCATTCCACCGGCCCAGAATAAGGATCCTGTTCCCCGTATTACTGTTACTTCAGGGAAGTTCGTTTCAACATAATCAGCAGTTCCGTCCGGGGAATTATCGTCCAATAAATACATCTTTATCGTATAACTGTCCGATATTGACTGACCTGATACACTTTTTAAAAAAGAAGTGGTTTTAGCCATCCGGTTGTAAGAGCATGCTAAAGCAGCAATTTTTAATTTGGGTTTTGGCATGGCTTGATTTTTAAATTTCCGGATAATTTAATTTGCTGATTCATTTTCTAAAACAGTTTTATAAATAGTCAACAAGTCGTTTGTTATTATTTGAGGGTCATGTCGCAACAAGGCGCGTTTTCGCGAACGCTCACCAAATAAAATCGCTTTTTCATAATTGTTTTGCAATTCCATAATAGCGCCGGCCATACTAAATGGATCCCCATCCTGTATTAAAACACCATCCACTTCATCCTGCAGCAAACTGCTTGTTCCACCTGCGTTGGTTGCAATACAGGGTAATCCTAAAATTTGCGCTTCGCATAAACTATTCGGGCTGTTTTCAATATGCGAAGTGGCAACATACACATGTGCGTTCAATAACCCCTCTGCTAACGCTTCCACATCCAACGTACCTAAAAAAGTAATATTGGCAGATATAGGTTTTCCTACGCTTTTGGCAGCAATGTGTACTAATTCTGCACCTTTTTTAAGGCCGGCAACCTTCCATTCAAACTTAATATTGTTGGTATCCAGCAAATTGGCGCATTCCAGCAAT
>Ga0302185_10003228_pt1 | contig 10181 bp, 4 predicted proteins | sample II_Bog_E1_1_FD_200231 | JGI IMG/M metagenome (GOLD analysis project Ga0302185, IMG submission 200231) | Peat permafrost microbial communities from Stordalen Mire near Abisko, Sweden - II_Bog_E1_2 | ecosystem: Environmental > Terrestrial > Soil > Wetlands > Peat | place: Sweden: Abisko, Stordalen... | reverse complement strand
ATTGGTTTGAGTAGCATGTACCGTGAAATCTACTGGTCGCAAAAACCGTCTTTTTGAATCAAAAAAGCAAGACAGAACATTTACTGCAAGTTGCACTGCGGCTTAAATGAAAACACATGAAAAAAGGAGCCACAAATGAATGCAACTCCTTGATTTACAATTACTTATGAGGTGGTCCCTCAGGGACTCGAACCCTGGACCCGCTGATTAAGAGTCAGCTGCTCTAACCAACTGAGCTAAAAGACCTTTTTTTTGGTGTGCAAATTTAAGGGGTTTTAGGGATATTCTGAATACAAATTTCAAAAAATACCCCATTTTCTTTTCAAAATAGCTATTATATTATGGAATATATCACATTGTTGCGCCCAGCCGCGCCCTAAATCCTACATTTTACCCATCAGTAGCGTCACCTTATTAAAATCCGCCGACGCATTGATCACCTTTCGGAATGCCTCAAAGTCTGCGATCTCATAGTGTACCTGGCTATATGTTTCCGCTATGTTTACCGTTAGTTTGTTGCCTGCCATCTTGTACGTACTGTAAAACGATGCACCCACGTTCCCGGTCGCATCCTTAAATTCTGCGGTAATATTTATCGCCTCGGGGTTGAGTATTTTGTACCCGTCGGGTATCGTCACCGTTATGTTTCGGTTTTCGCTGTGCGGGAAGTCCATATCCACAGGCAATTTCCGCTTGTCTTTTTCATAAAGCTCTGATTGCCGCCCTATCACATCGCCTATTTTAAAAAGGTACTTGGGCCCCGCTTTCTCCACCAACTGGGCCGCCCTCACTGAGGTATTTACAATTAGCGGCTTATTGTCATTATATGCGTCAAATGCATCACCGGTCACCGTATAATTCAGTAGGTACTCGGGTTTTTGGGCCAGCACGGCTATGTTCTGTACCATCTCCTTTATCTTCTCCTTAGGCAGTAGTATAAATGCTTCGCGCATCCCCATGGCGCAATATCCCTTGAAGATGTAGCTCACATTTGCTGTCGCCTCCATGTCCGCGTTAAGGGACACGTCGGCCGTTATGTCATTGCGGCTTTCCGTCACCGGTTGTGGTTGCACGGTGCGTATGTCGGCCACAGCGTCTGTTATATTGCCCAGGGTCGTCAACTTGCAAAACAAACCCTTGCTGTTCAGCACATCTGTAGACTCAAAAGGGTAGCGTATATATATAGCTGATGGCGACAGAAATTTTTTCTGGTCCGGGAAGTAATAAAGGTAATTCTCAACGTTGTTCCAGTTTTCAAAATCATTGTCAAAAACATGCTCATGCCGGTCAGGGGCCAGGCCCACTTCATGCTTCACGCCTGCCTTTAAAAAGCATGCTGAGTAGAGCCGCACCAGCCCGCTCTCCGTTGCCGATTTATTGTCGATCACATGTTCCAGGTTGTTAGCTTCCTCATCCTTTATTTCACGGTATAGTGTTATCCCGGTCTTTATTGCCGACTCTATTTTTTTTATTTTATCCTCCTCCTTTTCATTGGCGTCCACCCCTATCGATTCCAGGTATTTCTTTACTGCTTTTTCTTCCTTGTCGCTTACTTCATAGATGTTTGAATATAGTTTCTTCGCCAGGTCCTGCCACGTATATTGCCTTATTTCTTCTTTTTCGGGGAAATAGCTCAATTTGTATTCCGCGCGCATCCTGTTCACGTCCCCGAAGCTATATCCCTCCTCTGCGGTTGCAGGGATATTGCTGCATTCAGCCTTTATCGTCCTGGTGTCACCTGTTAGTGTGTCGCGCACCGTAGGAAAGCCATTATAGCCTTTTTCTTCAAACTTTAGCCTTGCAGGGCTCGATATCTCCAGTATCGCATGCACCACTGGCGTCCCGAATTGTATCTTTTCTTCACCGAACAGCACCACCCCGCGCCGATAGCAGTAGATAAACTCTACCTCTGATCCTTTCTCCACCCCATCCATCGCAAACGCAACTTGGGTCGTCCCATCTTCTTGCTGGGTTTCCTTCATTTTTTCCTTGGGTACTTCTATCACAGTACCATTCGCCAATATTGTGCGCGCCCTTATCAGTTGCAGTGTTTGCCCATTGTATACCGGCAGGCTTATCTTGTTGAAACTTTCTATCCCCTTATCATCAAGCACTTTTATGATCCGGTGATACGTCTTGTACATCACTACATCCCTGAATTCGTCCATGTACCTGATGTTGGTCATGTCTTCAAGGATCACCGCCGACTCACCGGCGTATGCGTCAGGCACCTTGTGCAGCACTGGTTTTTCTTCCCAGTTCTCAATACTCAGGTCCACCTGTCCGCGTGCCGTGTGCGCGGTTAGTAACAGTGCGGCCATATAAATAGCTACTTGCTTCATAGTCATCATTGATCTGCGGTAAGCACTACCGATTCCTTATATTGCTTCCCAAGTTGGTCTGCCAGTTTATTATGCCCCGCAAAAGATTGCTGCGGTATGGCCATGGACAGCATGTAATAATCCTTCGTCAATATTATTTTCCGGCCCAGTAGCTGGTAGTGGATTTTATAATTCCAGATACCGGTAAGGCTGCCGCTATCATTTGGCGGCAGGTACGACATGTGGTACCCGTCGGGTATGTTCAGTGCCACCACGTCATGTTCCTCGCCCTGGTAATTAACGTAAACCGGCACTTGGCGCCCTGCGGTATCTATATTTTTACCTTCAAAAGCCCTATTCACGTTCAGGTTTACATAATATTCCTTGCCCACCTGCTGCACATAATCGCCTATGGTAAAATCAGCGGTCACGCGGCTGTTTTTGTTCCCGGTGTCAGATGGCGTATACGAATAGCGTTCTTGTTCGTATTTGTTTGAGCCGCGCGAATTGAACGATTGAAACGTCTTGTCCCGGGCGCCGTTTTTATAATAAAGCATCGTCGTCTGTAATTCCCAGCTCGGATAACCTTGCAGGTCTGTGATGGAATTGCCAAATACATCACTACCCTTAATGTTCAGGAATGTAGTGTCGGTGGTTACATTTGAGCGATAACCCACTTCCGGTATCAGGTATATTTCATATCGCTTGTCGTCTATTGCTATCAGCGCTTCCTTACCCTGTATACCAGAGGGGTAAGTACCGAAGGGGATAATGGGGTGCGTGCCATCCAGGAAAATCCATTTTCCATCCAGCTTTATCGCACATATCATGTGGTTGGCTACTAAGGGTAGTGGCGTTTCTTCGTAGGTATAAGGTTTAGACCGTGTACCTATCCAGGTCAGGTGTGCCTCTATGCCCGCTATACGGCACATCGCTGTCAGTATGCTCGCCATATCCTTGCAATCGCCAAATTTCCTGCGGCATATATCTGCAGCCTGTCTTGGTATAAAACCTTCCAGGCTGTCTTCAAATGCAATATAATGGATGTTGTGTTGCACCCACTGGTAGATGTGTGTAGCCTTTTCCCTGTCCGTCTTATCTCCCTTGGTGATTGTTGCTACCGTCGCACCTAGCGTCGGGTCTTCCCGCACATTCACGTTCTTAATGAAATGGTACAGGTAAGCATACAATTCCGTCGGGTTGCCCAGCATCTGCGTTGAGTCTTCGCCCGGCAACTTGTAGCCCTTGATGTAAGGCACTATCTGCAAGGTATACCAGGATGTCGCGGGCACATCGTTATAATCTTTAAAGGCAGGTATATCGTCCGTCTCAAAGGTATAGGTAATGGTATTTTTATTTTCCTGTGTGCTTTTTTTTACCCAATCAGCGTGGCTGCCCTTGATCACAAATGCCATTTCCACGTATTTAGGGGCAGTAACTTCAAATGTCGATTTTGCTACCGGCAGGCTTTTCTGAAAATAATATTCAGGCAGCATGTGCAGGTCAGGGTAACTCAGCGTATAATTGGTCCGCATGATCGATTTCGGGGTCAGCCCCGTAAACGATATTTCCGTCTGCTTTACGTCATCATAAAATATATTGTTGTCTTCAGATAGGGTAGTGCTTGAAGCAGGCTTATCCAGTTTTTCATACCCATTCTTGCCAGGCGCCAGCGCTTCTGCATCATAGTCATCGAGCTGGTCAAAATAGCTATGGTAAATATAATCCTTGTTATACAGGCTCGGTGACAGTTCGCCGATAAGCAATGTTTCCTTCGATATATTACTGCGCGCCACCAGCGTTCCTCTTTCGTCCCTGATCACCAGTTGCTCCTTGAAATTAGTGATCACCGCCTGCTCGTTGCTGTATTTCTTAATTACCCCGTCCATATCCTGCCCAAACACCGGATTGAAAATGAAACATAGGGCAACGAAGACGCATCCCGAAGCTAAACCCTTTATGATACCTGCCATGCTAAAATATGTATGTCGCCCTGAATGCTATATAGTACAGAAATCCCTTCAACAGATAGCAAATATCCTAAACAGATCGGATAATGTTTGTTTTCTTATATATTTTTAGTTTGTGCATGTATCTCGTTTCCCAGGTTCCCTGACATTTGATGGATACAACGGGAAATTCGTCTAATTCGCAAAGATCATATCTGTTAATGATCCTCATTTTAAAGTGGCCTGTTTACTGAAAAATTCAATTTAGCGACTTTGAAAATGATCTATTCTGAAACGCCCGTCAGGTATCCGTAATGGTAGGTATACGTCTTTGTCTTGCCGGTTCTAGGGTCAGTTACTACCGTTGGGCCGTGCTTCTCGCCTCCATTATAATTGCAGGTGATGAGCAGATTGCCGTTCGCATCGTAAGTCCGTTCCGCACCTTCTTCATTATCATCTTTGTAGGTTATGTCATACACTAGTTTTCCTTCCGGGGTGTACCTTTTGAATGGTCCTTCCAGGTCAAATCCTTTATAAGTGCGCTCCTCGGCTACATTCCCGGTACTGTAATACACCATAAAGGACCCTTGGACTATGTTTTCTAAAAACGTTGCCTCTGCTGCTTTTTGTCCGTTTTGGTAATACGCGGTGATCTTGGCCGTGCCGTTCTTCACCTTTATCACCGGCACGTTTTTACCGTCCTTACCTTCATACGTATATCCTATCAGGTCGCCATTGTCAAAATACAAGATCAGTGCAGCCCTCCCGTTTTCCCCGTAGTACGTTTGCGCGCCGTCACGCTCCCCATTCTTGAAATTATATTCTACGTGCTTTTGTCCACAGGCATAGCCCCTTGTCTTGCCATCCAGCCTTCCCGCCCTGCTGTAGTACTCTTCCTTCACCAGTTCGCCTGCTTCATTATAGTATTGCCACTGCCCCACCTTATCGCCTGCCAGAAAGGTACCCTTGCTATTCACAGTGCCATCCGGGAACCACGTCGTGCTCGCGCTATCCTTGAGCCCGTTACTGAAATGTTCTTTGCATTTTACGGCGCCGGTTACAAACTTTGTCACAATCGGCCCCTGTAAGTTTCCATACCGGATACTGTATTCCAGGTCCTTCCCTCCGTGCCGGGAGTGCGAGTAGCGGAATGTCCCATTCACTGGGCTATGGTAAAGACTATCAGCAAGCGTACCGTCTGTATCATAACAAACCAGCCCCGCCAGCGCATTGTAATCAAAGAGGTATTTATCGGTCAGTTCGCCTCCGGTGTTGTATTCTTTGTCATATCCGTTCACGTTGTCATTCAGGTAGTATTTCTCGTCCTTTTGCTTCCCATTCGAATAGTAAGACCTCCATACGCCTTGTTTTTTATCATCCTTGTACCATCCTTCTTCCTCTACATGGCCATTGGCATAGTAGTTCTTAAAGTAGCCGTCTTTTTTATTGTCCACATAGTTTTCCTCGGTCCGTTTATTTCCATCTTTGTAATAAGTCGTCGTTGCGCCATCCTGGCTTCCGTCTTTATAATTCATTACTCCGCTCTTAGCGCCTGTGCTGAAGTAAAACGTTATCAGCCCATCACGGTAGCCCTTCTCGCTTATCTTCATATCCGCCGATTTATTGCCGTTCGCGTAATAGATCGGGTAACTATAAATGCCATTTTTATCTTCCTGCTCATACACTACCTTATTGTCCTCGTCTGTATACTTGATGTTCACAGGCACATTGTTCTTCATGCCTATACTCTTATACATTCGTCCCGCCTCCGTATATTCGTTTAGTTCTTCGCGCTCGCCATTATTGTAAACCCCTTTTTCAGACATTTTCCCATTTTCATAATAGTCTTCGTATGGCCCATCCTGCTTGCCATTGCTATAGCCGGCGCGCTCCTTCAATTGTCCAGACTCGTAGTAAGCCTTATAGGGCCCGTCCAGTACGCCTTTTTTATAAACGGCTTCTTCGCTTACGCCGCCATTCTCGTAAAAGATCTTATACGGCCCTGTAAACAGCTCGTTACTGAATGTGGCCAGCTTTTTCAATTTGCCGTTCTTAAAGTAGAATCGGTATGTGCCATCCTTTATTTTTCCCTCCTCATAGATCACTGTATCTTCTATCGCACCTGTGCTGTATACCGATTGTTCCATCACCACTTTATCCCGCACCACCTTCCTGATAAAGGACAGCCAGCCATTGTAGTCATACTCATATTCTTCCGTTATTTCGCCATTATTGTTGCGCAGCAGCACCTTGCTTAGGTTCCCGTTTCCGAAATAAGCATACGCCGAATCCCGCTCCTGGTTTTTTACGTAAAATTCCCGCGACCTCACTTTGCCTATCCCAAAATAGCTTGTCCACCAGCCATCCTTCTCGCCCCGTTCGTTGTAATATCCTTTTGAAACGAGCAATTGGTTGCCCCGCAGTAATGTCACATCGCCTGCCACCACTTCATCATCACCCTTGCCAGTGGAATTACCTATCACGATCAGGTTATCGCTGGGGAAATAGTGATAGCGGTCTGTAGCACGCCCCCGTTTATTGAAATTTACCTCGCGGGTCGATTGTATCTTCGAAAAGTAAGGAAACACAATATTCTTCACCTCTGCTATCTCTTTGTTTTTCTTCTTCGCCAGGTTATCCACATTCTCAAACCCATATCCAGAATACAGCAGCAGGATAAACGGTTCAAATTGGTCGTCGGCAAAAACTTGCGTAAGCAAGGGGGCATAATATTGCATCACAAATCCCGTATCGTCCGCATCAAATTTCAGTTTCTCCATCACTGCCTGCGTCTGCCGGAAAATGTTGTCGTTGAGGCTCATTTTTAAGGTATAATTATTGCTCAGCGCTAATTTCGAATTGATGATCTGGTCCAGGTCATCAAATACCGGGTCACTGTATTTTTCTTCTTTCTCGTGATAGTACTTTACCATTTCATCGGTTTCTTCCACTATCGCAGAGATAACGGTAATAGATTTCTTGGCGAGGTCCGCGTCATTGGTCATCAGCAATGAGGCTTCCAGCGCTATCAGCGATTCAGATAGCCGCCCTTGCAGCCCATAAATAAGCCCCATCATATAGTGCGACCGGAAGTGGTTCGGGTTGATAATCGCGGAATGCTGAAAATTTCGCAGCGCGCCATCATAATCCTTCTTCCTGAAATAGATGATCCCCTTCTCATACCAAGGCTGGTTGTCATTAGGGTACATTTTTATCAGCGAATCATAAAGCAGCAATGCGCTGTCGTCCTTTTGTAGATAGTCATAAGTAGCGGCGAGCAACAGCATAAAATCCCTTTTATCACCCTTTGGCAATTTCAGCCCGCTAAGCGCCAGCTGGCGTGCGTCTTCAAATGCGCTGTCGGCCTGCAGGGCCAGCGCCTCTTCATACACTATCGATTCGAAATTTGTGTCGCATTCATTCACCATCCGGTATTTAGCCACGGCCTCCTTATACTGGCCGCGGTCATACAATGCCATGCCCGAATCCAGTGCCTCCCTGGAGTCTGTGTAGGGTATCTGTGCCCTTACGCAAGCACTGATCAGCAAAGCAATTATAAGCCCAACGCATTTATACATGATACAATTTTGTGTGGATGAAGAATCAAAGATAAGCGATTAAGGGTCATAGTAAATGGGGGCAAAATTGAGCACATTAGAAATTACTGTTATTGCCGCATTGATCTATAAAAACAGTCGCTTCCGATTTTAACCTAACCCTAAAACTTGAAATTATAAGTGATACTTGGCAGGATCGGAAGTATATACACCTCATAAACTGTCACTGTGATGCCTTTTTGCACCGTGCCTTCTATATCCACATACATAAAATAAGGGTTATGCCGGTCATAAACGTTGTAGACGGAGAACGTCCAGCTATCTTCCCATTTGTGGTTTTTGTGGTGCTGCGGGGTATATGTTGCAGAGAGGTCAAGGCGATGGTACGCGGGCAACCGATAAGCATTTATCTTGCTGAATTCCTCCACCAGCGTTGTGCCATTGTTGATAAAATAATAACTCGTAGGCAGCGTTATCGCATTGCCGGAACCATAAACAAAAACACTGCTGAAATTCCATTTTTTATTCAGCGTGTAGCTGCCCACCAGCGATATGTCGTTCCGCCGGTCATACTTCGCCGGGAATGGCTGTCCGTTATTCAGTTGCGGGAAATCCTGGTTCGTCCACGATAAAGTATATCCCAGCCAACCCGTAAATTTTCCATGTGTCTTATTGATAAAAAACTCCGACCCGTAGGATGTTCCCGTCCCAAAGACGTACGACAGTTCCGGGTCCTGCAAACTGTTGGGTACATAACCGTCCTTGTACTGGATCTGGTTTTCCATCGTTTTATAATACACCTCCACCGAGGTTTCCAGTTGATTGTCCAGGAAATTCCTGAAATAACCCGCGGAATATTGCCATGCCAGTTCCGGCTTCACAAGGTAAGTGCTGGGTACCCACACATCAGTAGGCAGGGTAGTGCCATTCATGGTCACGAGGTGCACATATTGATAGGTCTTGGCAATGCTTGTTTTAATAGACGAGTGGTCATTGAGTGCGAACCGCATATTAAAACGCGGCTCCAGCCCGCCGTATGATTTTACAGGCTGTCCCGGTCCATACTTGGTACTGTCTATAATGTTGTTGCCACTTGCATCGTACTTGTATGCGGTATAAGGCCCCACCTGCCCGAAATAAGAATACCGGAGGCCCACATTTATTTCCCACCACTTCGTCGGCTCAAATTCATCCAGCGCATAAACGCCCGCCTCATGCGCATATTTTACAAAAGCATTGTCCGGGTTCAGCACCACGCTGTCCACATGCCCCGATACCTGGTTGGGAGTAAAAGTATGATAGGTATACGCCAGCCCGAATTTCAGGTGGTGGTGGAACGAAGTATAATAATCAAAATCAGTCTTGGCATTATAGTCCTTAATGCCCGAGGATAACTTGATCCCAAAATCATTCTGGTCAAAATTCGCCGCGAAATTATAGTCATTATACACGAGCGTTGTATTCATAAATAGCCGCCCGTTATACTGGTGGTTCCACCGTAGCGTCGCTGTCCTGTTGCCCCATGGTATATCAGCCTTAAAGGTTCCGGTAGGGTTCTGGAAGTTGAATTGGTCTAGTCCCGTGTACCCGCTCAGGTACACTCTGTCCTTCTTGCCCAGTATATAGTTGGCTTTCAGGTTCACATCATAGAAGTAATAGCCTGAGTTTTTGAGCGCAGGCGCAAACGGGCGGGCCAGTAGGTCTATGTAAGTGCGCCGTGCAGATACGATGAACGAGCCCTTGTTTTTCTTTATTGGCCCCTCCAGGGCCAGCCTTGACGCTATTATCCCGATTCCCCCCTCCGCATGAAACTCCTTGTTATTTCCCTCCTTCATCGTTATGTCTACCACTGATGACAGCCTGCCTCCATAGTTAGCAGGCGCGCCTCCCTTTATCAACGTCACATCCTTCACCGCGTCTGAATTGAATATCGAAAAGAAACCGAACAAATGCCCCGGGTTATATACCACGGCGTCGTCCAGCAGCACCAGGTTTTGGTCTGGCCCTCCGCCCCGCACATAAAACCCGGAATTGCCTTCACCCGCCGATTGTACCCCCGGTAGCAGTGTCAGCGTTTTCAGAATATCTACCTCCCCGAATAGTACGGGCAATGTCTTTATCCGCGCTATGGAAAGTGTTACGGTACCCATCTCGGGGTTCTTCACATTTTCATCCCGTTTTCTGGCAGATATGTCCACTTCTTTGAGTTGGGTAATGCTGCCCATTTCCGCGTTAAAGGTTTGGCTTTCGGAAATGTCCATTTTCTTGGTGATGGTGGCATAGCCCACATAGGAATAGACAACCGTATAGCTACCCGGCGGAACGGTCACAGAATAGAATCCATAATTATTGCT
>Ga0302185_10003222_pt1 | contig 10198 bp, 9 predicted proteins | sample II_Bog_E1_1_FD_200231 | JGI IMG/M metagenome (GOLD analysis project Ga0302185, IMG submission 200231) | Peat permafrost microbial communities from Stordalen Mire near Abisko, Sweden - II_Bog_E1_2 | ecosystem: Environmental > Terrestrial > Soil > Wetlands > Peat | place: Sweden: Abisko, Stordalen... | reverse complement strand
CGCAAAAAATTGCCCCCTGATGAATAAGAATATCGCCGTAATTGAAGACGACAGGGATATTCTGGACCTGATCGAGTACATCCTTACCGATGAGGGTTACAATATTAAATTGTATGACCGTATTGCACCAATAGACCATATTATAACGCAGCAGCCTGCGGTAATACTACTGGACAACCGCTTAGCAAACGGCTTTGGCACTGCCCTATGCCTATCCTTAAAATCAAACGAAAAAACACAGCATATCCCCGTTATCCTGGTTTCGGCCTCGTCAGACATCCAAAAAATTGCTGCCGATTGTGGCGCCGATGCCTTTTTACCTAAACCTTTTGATTTGGATGAACTGATTAAATTAGTGAAAAGATACGCCGGCGGTGCGGATGTTTCTGAACGTTAAAAATTTAAGGGCTGGTTATTGAGATGGGCAGTTATCTCCGTCAACGGCATAGTGCATCCGTAGAGGAACTTTTCGGCCAGCGGGCGAACATCTGAACGTTTTACAACTCCCCTTTGTTCCTCGCCTTGGCTATGTATTTCGAAACACTTTTGAACAGGCCATGCGCGGCCATATCTGTTTGTTCGCCTATTGCTGCAAATAGCTTTACAAAATCGGTCTCAAAAGTCGGCTGATTGTAAGGTGTAACTGCCCCTGAAGTCGGATTGCGGAAGCTGCCATCCTGACTGGTGACGTTAGTAATATGCGGCCTAAAGTGATTTATTGCGATGACGTATTTGCCATCGCACACTTTTACTTCAAAGTGAAACAATACCTCAAAATTAACCGGCGCGAAGTTGCTATTCGGCACCCCCGGGTGATAGGTGTATGATCCCCAAAACATTCCCTCACCGCTGACCAGGCAGGTGTCCGTATGCAGCGTAGTATCAACACGGATAGAGTCTTTAAAATTAGCATTGCACCATTTCATCAAAACAGCAAACAGCTTTTGCTTACCCACCCCGGCAACCTCAATTTGCTGTTGTTCGTCTTTCTGCGACAACGAAAGAAACGCAGTGGTTTCGTTTTTTTCCGTGACCACCCGCATCTACGCAAAGGCAGCAAAAGGTAAAAGACAGATAAGGATAGTTAACATTTTCATGGTTGTTCGGCCGATCCTAAAAATAATAAAAAATTTCGTTATGGAACTAAAATCAGGCAAAAGCTATTAACACGGGCAAAGGCACAGCCGCCGAGTGCATTTTGGTTTTTTCTTGAAATAGACTGCAAGCACAGACTGCTTGCCTAGTGTATCTGTAAAGCAAGGCAACAACAGTGAGGCTATACAGGTGTTATTGGAAAAACGCATCCTTGTAAAAACTTCATTTCTATTTTGATTTTTCAAATTATTATTTAACTTTAAATCGGATTTGCAATAAACCTTGTTAAATGGCTGAAAGTCAGCCACTGTGTAACTTAACCTTTAGTCACGAAAGATGAAATCAGCGTTAACTTGGGGATCGTTTTTTTCAACTGCATTGGCAAGGTCTCCTTTTTCTGTATATAAGCTCTTTTTCACGAATGTAACTTTTCAATTCAAGACCGGGCCATCACGCGCAATCGGTTCCCCCATATTTCAATTAATCAATTAAATACGTCATAGCTAAACCTCACTATAATGGCAGAAAATACAGAAAGCAACAATAAACTGGAGTTCTTCTCGGATATTCAGCAAAAACTGGTTTTGATAGCTGCCGGGCTTTTATCAATAACAACCATCGTCCCGATGTTCGTTAACAACATACGCGATATTTTTCATTTATCAGTTGAGGTTGGATTTTATGTTTTTGTTTTTGTTTACTTTTTTGCCCCGCTGATACTTTATATCACCTATTGCAGCATACATGATTATGTGGGATTTCTACAGCTACTGCCGCCTAAGCAATATGACATTTTCTTAACCAGCAAAACAGGCCGGCAGCGTACTGAGTTTGGAATATTCATTTTAGCGCTCCTATTTCTAATCGTTTCTTTTCCTCCCTATATTGGTTTGGCAATTTTGATGATGTTATCGGCTTCAGCACTAGTCATCAGGCAAACTTTTGACGAAGGGAGGAGATCAGCGCCGGGCAAAGGCTTGTTTAAAGAATTTCTGATAATCGGTTCCTCCATATTTGTGCTTTTTTTGGCTTTTTATGTTTTAAATTTTGATGCCGTAAGGGGGGCGTTGTTTCAAAACCAATGCGTACAGGCAGATGCCTTTCAATATTACAAATACAACGATAACCTGGATAGCCTTATTGACCAAACCTCGCTTTTAAAACACAACGCCTACAAGGAATTTGTTTTCAGCAAAGCACTATGTCAAATAACAAGTGAGAACAAAAAAGATAAAACCACGGAAGTACCGGATAGTCTGTGCCTGGTGGCATCGGGACTTGCGGCTGCTGACAGAAGGATGTCTGCAACTGCCTCCGTTTCGAAAATGGTAACAGATATTGTTAAGCGTAAAATCACCGGCAATGCGCCTGAGGTGTACCGGCAATGCGCCATCCTTGACGAATACGCCAAAACAGTAAGGGCCAGTGCACAGAACACGATTAAAGAAAAATGGGTAAGGTTGATACAGCAAATTCAATACAAAGGGCTGCTTTGGCTGCTGATTTTGATATTGTTGAGTTTATGCCTTTGGCTACGCATGAATTTGAAGCTGTTAAAATTAAAGGCAGTAACTTTTCCACTTGCCGTTCCCGCCGACGATATAGCAAAAGTGACAGACAACATTGCGCAGATAAAAACACTTATTTATATCCTTTTGCTATTGGTGCTGCCATTTTTCAGGCATATCGAAAAGAAGGATATCGACCTGTCAAAACCTTACCTCAACTTCAGCCTTGCAAATGTTTTTAAGGGCAGCTTTGACATCAATCCCGGTAACGGTGGCAGCGATAGCAGTTCGTTCAATATTACAATTGAAAACATTCCCGGGTCTATTTCGACTGACTCGCTTAGCAAAAGCATAGATAGCCTAAAAAAGAGAGTGGATGTTTTAGCAGCGCACACCATTCAAAATGGCGATGAATACGATGAATATTTAAAGTTAGACAGTACAAAAATGAAGAAGAAATGAAAAAACTTTTTTTATTAATTTGTTTAATATTTACAGGAATGAAGGGATTCTCGCAGACTAGTCAAAAGGTCGAAACCCTCATCGGAAAACTTGAGCGAATACATACAGCATTATCGCTAATTGATGAACAGATACTATCTGTAAAATCGTCGAATATGGAATATGACCTTACATGGAACCCAGGTACGCTAAAAACACAAACTGATATCCTTAACGAATATCCAACCCTGTTGAATTCGAGCTTTGGGCCAGGGATTGATGATCGTAAAATGATTTATCGGCGACATCTTAAGCGATTTATTGCTTATGCTGTTCTTTTTAATAAAGCTACAAATCGCAATCATATACAATTGGCAGCGTTTCAGTCTCAGATTATTTCGATCCTAACCGCAACCGATGACTTTGAGGTTTTTTTAAACAGCCTGAATCCTAAACCGGCTGACACGACTGTATTAAACTTGATTAAGCAAATTGACAAAAACGTCAGCCATTTGTCACCCCGAATAGACAGCATCAAAACGCGTGTAAATATTATCGATACCAGTGTGCATATACTTGCTTCATCTGTTGAGGCTAATGGTGAGGCAATAACAGAAGCACAGGTGGAGATTAGAAAAGCGAGGACAGAAATAGCCGAGGTGAATGACACCGCCAAAAAAATCCTCAGGTACGTTACACCTCTCACAACTCCCAGGGGCATAGTTGGCGGCGAAGCATTCGGCAACGACGCCTTCGGCGCATTTTATTATTTTAAAGTTGGAAAGGGCTCTGATAGCGAGAGCCGGCACATTGGCCTGGAGGTTATCGTTCCTATCCGGTCGACTGCAATAAAAGGTGCGGGCGGGTTTGTTTCGTATGGGATACGGGAAAATCACTTGCTTTTAAGCGCGGAGCTCGGTTATCTGTACGATAGCAAGCCGCAAAACATATCGTGGAAAATTGATGCGATGTTGTTTATAAAAAATGAAGGAATAGGGATTTGTTATTCGCCGATCACAAACGTTGGCGTTAAAGTTGCGATCAGGCTGCCATGATTTTTGGCACTGCAAAATATCGCAAAAAAACGTTCATCATATGAACGCAAATGAACGCTTTTTTGCGCCGGTTCGATTTTTTTGATAGCGTTTCGTACCCTGTTTGAGGTGCTTTCGTTTTCGTTTTGAAGGCTAATTGAAGGAATTCGTAACCGCTTTGAATGGACACGAATTGTAACGAATTTGACGAATTTTGACGGCGCGGTTTTTGGATGTTACGGAGTATTTGGCATAAAAAAGCCAACTTTTTGAGTTGGCAGTTTGAAGTTGGCAGTGGCATAAACCCCTCAAGTCATGTCGTCCGCCCATGAGTGGAGGCACCCCACGCGCTAAGCCTGCGCTCGATAGGCAGTCCCAGGATAGGCTGCCTCTCTTCGGACTACCCGTTATGATGAGGTGCTGAAACAAGCATGACTTGGGGAGGGAGGGGTGCACATCACCCCTCCTTTTCCCTTAAAATACGATTCACACGACCCAATGCAATACCGAGTTTAAAGCCTATTTGGCGCTGGCTGAGGCCGGTTGCAGCTAATTCGTGTACACGGGTTTCGGCCCTTACCTTATCGGCAGGCGTGGCACAATACAGGTGGTCGCGTTCTGCGGCATAGCCTTCAAACTCAAATTTTAAAAAGTTGGCCGGCTTCACCAGGCGGAAAAGGCAAACATTATCGGCGCCGTAAAGCTGGCGGTATTGCCGTTGTTTGATTTGTTTGAGGTATCGCAAACCGGGTTTCAGGTAGCTTTCGCCGATAGCAAACGCGCTGTCGGCAAAATTGATGAGCATTTTACTGCCCTGCAGGTCGTTGCGGGTGATGGGCTTTGCGGGGTTGCGCTTGGGCGTGTGTGCCAGTACCAGGATGGATATGCCGTGTTGCGTTTTAAGCGCTTTGAGGCATTGCATCAGCGATAGCGCCTCGGAAGCGCGCTCGGTGCCGCTGCGCAGGCTGGTGATATTATCGATGATGAGCACATCGGCGTTGGTGTGCGCCACTACGTGGGCTATAGCCGCATTCATATAGTCGTTAAAGGTGTTAAACTCGGGCGGCAGGAATGCTGCGGGCTTAAATTCGGCCCGGTAAAAACCTTTGGGGAAGGTATAACGCACATCATTGTGTGTGTACCGGCCCTGGAACTGGCGCGCCGAAAGCTCAAAATCAATATAAACCACATTGCAGTGCGGTGCGTTGAAGCCAAAAGGCGCTATCTGGGTATGTGCGGCCAGGCTGCAGCCAATCTGCACGGCCAGCGCCGATTTACCTACGTTGGTATCGGCAAACATAATGCAGAGCTCGCCCTGGTACCACAGTTCGCCAAAAAGCATGCAAGCCTCGACGGTGTTTTTTTCCATTGCCATCCACTGGTTTGCGGTGTGGACTGTGAACAGGTTTTTGCCGCCTTCCGGTACCTGGCCGAATGCGCGGGTTTTTTTAGCGCGGTCGGCAAATTCGCGCGCCTCGGTGCGGATAAATTCGATGAGTTGGGGGCGATCGTTCATGGTGATTAGAGACTGGTGGTTAGAGATTAGAGATTAGAGATTAGAGGCTGGGAGTCGATAGTGCTTAAAGGGAGGGGCTACAGCACAAATATAAGCATGAAGTGCCTGTAAAATGGTGACACTGTTTTGTCAGCAGCGTTCATTTGGGTGTTCACCGGTGAACGCGAAAAAAGCCGAAAAGGGTTATTTTCTGCTTTTTTATAATTTGTATAAAATGCTTATTATTAAGGACTTAATACCACTTACTTAAAGTGTTCACGGCGTTCACAGCGTTCATTTTTCAAGCGCCGTGAACACGTGAACGCCGTCGATACAACTAACGAATTCAACAAATCAGAAATCGAAATTCCGACATCCGAAATCAAATATTCCCCTTCTTCAACTCGCTCAAGGCATGGTTAACCGCCCTTGCCGTTAAGGCCATAAAGGTAAGCGATGGGTTTTGCACGCCGGTGCTGGTCATGCAGGCGCCGTCGGTTACAAAAACGTTGGGGCAGTTGTGGAACTGGTTCCAGCCATTAAGCAGGGAGGTTTTCGGGTCCTTGCCCATGCGAACGCCGCCAATCTCGTGGATGTCGAGGCCCGGCGGCCAGTGGTTATCGTATGGCGTGATGTTTTTACAACCCGCTTTTTCCAGCATTTCGGAGCCGGTTTGCAGGAAATCCTGCATGGATTTTACGTCATTATCGTCATAATCAACCGAAACGTTGATGAGGGGTACGCCCCAGTCGTCCTTTTTTTCTTTATCCAGCCAAACCAGGTTAGTTTCCTTGGGAAGTGTTTCGCCCTGCATCATCATGTAAATGTCCCAGCCGCCGGCTTCAGAAATGCCGTCCTTGTATGCGCCGCCGATCTGTTGGCCCTCCACCTCGTGCCCGGCCCCCTGCCGTGTGGCCGAATAAAATACCATATATCCGCGCTTAAAGTCCATTTCCTGCTTATACACATTGCGGAAGTTGGGCATCATTACCGCGCAGGGCCTGCGCCCGTAGTAGTAACTGTCCAGGTGGCCGTCAAAGGTTGCGGAGATATTGCCTCGGTAATTCTGGAAAGCGATGAATTTGCCCAGCAGGCCGTTGTCATTCCCAAAACCGTTCGGAAACCGCGACGAGGTGCTGTTGAGCAGGATGAGATTGGTATTGATGCAGGCGGCATTCACAAAAATGATCTTTGCGTAATATTCGGTAGCCTGTTTGGTGTGCGCGTCGATCACCCTCACCCCTGTCGCCTTGCCTTTTTTATCGTCATAAATAATGGAATGAACTACCGAATTAGGTAAAATGGTTAGGTTTCCCGTCTTATTTGCTGTTGGTAAAGTAGCCGAATTTGAGCTAAAATAGCCGCCAAACGGGCAACCGCGCTGGCAAAGGTTGCGCGCCTGGCATTGGCCCCGGCCCTGGTCTAAATGGATTTGTTTCGGCTTGGTAAGATGGGCGCATCGGCCAATGATCACATTTCTATCCTTATAATTATCCACAATGCGCTGGCGTATCACTTTTTCAACTTCGTTCATCTCCCATGGCGGCAAAAACTCGCCGTCGGGAAGAGTTTCCAGTCCATCTTTATTACCGGAAATACCTGCAAAAAGCTCTACATGGCTGTACCAGGGGGCTATGTCGTCATAGCGGATGGGCCAGTCCACCGCATAATTATCGCGCGCGGGGCCTTCAAAATCAAATTTGCTCCAGCGCTGGGTCTGCCGGGCCCAAAGCAGCGATTTACCCCCCACCTGGTAGCCGCGTATCCAATCAAAGGGCTTTTGCTGAATGTAGGGATGTTCTTTATCCTTCACAAAAAAGTGATGTGTACTTTCGTCAAAGGCGTAGCATTTGCTTACAACTGGGTTGTCTTCTTCAATTTTTAAAGTATTGTCTCCGTGGTGTTTAAAGTCCCACGGGTTTTTGGTTGCGGTGGGGTAGTCTTTCAGATGCTCGACCTTTTTGCCGCGCTCCAAAACAAGGGTTTTCAGGCCGCCTTCACAGAGTTCCTTGGCCGCCCATCCCCCGCTGATGCCCGAGCCGATAACAATAGCATCATAGGTATGATCGCTGTTCGCGGTATAATTAAATTCGCCTGCTGACATAATTGAGTAATTGGTTTTTAAAGATAATCATTTATCGGAATGTTGTAAAGGTTGTAATGAGTTGTAAGGGTTTTAAAAGTGGAAATGTTAAAAAGTTGAATGGCGCTGAAAAGAGGAAATCACAGCGGCATTTCCTAACTTTGACAAATATGCTTCAAATCAGCGAATTGTATGTTTATCCAATCAAATCCCTGCCGGGGATTTCTCTCAAAAGCGGACGCATAACCGACCGTGGCTTTGAGCACGACAGGCGCTGGATGCTGGTGGATGAAAACAATAGATTCCTGTCACAGCGGGAAATTCCGGAGATGACACAACTGGCGGTGACATTAGAAAAAAATGGGATTAGGGTTACCGACAGGAGGAATGGAGATTCCCTATTTATTCCTTTCAGATCAAATAACGCTGAGGGAAAAAACCTTGCCGAGGTTACCGTTTGGGACGATACCTGTACAGGAGAATATGTAAGCGTTGAGGCTGATAACTGGTTTTCCAACGCGCTCGGCATAAATTGCCGCGTCATGCACATGCCTGATGATAGCCGAAGAATGGTAGACCAGCAATATGCTCCGGGCGATAACATTACTTCCTTCGCGGATGCCTATCCATTTTTGGTAATCGGGCAGGCCTCGCTGGATGATTTGAATGGCAGGCTGACTGAACCACTGCCGATGAATAGGTTCAGGCCGAACATTGTATTTAAGGGTGGCCTACCGTACGAGGAAGATTTAATGGCGCATTTTGCCGTGGGGGGCCTTGATTTTTATGGCGTGAAGTTATGCGCCCGCTGCCCCATACCAACTATCGATCAAAATAACGGTTTGCGCGGGAAAGAGCCGTTAAAAACGCTCGCGAAATACCGGCAACGGGATAATAAGGTTTATTTCGGGCAAAACCTGATCCACCGGGGCGATGGCGTTATTAGCGTAGGCGATGCACTGGAGGTGAAGAATTTTCATACCGCTGAGCGCTTTATCATCAGCAATCAAACTCCGAAGTTTAGCGAAATTGACAAAACATTGGTATAATTGTATTTAGTTATAAAGTTGACAAAAAGCGGCCGGGAATGTGAAAAACTTGAATGACTAACCTGCCAATTGACCAGAGATAAGAAAAATGCTATCCAAAAAAACAAAATATGCCATTAAGGCCCTGGTGGTATTGGGCAAAAACATGGAACAGCCACCGATGCAGATTCAAAAAATTGCAGAGGAGGAGCGAATTCCGAAAAAATTCCTTGAGCAGATATTGCTCGACTTGCGTAATGCCGGCTACTTGTACAGCAAAAAGGGCGCGGGGGGCGGTTACAGCCTGAACAAACCTGCGAACGAGATATTTTTGGTCCATATTATGCGTATTACCGGCGGCCCTATTGCCATGGTGCCCTGCGCCAGTCTTAACTTTTTCCATAAGTGCGAAGAATGCCAGCAGGAAACTACCTGCGGCATACGCGACGTATTTATTAAGGTTCGCGATGCTACTTTGAAGATATTGACAGAAACCAGTATTGCAGATATCATTGCGACAGAAGAACATTTGGTAATGAATTTGTAATTATCGCCTGACATTCCTATTTATCTGATTTTGCTGTAGCACAAACCCTTTGTTCTACGTATTTATCAGTAAATACCAAACCACAACGGCATGAAACTTTACATTTCCCTCATAATTATCGGAGCTGCGGTTCTTTTTTCAATTTCCTGTAAAAAGGAGAACAAGCAAACTATGGCAGCTATACCGGAGCTATACGGTGGGAAATATCAGGAAACGAAACTGAGAATATATAAAGTTGACGGGGCTACCATTACAAGCGACACCATCTATGATAGTTCAGCTTTTTCGGCGGATGACTTTGCCCGGTTTGTCAGTGGTACCGCCTATGTTTCGTCCGATTATTCGTACGATCCAAGGATCAATTCCCCCAGGCTCGTGAAAAGCAACGCTGTTAACCTGGAACTGTACGATTATTCTTATCAAACCTCCGCATATGTCCTGTCCAATCCGCAGCCAACTTTAAATCCGGGCGGCATCTATACAGATACCTTGCGTTCCGCAGACAGCAAAACATGGATTCTCCATACGGTTTACGTATTACCAATTCCTACTTCAACCCTTTATGTCCCCGAAACAGTGACCGATGCATATTACACCATGCCTTAAGCACCGGTGAGATTTGTGCGCTGATAACCTAAGTTAACTTCCGCCCTCAATGTAATTTTAACGTAAAATCCCGTTTTTTTCAATTTAATACGACAAATTCCGTATACTATGTATATATTTGTTGCGTTAACAGTGAAAAACAGGAAATTAAATATGAACAAGGCCATCATATGTTGCTATTTGGATAGCAATGGCTAAGGGCTTTGTGCAGCTGTAATAATATGTTCAAGCCTCTTTGCCTCAAACCAAGGAGGTTTTTTTATATCAAAAACTAAAACCAATATATGCAAAGCTTCAGAACAGAACTGGAGAACCCGATAGTTGAAAAAGACATTATCGACCTTGAACAGAAGATCAGGGC
>Ga0302185_10003212_pt1 | contig 10215 bp, 8 predicted proteins | sample II_Bog_E1_1_FD_200231 | JGI IMG/M metagenome (GOLD analysis project Ga0302185, IMG submission 200231) | Peat permafrost microbial communities from Stordalen Mire near Abisko, Sweden - II_Bog_E1_2 | ecosystem: Environmental > Terrestrial > Soil > Wetlands > Peat | place: Sweden: Abisko, Stordalen... | reverse complement strand
TTAATGCCTTTCAGTAGCCAGCATTTGACTGTAGATGCCTATATCTTCATGATGTGGATCTTAGTTCTTTATCAACTAAATAGCAGTTTCCATAGCATCTTCATATTCAGTAAATTTGTTTTCTTTGTCAATGACACTTGCTTCAAGGACATGGTATTTTGCAGTAAGGAGAGCACTAAAAGAGCGATCCTTTGGTATTTTTTTGAAGTACTCTAACGCTGCTTTTTTACTTTCTTCCAACATTTTCTTGTCTCCTGTCTTTTCGTATAGTTATTTTTTCACATTTTCAATTTAAAGTTGGATTTAATTAATCTCATCTTACTTACATTCGAAATCTACCTATTACTACGAAAGTTTTAGCAATTTAAGCTCTTTTTATTCCTCGAGTTAGCTAAAGGTTTTTCCCATGCACAGGCAGCAAAGAGACGAAACAAAATAAGATCTGTTGATTTATGTTCGTCTCTTCTCAAAAGACTTCTCAGTTTATTTGATAATATTATTACTTTGCTAAAGATCGATTTTTGCTCCGGCAAAGTCACCAATTTTTAATTTCTTTTGGGCTCTATCTTTAAGCAATTTGAGTTTTAAAAACCAATCATCCTCATTGATTTTAAGGCAATAGTCAATTGACTATTAATATTTTACAATATCCTCTTTTATCTCAAAGATATTCGCATTTTTAAGAACTACATTGCTTGAACTTTTAGGCGGGGGGACTTCGGAGTTAAATTATTTTTTAAACAATTGCAGAGATTTCACTGCGCTTTAATAGGCTCCATCAAGGTCACCCATTTAGATTTGAACATTTGCTAGTTTTCCATAATTTTTTCCATTGGTTTCTCCTTCCTCTATCTTTGTGTGATAGTATTCTAAACATTTTTAATGTTCTTGAGCCATCAGTAAGACATCTCCATCATCCTCAATTGCCTTAAAAGTCGTTGCGCAGTAACTATAGTTGGAAATCACTGCTTTTTAATAAGGATTGATTTTGGATTGTTTGGTTTGTAAAATATGGATGAGGGCTCCATATTAAAGAGTTATTTTTCTTACAGCAGAGTCCAAATCTAGCCCACTAACCTTAAAGACATTGAGAGAGTTAAAAAGTATTTATTCTTCGTTTTTAAAAGCATCATCAGCTAATCCATATCGGTTAATTTCTATAAAACCGTGATCATAAAGTTCTTCATTAGGATTTGTAGCTCTTGTTTTAACATGAATTTCTATAAGATAAGAATCGTTATCCATAAATTTTTCTGCCACAGATCGTTTGAGAGAAGTGGAAGTGAATCCTAAAAGTTCGATGAATGATCCGATTTTTAATTATTTTACATCAGTATTTCTAAGTTTTGCTCCACGATAAGAGACGATACTAGTATCATGCTGATTGGTTTAATTTTTAAATCTATTGTAGAAATGTTTAATAGAATGATAGGTTTAATTAAAAGGAATAGTACAAGGCCGAAATTCTTCAGCACTTCGTGATAATCGCAAGATCGAATTGGTGAGTCCATAGTAGAAAGTTTATCGAACATAAAATTTTAATATTTGCTTAAACTTATCTTCACTATTCTCACTAGTGTGATTAATCTGTTAATAATCGGAAAGGTTCTGCAGCTCCTTTGGCGAATTAGTATATCGCATTTCCACCATGTCAGTAAATTATTTTAAATAAGATTATCTTTATTTTTTATCGGTCAGCTTAAGAGACCCATACAGACAAAGCCTGTAAGCTGTGACTTCGGAGCAGTCAGCTCCATTTAAAATAAAAAAGCTTGGGAATCTTAACTGATTCCTCTATCTCTCTAAATCATCTCCTACTCTGATAAATTTGACTTAATTTTCAATTTCTTCTGCAGCCTGCTTGGCAGCATCTTCTAAATTCATAAACATTCCTTTAATTTTCCTGCTGCTCCTTTTCAATTCAAATGCACGAGTGATTCCCTTTTCTTTTTGAGGGTTATAGAGATATATAGCAATAATATTTTTGTTATTGTTGGTTTATTCCAGCAGCTTTTCTGAACTTTAGAGATCAGCAACTATTTTAAAAAAGCACGTCTATAAATTTAGAAATCTTAAAGCATCCTCATAGCAACGGCAAACTGGTACTTCATAATCATTTTGTATATATTCACTGTAAATCTTTTTAATTTGCTACAAATCCGCTTCTTTTACTGATTTTCCCAAAATAAACAGCCAAATAAAAGTCGCTTTTCCTGACAGAAAGTTACTGACCATTTCCATATTCTTCTCCCGTTATCTCCGTTCTCTTTACCGAAAATTTTATTTTTCTTTGGCTCTCTCATATGAACTTTATTTTTAATTTTTTTTGGATTATTTAAACTCATCGAAACCAGGGATGTTCAACTATTAATTTTCAACATAGTTAATTGACTCAGGAATCACCTTTAGCTTGGTAATATCCCACCCAGCCCACTCAGAATTATGATCTGATTCTGTTTAATTCTAATTGTGGGAAGTCATCTACTATTTGTTGTTGACTAACTCTTTTAATAGATAAGGATCAAATAATTTAGACTCCAGCCTTTACTCGGTTTTTTTCATTTATTCGGTATGATGGGCAGGCTATTTGAAACTAATTTTAGGAAGATCGACATAATCGGAAACAGTCAGCACTCTTTTTTTGACTTCAGGATATATGAGTTGTTGCTCTGAGTCTTCTAAGTCTGGAGTGTTTTAGTCATTCGTATTGACTGTTCGTTTGATCCTCCGGATTTGTCCGATCTATCTTCTTTAAGTTTTTTCTGTTTGTGCTTGGGAAGGATAGGAATTGAGAGACACCGAGACTGATTTTTTGCGTTACTTCTACTAAATGCTGTTCATTGATTTTGGATGTAGAAGCTGATTAAGGTTTATAAATATTTTATCGAATTTAATTCTTTTAGATAATTTACAGTTAAGACTATTAGATTTAATCAGGCTGACTGACAATGTCAAGGGCAATAAGATGCCATCGTCATTTATTAGAGAAGGAAAAACCATCATTATTGATATTCGAAATTATGGTTCTTGTTGTACATTACTCCTTTTATTTATGAATCAAAATATATGACATTTTATCATCAGGTAAATTTTTATTTTGTCTAAATATTTATCAAGATAAATTATTGATTGAGAATTAATAATTATTGATTCGATTTAGAATCGTTCATCTTACAATTATATTCCTGGATTATTCACTTGTTTATTTATATTTATATTACTTTTATAATAGCCTGCCAATCTTTTTATTTTGTATAAATTACAGTAAAATTAATTTTTTGTTAATGGAGCAAATTACAATTTACATATAGCTTACGTCCTATGCTTCGAAACTAAATAATCTACAAGCGGAGAAAGAGACTCTATTTAAACTTTAAATCCATCTTTATATGGATTTTATTTTATGATTTTAAACATTTTAAATCAAAAATATTTTGTTTGCAGAATGTTAGATATCATTTATTCTCCTTTTAGTTGTCAATAATTTGATTTTTAATGTACTCGGTTTTTTACTTTTACAATTGATATTAAATTTTTAAATGATCTTTGCCATTATTTGGGAATAAAATTGGTTGTAATTTATTGACTTCACACAATTTAATTGCATATTTATTTATATTACTTTCAATATTATACAGATTTTCTTCAAATTAAACGAAATGTATTTTTACACTAATTTTGTGGTGTTAATGAATGATAGTTGTAATTAACTAATAATAGACTCTAAAAAAAACTTTGTACTTGTTAAAATATCAATGAAACATTTAAAACTTAAAGCTTGATAAAATATTTGTTTTTGATGCCTAAAGTGATAACTAATTAATGTTGGTCTAAATTTATTTGTTATTTAAAATTAAAATTATGATGTATGAATGTATTTATCTATTATATACTCAATAATTATCTCATTATGCTTAAATTATCACTCATTTTTTAATATTCCTCGAATTAGTTTACTTCTATTTCTTCAATGCTAGTTATTCAGATTATCTGAATTCTTCTTATTGTTTCTCCTTGAGGATATTTTTTTCATATTTAAGCTGAGTCTTTTCATGCTCAAACTATGAGTTTTTAATTTTCAAAGAGTTCAATATTTCCTCTTTTGTGTCTTTGTAATATTTTAAACGTGTTAATATTAACTCAATTTTAATCGAATTACTGTTTAATTAAGATCTGATCGTATTTTTAATATCAGTTTGCCTCCTTTTATCATTCTATTATAATTTACGAAGAGAGTCTTCAAGGATTATGTTTTTTTTCTTTTAATTGATTCCGGTCATGTTAAATTTACAGAATAGTTGCCGTGGCTTATGATAATTTTTTATTTTATCGATTTTCCCATTAAGCTTGTTGAAATTTAATATTTTACATTTCAACAATAGGCAAAACATATTGATGTCTCATACATATTTATTGGGCCAATGTATAATTAAGATTTTTTTAAATATCTAGTTAGATACGATCTTTAAGCATTTCTGATGTTTTCTTATTATTTAATGATTTACCCTTCATATTTGATGCAATTTTAATCATTGATGAACACTTAGCACTTGACTACCGATCATAGCTTTTTCCCAAATTTCTTGGTTCTAGATTTGTTGTTTTATTTAATAACTATTTGTTTTTGCAATTTGTGACAGATTTAATTCGTGATGAAGTATGGGCTCTTGGTAGCTTATTGTAGCTTTTTGCTGAACCTTTTTGTTATTTTCTTTTCATTTAATTTAGAGATCAATTCATATCTTATACTCTTTATATAAAATAATCATCAATGTTTCTATAAGCATTTCCTCTTTCAACAGTTTTTATATAGTTTGCTATTATTTTGCTAAAAATCAACATATTTTTCAACCTTTCAAAAACAAACTTAAAATAAAAACTAACATTTATAGTTATCAATTTATCCATTTTTTCTATTGGTATGTGTTTTGAATTTATATTATAAACAAAAAATAGGATGATTAAAATATTGACTTTCATTGCGCTGTTGTTACTCACTACATGCAAAAATGATTCTCCGACATACACTGAGAATTTGCAAGTATTCAAATCTGACAAGCCCAAAGCTCGCCTATAATTATTATTAGGCTGCTGGCTCATAACAGAAGAATATACTAATTCAACCAGCAAAGTCTTTCGCTTAACATTAATTAAAAAATGTCTGAAGCACATAACTAGAAAAGATAGTGTTATGAAAATAGCAGAGCTAGTTAATAAAAATGTTAAATAACCAAAGAAATTTACATAAATAGTGCCAGCAGAGTAGATTCCTATGGAAATAAGCTAAGAAAACCCAATTCAATACTCGGATTTGGATCTTTATCTTCTGGAGAAGATTTCAGTAAAATTTAATATATTTAGAATTATGAACGAGATATTTAGGAAATTAAAAAAGATTAAGGGTTGACCATAAAAAAGCAGATGGAATAATAAATAATAAATAGAACAAAATATTATCTGGGCTTTATTCCTGCTAACAGCTTTAGTCATTTGTTCATCTTTCTGGTTGTCCTTCTCATAATAATAACACTAATTATCTTCTGCAAAAATAAGTAAAACAAAGTCAATCAAAACTGATTTAAACATATGATAAATGTGCTTTTCTGAGTTACAAATCTAGATCATTAAAATTAATTAGACATTGTATGAGATCTGAATATTCTGAAACTTAATCATTTATCGCCTAAACTTGACTTAACCATGTTAACCACTGAAAGTTCATTGTCCTTCCACACTCCGTATATTATTGAGTCATCCTTGTAAAATATACCGTCTCCATGGAATTTGTCTTATTTGAAAGTGCCCTCGTATCGCTATCCGTTTTCAAAGTACTGGATACCTTTGCCATCAAACATGCCGTTATGCCAGTTTCCTTAGTATTATCGGTGACCACCTTCACGATATAAGACACCCCATCCGCTCTGCACACCGTCTCTAAATTATCCCTCATACCAACTGCCATCGCTCCACCAAAAAGTTCCTTTCCCATTACGTTTTCCTGCCTTAAATTATCCTTCATAAACATTGCTTTCTTTTCCAGTCCAGTTATAAATACCCCTTCCCTCCTTCTTATCGAATCTGAACTCTCCCAGATAATAGTCTCCAGTGGCAAAGTACAGTTCTCCCTGTCCTTACAGCTGTCCATTATGAAACTAGCCACTTATAATTTTGTGGGTATTCTTAAAAAAGCAAATACCTTTACCGTGAGGTCTGTCGATTTTGGTTTCTCCAATGTAAATAATTTCAGCATTTTCAAAAAATTTAGGATTATTGTAAGTTGGCTCAACTCCTAGTACGACTGGCGAACTATTTTTTACAGTCAGCAACTCTTTCAGCCTGAGCTCAATGGACCTGAGTTCTCTTCCAATAAATCCAGATTAGTAGTTGAGATCATCTAGGTAAAATTGAGTTTTCTCCAACATTTTCTCTTCCGAGCTTTAATCAATTTAAAGTTTGCTTGACATTCTGCCTATTAAAAGACTTAAGGTTTTATTCATTTAATCGATAGATCTAAATTTGCAAGTTTTAATCTGCTCCAAAGAATTTTATGTAAAGAGAACTGACTCTTTTTAGGTGTGCAGCTCATTCTTTTTACTGATGTAATTCTTTATGATTGAACTATAACTTTCATGAAAATCTGTTAAGATCTTTAACAGCTACTCATAGGATTCATCTATTCGACGGATTAAATCAGAGAGCTAGTCTTTTTTAAAATCTTTACTAAAAGCTTTGAGACAGTGCTCCATGAACTTGTTTATCTCGATAGAGTCGTGGTTCTTGTGTGCTCCATGAATGGTGAGACAGATCGAACAAATCAAGCCTCTATCTTTACAGTTACTGTCAATGCAAACAAAGGTTGGATTTTGACCATGCGAATGGCAATTGTAAGGCTTGATGAATTCTTTAAAGCTTTTAGAAAATTGTTGAAGTTCTCCTTAAAGATTTGACATTGAAGTTTAAAGATGAATTAGTTGAATAATAAAATAATGAAAAGTTTCATATTTTTTAATTTACTATTAATCGAACTGCAAAGTTAATTTGATAAAATATATTCGTTTTCGTTTAATTATCTTTTTATTTATGAGCCTGAACAATTTAATAATTATTGCCAAAATTAAACCATTTAAATCATGCCAAAAAACTTAAGAAAAAGGTAAACAAAAGAAAGAATTTTCATACTTGAGCGATCTAAAGTTCATCTATTGGATATGTTGCGTTGTAATAATATAATTGACTGATTCTAAATTATAACTGACTTTTATGACAAGAGTATACAATCCTTATGCTGACCAGCTCAAGTGCAATTTCTGTACACAATGGTTCTCTTGCAGTACGCATTTCGCTAATATACAAAGATACTCGCTCAACACTTGCAGCAAATGTCTCTAAAATTTTCGATTTACTTTAGTGGACTCAAAGACATATAAAATATATCGTTTGCTGCTTTTTGATACAGGATTGACTCTTCCAAAAATATAAAATGCGAATAATCAAAACTCAAACACAATAAACTCAGGGTCATTTGAAAGTAAAGCATTTTTGGCAAGAATAAATTTGGAATTATTTCAAGTGTAGGAAGATATCAAGAGTAAAATATGTTAATATTTCCAGTAGCAGATAAAAAATATAATGATGGAGGTAGAAAAGGTGCAGTTAATAGTTTAAAATGAGTGTTTAAAGATAAGAAAACAATTATAACTGTAAAAGTAGTAATTTAATGAAATCAGTCTATAAAAATCAGTCGATTCAAAGATAAATAGGTTAAAAGAAATTCCACTTGAAGATTGGGTTAATGAGCCTTCGTCAATTCTTAAAGAAAGACAAGCAAATATTTTAGATAAAACCATCTCTAAAATTAGTTAATCTTCTAATAGTCATGGAAAAGAGAATCTAAACCCAATCACTAAAGTAAACTGCGCACGCTCTATTAAAAGCAGAATCTTAGGATTTGTTCCTCCATTGTAAAAAAATAAAAATGTTAGCAAATAGTCTGGTAAATAATCTCGAATTCTTGCACGATCGAGATCTCAGTCACGCTCGATGGTAAAATCGAGAAAATTAGTGTAGTCTCGAAAATTGCAATAATCACCTGTATTGCATATTTCAAATTATCAGTAACTTTAGAGAGCTGAAATTATACGATTACTCAACTAAAAGAACTACTTTTAAAGCTATATGCAGCGCTAAGCCTTGAAATAAGAGTCAGTTATTAAAAAGCAAGACAGTCAACGAAATATGGTCGAAGAGATATTATAAATGAGAGAAAAATCAATCAGAGCAGTAGAACTTTTAGAATTAATTGGAGGAAATGCTTAAAAAGTCAACTTTGACTGTTATTTGAGGTCGTTAGGAAACATGGAAGAAGTTAAGACCATCAGAATTATCAAAAGTCATTTAGTCGATGCTGATTTTGACTATCTCTTAAAATTTATCGGCTAGCATCCTTCTGTTTAAACTCTAATTGTAACCAATAATAGATTGACTGAGTTATCCATTGAGGCTTTGCAAAGTTTCAAGCAAAGGCATGAGGATTCGAAACTATCTCAAGCCTACTTTGGCAACAATTTCATAAAATCAAATCAAATTATTCAGGAATGCCAATAACTGAGTCGAAAAGGATTGGAAATCTTCATTTGATTATAATTACTGTTTGATATTAAATTTACCGCTTATAATTTATTGGACAATGCACTTGTTTTATATCGCTACTCTAATTACAAATAAGTTTCGTTTGTTGGCATTACAATAAAATTTAATATTTCTAAGGAAATGAAGATCTATAAAATGTCCCTGCTCATTATTCTTATCATAGCTTCGGTGAGCTGTGCCGATAAAGAAGAATGGAAAAAAAGATCCATCTATCAGCTTTTGACTGACAGATTTGCTCGAAACGATGGACAACAAACTGCATGTGGTAGTCTCGGTATATCTTGATTAAATAAAGGTAACTACTGTGGAGGAGGTTATCGCGGAATTACCAGTAATCTTGATTATATCCATGGAATGGGATTCGATGCTATTTGGATTTCACCAATCATTGATAATCGAGATGGAGGGTATCATGGATACTGGGGTAGAAATTTAAATAAACTCAACGATCATTTTGGAACAGAAAAGGATTTTGTTGATTTTGTTTCTACCTGTCACTCACGAGGAATATTAGTGATGGTGGATGTTGTGGCTAATCATATGGGAAATCTTGACACTAACTTTGCAGTTAACACTCCTTTTAATAACGCCAGTCACTATCATGACTATTGTGAAATTACTGATCAAGATTTTGCCACTCATAATCAAAATAGGATTTAAAACTGTAGGCTGGCTAAGTTGGCTGATCTGAAGCAAGAAAATGACTATGTCAAGACTACCCTCCTCACATGGATTAAGGATTTAGTCACTAAATACCACATCGATGGCATTAGAATCGACACTGTTCCTTAAGTTCCGAAGACTTTTTGGAGTCAGTTCTCCAAAGCTGCAGGAGTATATAATGTTGGTGAAGTTTTTGACGGTAGTATGTCCTATGTCGGAGGATATGTGGGCTCATTAGATGCCTGTCTAAACTATCCTTTCTTTTTCACAATCAGAGATATCTTATTTAACCAAAAAGATATGTATGGAATAAGGAACTATTACTCAGACTGGAGTAAAAATTTAGACTCCAGTAAACTCAACTATATGGCAAACTTTTGTGATAATCATGATAATGCTAGAACTTTAAGTTGGGCTGGAAATATGGATGATAAGAAGAAACACCATAAAAGTTGCAATGCGATGGCATTGACTTCAGTTGGCATTCCTATTGTTTATTATGGCACTGAACAATACTTTGCTGGAGGAAATGATCCCGCAAATCGATAAATTTTATGGAAAAATCTAAACAAAAGCACTGACATGTATGTTTTTATTTCGAAGATAAATGCTGCAAGAAAAAAATACCAAATATGGAACCAAGCCCAAGTGGAAAGATATGTTGATAACGAAATCTTTGTCTATTCAAGAGGGAAATTCCTTGTTTGCATTACCAATAAAGTTTCTGGAACAGTAACAAAATTCGTCTCCTATCATCCTTTTGCAAATGGCGAAGTGCTTTGCAATATATTCTTCCCTGATACTGACTGTATCACGGTGAATAATGGATTTAATGTGCATCTTCTAAACGGATAAGTCAAGATTTATGTTCCAAAATGATGATGCCTATAAAATAATCCACTT
>Ga0302185_10003209_pt1 | contig 10218 bp, 11 predicted proteins | sample II_Bog_E1_1_FD_200231 | JGI IMG/M metagenome (GOLD analysis project Ga0302185, IMG submission 200231) | Peat permafrost microbial communities from Stordalen Mire near Abisko, Sweden - II_Bog_E1_2 | ecosystem: Environmental > Terrestrial > Soil > Wetlands > Peat | place: Sweden: Abisko... | reverse complement strand
CACAAGGATTTGGCAGCCTATGGTATGACCAAAGCAGCCCTTGAAATGCTGGCCAAAAGCCTCGTTGTTGAATTATCCCCTTACAAAATCACGGTAAATACGATAGCCCCTGGCGCGACATTAACGGAGCGTACCATGGAAGATGCTGATTATAAAAACACTTGGTCGCGTATTACTCCCATGGGGCGGCCTGCAACCGTGAGCGATGTCGCGAACGCTGCGCTTTTTTTGGTTTCACCTGATGCTGGTCATATTACAGGGCAAAACTTAATTGTTGACGGTGGCTGGACGGCTGTTAGTACATCGCCGTATTAAGAATTGAATATCGAACACCGAATTTCGAATAATGAATGTCGAAGTGAAAAAATCCAGGCAATATTTAGAGGGTTATGACTTCAACGTTGGAAATTCTTTATTCATTATTCGATATTAATTCAAACCTACCTATTTGACTTTTTTACTTAATCAAGCACCGGTATAGCCCTGCTATATTTTCTCCTGTAATCCTGCGGGGTAAGCCCGGTTATTTTTTTAAATACTTCCCGAAAGGTCTTTATATCATTATAACCGGCATCATACATTAACAAATTGATATTTTGATTGCCTTTTTCAAGGGCTTTTTTTGCAGCTTCAATTTTTACCCGCTGTAAATATTCAAATGGGGTGTTGTGTGTGGCTTTTTTAAAACGCCTGATAAAGTTGCGCTTACTCATATTGCTATGTTCTGCAATTTCATCAATATTTATTTGCAGATGATGGTTTTCCTCTATATAGGTTTGCGCCTTTAGTATCTCATCATCCTTGTGCTGGCGTTGTCCTTTGAATACTGCAAAATGCGATTGTCGCATCCTGTCCATGTCGAGAGAAAACATTTTACTTGCCCAGATGCCAACCTCCCTTCCACAAAATTTATCGATCAGGTACAGGATTAAATTCAATGAAGAAAAGGCGCCGCCGCTGGTGTAGATTCCATCCTGGTCGGTTATTACCATATCGGAAAGGAAATTAACCTCGGGGTACCTTTTTATAATATCTTCCATATCGTGCCAATGCGCAGTGCATGACCTGCCAGGTAAAAGCCCTGCCTCGGCCAGGAAATAAATGCCGGAGCAAAGGCTGGCGATCTCCGCGCCACTCTCGTGTTTTTCACTTATCCAGCTAATAATTTCTGCGTGCTTTTTTAGCATATCGTCCCTATCGCCGTAAAAGGCCGGGACTATTATGAGGTCAGGCTTATCGATTTCTGCCAGCGTAGCATATGTGGCCAAAGCAGCCGGTACCGGCAAAACAGGATGGCCGGAATTTTCGCCTGCAATTACAATATTAAAAGGTTGTGGTTTACCCGAATGCTGAAAAAGCCTGTTGGTGTGGATGAGCATGTCCATCGCTCCGGTTACTGTGGATAAAGTCACGTCCTCGTGTATAATTAAGGCAATTTGCTTCATATCATTTTATATGAATTAAATATCATAAAAGATTTGACAATTCCAATGCCGAAATTGTCAAATCTTTACACAAGAACGTTATTTACCGGATCAGACGTTGCTCAACGCATTTTTTGCGTATTCACGGCATTTGATCACTTCTTTAACCGCGTCCGAACCTGCGGGGACATCGTATTCAAATTCAATAGTCGCCGGGAATTTGTAGCCTTCTTTCTTCATCAGCACCAATACTTCCTTAATAGGTGTATCTCCCTGCCCCCATGGCATATTTGGCCCGTCGTGGAATTTCCTGTCTTTGAGGTGCATGCTCAAAATCTTTTTATGATTTTTCAGAATAAAATCAATCGGACTGCTGCTGGTACCTGCAACGTAATGGCCGATATCAAGATTTATGCCATTGTGGTCGTTTTGACTGAGGGCGGTATCCCATAAAGTTGGCGTTGCCTGTGTATGCGCATGATAACCAACCATCATATTGTGCTTTTCAGCTATATCGCCCAGTCTTTGTGTCTGTGCTGAATCGGGTAATTCAACTGTAACATGGCTGCAGCCAAGTGCTTTACCGGCATTAAAGGCATAGTCAATTTCGCCGTCGGTGTTTTTTGCATTTAACGCGTTTGGCTTCCATGCGTAAATTTCTACCCCGGCGCTGTTATACATTTTTCGTATGGCAACAAAGCTATCCATAAGGGTATTTTCGCGCCACTGGGCCAGTTTCGCAGCAAAATCTGCGCTGCCATCCCGCTGTGGCGCCCCGGCATAGGTTTCTGCCGCATCTCCCATCAATTCAATAGCATTTATGTTGCATTGGATGCAATATTGCAGAATTTGCTCAATACTGCCAGGCATGCTCCTGAAGGAATAAGTAATAACTCCAATCTGCACGCCGTCTATTTTAGAATTTGGTTTTACCGGTGCAAAAAATGAACTGGCAAAAGCTCCCCTGGATGCTAAAGCCACGCCTGCCGCCGCAAGCATCCCGGAGCCAATAAACTGACGCCTGGAAACGTTTTGTTTTCTCATAATGAACAAATATTTAAAGGAAAAAAATGGTTTATTTCAATTGGTATTCAAATGTATTGATTTATTAATACTGCACAATAGTTGAATTGTAACTATTTTAAAGAAATTAGTTTTTTTTTAACTAAATTTTTTTCAGTATCCATAAAGGTTTTTACAAAAATTGCATCGCAAAAATCGCTTTATTATTTATATTTGCGCTTAATAAGTCAGATACAGGGTGCATTTTATCGCTAAGAAAAGTATCCCTTCAATTTTTTCCTGTGGTGTAATGGTATCACATCAGATTCTGGCTCTGAAGATTGAGGTTCGAGCCCTTGCAGGAAAACAAAAAGCCAGTTCTTATAACGGAGGGCTTATAATGCCAACCTTAAGCAGTAAAAACCGACTTTTATTATATGTTATAATAAAAGTTATTACCCTTGCATTATGCAACAAACATATCATGCCAGGATAACACAAATAGGGAACTCAAAAGGAGTAAGGCTTCCTAAAGAGTTAGCCTTGTCGTTAGGCACTACAGAAGTTGTACTGGAACAAACCACTGAAGGCATACTTATAAGGCCAGCGCCTGCCATACCTCCTTTAAAACAGTGGCCGGCTATATTTGCAAAGGCAGATACAACCCTTGAGGAAGAATTTAGCGAATGGGATATAACACTACCAGACGGATTAGAAGATGAGTAAGCCCTATAAAAAGTGGGAAGTAGTGTTAGTAGATTTGAATCCAACAAGGGGTGCAGAGATGGCAAAAGTGCGGCAGTGCCTCATTGTTTCACCAAATGCGGTAAACACAGCATTACGCACTGTAATAGTAATACCCTTTACATCAACAAATAAAAGCTATCCTACACGGCTATTTACCAACCACAGAGGCAAAACGGGGGCGTTGGCTTTTGACCAGATTAAAACGATAGATAAAGGCAGGATAGTAAAGAAAGACGGCGAACTGGATAAAGGCCAGAGAGAAGCGGTACATACTTTATTACAAATACTTTTTTCAGAGGATTAGCTATTACACTTCCCTGAAATAAAAATCCACTAAAATTCCGTATTTTTGTGCGTTTTTTGCAAACGTGGTCTTTCGACACGTCGCTTTTGCAAATAATTCCAATAAGACAACATGTTAGAAAAATTAGAAGCGATATACCAGCGCTGGAAAAATGTAGAAACTGAATTGAGCAGCCCTGATGCCATGGCCGATATGAAGCGTTTTGCCCAGTTAAATAAAGAATATAAAGACCTTGCCAAAGTTGTTGACGAGTATAATAAATACCGCAACATTATGAGCAATATTGATAGTAACAAAGAAATTTTAGCTACCGAAAAGGACGAAGAATTCCGGGAGATGGCAAAATCTGAACTGGACGAATTATTGGTAAAACAGGATGAAATGGAGGAATCCATACGTTTAATGTTGATTCCTAAAGATCCTGAAGACACCAAAAATGCCATCATTGAAATACGCGGTGGAACCGGCGGCGATGAAGCAGCATTGTTCGCAGGCGATCTTTACCGCATGTATATGCGGTATTGCGAAAAACGCGGCTGGAAAACGGAATTGGTCGATTATACAGAAGGGACATCAGGCGGTTATAAGGAAATTGTGTTTAATGTAAATGCCGAAGATGCTTACGGCAATTTAAAATATGAATCGGGCGTTCACCGGGTACAGCGCGTACCCGATACAGAAACCCAGGGCCGCGTACATACATCGGCGGCGACAGTGGTTGTATTACCCGAGGTTGATGAATTTGACATTGATCTGCAGGTGAGCGATATAAGGAAAGATTTGTTTTGCGCATCCGGACCGGGCGGACAGTCAGTAAACACAACTTACTCGGCAGTGAGGCTTACACACATCCCAACCGGCATTGTGGCGCAATGCCAGGATCAAAAATCGCAGTTAAAAAACTATGATAAGGCTTTGCAGGTATTGCGTTCGCGGGTTTATGAAATGGAACTGCAAAAACACCTGGAAGAAACATCTAAAAAACGTAAAACAATGGTCTCCACAGGCGATCGTTCTGCTAAAGTACGCACTTATAACTACCCGCAGGGCCGCCTTACCGAGCACCGTATCGGGTTAACCATTTATAACCTTCCCGGTGTTTTAAACGGTGATTTGCAGGAAATTATGGAAGCTTTGCAATTTGCTGAAAATGCGGAGAAATTGAAGGAAGGGACGGTGGCGTAATATAAGTCTTAAGTCGAAAGTCTTAAGTCCATTCTGGTATGCATAAGGTAATTAAACTTAATCGTTTATTTTACAGAAAGCTGTTAATAAACTTCGACGCGAAACATCGTTGACGCCAATTTGTTCCGATTCATACAATTTCAGGGTTTGCGATTATATTATCTTTACGAACTGTAGCGCCCGGAATAAATAAATTTGAAATAACGGCGCTGTAAAGTAAAAACCATAATTTCACCATATGGAATTTAAGTATTTCAGCCCGTCAGATATCTTAAAGCCTTATATAAGGCACTATTATATCTTTGAATCCGATTCTGACTGCGCATTTGAGGATACGGTTTTTCCAAGCGGCGATATGGAAGTGATATTCAATTTGGGTGAAGGGATATGGGAATCGGCGGTTGACAATAAGTTTTATAAAACCCCGCGAATTGAACTATGGGGCCAGGTTACCAAACCAATGGCGATACGGTCAAAAGGCCGGCACACCATGCTGGGTATTAAATTCTTTACGCATTCTGCAGCCTATTTTTTTAACCATGAAATTGGAATATTCAACGACCATATCTCTGATTTGGGTGATATACTCGGAAACCCGGTTATAATTTTGCATTCATTATTGTTAGAAACAAAAGATCAGAAACAAAGAATAGGGCTTATAGAAACTTTCCTGTTAAAAAGGTTAATTGGGAACGAAAAAAAATCTTTCAGGGTTAACAAAGTCGCCAATATTTTAACCAGCATAAAACGGAACCCGGAAGAAAACAGCATTAATAATATAGCGTCAAAACATGGCATTACACCGCGTTACCTGCACAAATTAATTTACCAGCATACCGGCCTTTCCCCATCGTCATTTAATAAAATAAACCGTTTTCAGTTCAGTCTAAAACTGATCGCCAAGAATGAACAGCCGCTCACTTCTATTGCGTACCGCTGCGGCTATTTTGACCAGTCGCATTTTATAAGGGATTTTAAATCTTTCACGGGCCTTACCCCTTCCGCATACCTGGAAAATATTTCTCCGGTTAACCTGCTGTTAGCCCAATAAATTCAAGGCTCAGCTGCGTTTTTTGTGGGGTTAGGGTTTTATCCAACTGTACACATATCTTTTTTATAAAGGCAGGTATCCCCATTGAAAAATACTTAATTGTTCAGCAAAAAAGGGAATTTTTTGTGTTAACCCTCTTTTTTGTAAATTATTGATAGTCAATAAAATAAGCCATAAAAATTCGAAATTGTGTTAACTATGTTAACCCTGTGAAACGCTGGATTGTGAAGGGCGGAGTCCCGGATTGTGGCGACCGCGCTTATTTTTTAACCCATAATTAAACCCATTCAATGCGTCACAGGGCCAAATTTAAACTGTTCCGTTTCATACAATTTTGGCAATTGCAGCTGCAATAACTTTGTTTTAAATAATAATTAAACAAAATATTGTATGAATTCTTTTGAAACATTTAAACAACTGCACCAAAACCCAACGCCATTTCTATTAGGCAATATCTGGGATGTAAAAAGTGCAAAGGTATTTGAGGCCAACGGTTATGGGGCAATTGGCACGTCCAGCCAGGCACTGGCAAATTCATTCGGGTATGAAGACGGGGAAAACCTGCCGTTTGAAATCTTGCTTCAATTGGCAAAAAGAGTAGTTGAAGTAGTCAATATCCCTTTTTCGGTAGATATGGAAGGTGGATTTAGCCGGACGGTTGCAGGCATTATCCAAAATATAGAAAAACTTCATGGTGCCGGGGTAGCAGGGATAAACTTTGAGGATACTATTGCCGGGGAGACACGAAAGTTGCGGCCTGTGGATGAATTTCAAAAAATACTTTTTGCTATAGCGGAGCACATCGGCCGGAATAATTTACAGCTATTTTTAAACGTCAGGACGGATGGATTTCTTCTGGGTATGCCTGCTGCCCTGGAAGAAACCCTTGCCCGTGTTAAAAGTTACGAAAACGCCGGCGCCAGCGGGATTTTTGTTCCTTGCATTACAAACGGAAACGACATTAAAGAGGTAGTAAAAGCGACCAAACTCCCAATCAACGTAATGTGCGTGCCCGGACTGCCGGATTTCGGTGAGCTGGCATTGCTGGGCGTAAAAAGGATCAGCATGGGGCCTTTCCTTTTTAACAAGGTTTATGACGAAGCTGGTAAACTTGCAAAAGTCATTATCAATGATAAAAACTTCTCTTCAATTCTTTCATAATTTCTGATCACCATAAAAACTTAAAAAAATGAACCTACCAGCAAGGGCGGAAGACGCCCACGCAACACTTGCAGCCGCGTTTAATACCGGCGATGCAGCTACAGTACTGAACATGTATGATTTTACCGGCATTTTTGTGCCGGAACCCGGGAAACCCGTCTCCGGTAAAGAACAATTTGAGGCAGCGATAAAGGCCATTTTATCTATTAAGGGGAAAATGGAGATCAAAACTGTTTATTGTCTTCAAACAGGGAATATTGCCGTGGGAAGGTCGGAGTGGAGTATTACCGAAGGCGACGAAGTAAAGATAAGCGCCAAAGGCATTGAGGTACTGAAACAACAAGCTGATGGTACCTGGAAAATTGTGGTAGACCACGCATTTGGCGCTGAGGCCAATCTTGTGGCTTAAGATGAACGGTTTTAAAACAGCCTGCAACCGCTGCGACGTTTTGGCCTGGCAATTTCAAAAATATGTAATTGCCAGGCCCGGTTGTTAAATTTATTTTTTGTCATATTTTGAGTGTGAAAAACCCTGGGGACAATTATAATTCTCTTTTCATCTTATTTTCATAATAGCCACCTACTTTAGTGCCATAACCCTTGGTACTAATTCCTTTTTTCTCATCAGGGAATTTAAAGCAAAGGTTTAGTTAAAGTATTAATACTTTATGTATTTAAATTATTCTGCTTATGTTAGCTGTAAAGACCCTTCCCCTTAAGTTAGTTATTTTCAGACGTAATATGTACCTTATGGGTACCAGGTTTGAAATCAGTGTTGTCGGTAATGATCCAAATTGGGCCGATGAACGGATTGATGATGCAGTAACAGAAATAAACCGGGTTGAGAAATTAATTAGCGCTTTCAATGATGACAGCATAGTTAATGAAATAAACCGCAATGCCGGTATAAAACCGGTGAAAGCAGATGCCGAAATATTCAGGTTGATTGACCGTTCATTAAAAATTTCGGAACTCACCCAGGGTACATTTGATATCACGTATAATTCTTATGGTAAAAGGGCGACCGATTTTGACGAAAAGACATCAACGAAATCATCAGGTAAAATACACTTAAGCAAAACAAATCATCAAAATGTAGTATTGGACGCAAAAGCGCAAACAGTTTTTTTAAAAGAAAAAGGTTTGCGAATTGGCTTTGGCGCAAACGGTAAAGGATACGCTGCCGACAGGGCTAAATATATTTTACAAATGCAAGGGGTAGGGAGAGGCGTAATTAATGCTGGAGGCGATCTTTTAACCTGGGGTTTACAACCAAATAATGAACCATGGACTGTTGCTGCTGCAGACCCCGAACAATACGGAAAACCTTTTGCAAATATAGCTATCAGCGACATGGCCATCGCGACATCAATAAATGCCGGGCAACAAACGGCAGCGATTAATAAAAAATATTTAAATGCTATTGACCCTAAAGAAGGTTTCCCTGTGAGCGGGATTAAAAGTGTGAGTATCCTAAGTACTTGCGCAGAACTGGCAGATGCAATGGCATCGCCGGTGATGTCAATGGGCATAAATGCCGGATTGTACCTGATAAATCAATTAAATCAAATTGCCTGTGTTATAATAGACGACCATGACCGGGTTTATTCTTCGAAAGATATTTGTATAAATAATTAAATTTATTTGTACTTATCGCTGCTTATAAAAGAAAAGCAATAATTTTATTGCTATTTTTAAGTAACAAATGTTTGCTATGGGTAATAGCGTGATAAACAATTAATAATAATTCCTAATTATATTTCAGATCAATTTTAGGGTACTGTTATTTAACACATTTACTTTAACAGGGAATGTATTAAAACAATGGTTTCACTTTTTGAATTAAATGAATCAAGTTTAATTGAATACAATTTGAAAAGAAATTTATTACTTTCTGCTTCTCAATGATAAAATGGTTTGCGTATATTGTAATGTTATTGATATTTGCACCATGTTCATCATCTGCTAATATAAAAAACGACTATTTTCGATTAATTTCCGGTAAGGCAAATATATTTTTGTCCGATAGGGAAATTTCAGTTGATACGACAAAAAACAACAAGAAGCCGGCCCAGGACGATAAAGGGAAAATTAAGGAAGTAACAAAAGCAAAAAAACAGCCAAAACCCGAAAAAATCGAACCTGAAAATAGCCCGGGGACTTCAAAAACAAAACAAAGGCCTAAACGGCAACGACGGCCTGAAGGGCTTGAAAGACCTCCTGAAATACCCAGACGCAACGGCAGTTAGAAATTCAACCAAAAATTTACTGAATATTAATGAAATATTTTTTTGTATCACTTGTCTTTTTATTGTTCAGTGCTGTAAGTGCCTCTTCAGCAGGGATTGCTGTCTTCGCAATTATTGGTAAAAGCCGTTTGGTGGCAGATACAGATACGACGATAAAAAAAGCTTCTATTACAGTGGGAGGAGGGTATGGCAGCGACGTTCAGTTTTTCGGCCGTACAGGACCAATTAAATATCCATATTTAAACACTTATTCCATATACAATTTTAAGCCCGGAATTTTTATTTATGCTTCAGGCATCAATGTATTAGGGTATTTTCCTATTGTTGATGAGGTAGACCTGGGAGCCGGTTATTTGTTTAGGTATTCAAAACAGTTTTCGGGTTCAATAAGCTATACGCGCTTTATTTTTAATAAGGACGCCGCCTACGTAATCAGGTCGCTTTCGTCAAATGATATTAATTTCAAAAATACTTTTGACTGGAAATTCGCAAAATCAAGCGTCGTGTTTGACTATTTGTTTGGGAAAGAAAACGATTATTTTTTGACACTGAATACATCAAAGTATATTGAAACGGACTGGAGCATTTTTGACGATAAGGATTTCCTGTCGTTTAACCCTACCGTAAGCGCCATTCTGGGGACACAAAATTTTGTAGCCGAATACGCATCGCAAGCCCGGTTCAGAGTTGATGTTGATAATACGTTTATACCCGGCGGCGGGCCGTCAATACCGGCTCGAAACTATAATAACGGACGTTTTAATGCGCTAAATTACAGTATTAAACTGCCAATTGCCTATAACAGGCCGCACTATACGATTGAGGCATCATGGAAATATTCAGTACCGGTTGATGTGGAGGGCCAGCTGGGAAACAGGCACGAGGTGTTTTTTAATTTAACATTTTATTATGTTTTTTTTAAGTGATGTATGAATGTTTTAATAATTGAAGATGAAAAGGCGCTTGCGGATGAATTAGAAATATTTCTTACAAATTACAACTATATCTGCGAGGTTTGTTTTAACGGGGTTACCGGTTCGGAAAAAATAGCTGTAAATCTTTATGATTTTATTTTGATCGATTTGGGCCTGCCAG
>Ga0302185_10003206_pt1 | contig 10231 bp, 6 predicted proteins | sample II_Bog_E1_1_FD_200231 | JGI IMG/M metagenome (GOLD analysis project Ga0302185, IMG submission 200231) | Peat permafrost microbial communities from Stordalen Mire near Abisko, Sweden - II_Bog_E1_2 | ecosystem: Environmental > Terrestrial > Soil > Wetlands > Peat | place: Sweden: Abisko, Stordalen... | reverse complement strand
GGTGGTCGCGGATATTCAAACACTTTTAAGCGATCTGCGGCGATGGTTGGAGCAGGTCGAACTGAGTATTCGATCTGAACCCACGGGTGACCGCAACGAAATGGAACGCAGTGTTATCCAAGAACTACACAAACCCATTTTAGAAGCCACCTCTTCGTTATTCGGAAGATTTGAAGAAACCGCCAGCCATGTTGAGGAAGAGCTTCAACCGATTCATCGAGCTTATGTCAAACGCCAGATACACCCTCTCATTTTATGTTCTCCCTTCATTTACCGCACCTTCCAAAAGCCTTTGGGTTACGCGGGGGATTATGAGATGGTCAATATGATTTTGCGGGACCCCAATGAAGGCAGTTCGCTTTTCGCCAAAATTCTTAATCTTTATATTTTGAGTCAGGCTCCGGCTCAAGCCCATCGCAACCGGGTTCAATATCTCAATGAGCGTTTGCGGGAAGAAACTTTGAGAATGGTCCGGAAGGGAAAAGCCGCGAAGATTTTCAATTTGGGATGCGGGCCCGCGGGAGAGATACAGCAATTCCTAAACGATGATGATTTGTGCGAAAAAGCCGAGTTGACTCTGTTGGATTTTAATGATGAAACGCTGGCCTACACGAAGCAAATAGTGGAAGGGTTGAAAATGCGCAAGAAACGCGCGACACGAATCGAGATGGTCAAAAAATCAGTCAACCAAATCCTGAAAGAAACATTAAAAGGGCCTGATGCGGCCCAGACTAAAAAATATGATCTTATTTATTGCGCGGGTCTTTTCGATTATCTTTCGGATCGTGTTTGCAAACGGCTCATGAATATTTTTTACGAGGTTCTGGCCCCCGGCGGTCTTTTGGTCGCCACTAATGTTGACGCTTCCAACCCTATCCGCCATCTGATGGAGTATGTTTTGGAATGGCATTTGGTTTACCGCGACAGCGAACAGTTAAAACAGCTGAAACCGGATGACGCTATCCCCGGAAATTTCTCCGTGAAATCCGACGCTACGGGAGTCAATATTTATATTGAAGTCAGAAAGCCCTCCGAATGAAACTGGAGAATTTGGCGCCGGAGATCCAGAAGGCATTTCAGGAAGATGACCAGAAAGTCCGCGTCAATAATTCCATCGGAGGCTGCTGGCTGGCTATTACTCTGATGCCGGCCGGACTCACGCTGGATTACTTTGTCTATCCGGAACATCTCTGGTTTTTCCTTAAATTAAGGCTCTTTTGCTCTCTCGCGGTGGGAGTGGTTCTTTTGCTTTTTTATACTCCCTTTGGCAAAAAACACTATTTGTTGCTGGGTCAAATCTGGTACTTACTTCCAGCTTTTTTCATTTCCTGGATGATTTATTCCAGCGAAGGGGCCGCCTCTTCCTATTACGCCGGACTCAATATCGTGTTGGTGGCTGTTGGTCTCATGCTTCCCTGGACCTATCAAGAAAATTTGATGGGAGGCCTGCTGGTTATGGCGATGTATCTGGGCGCCTGTTCTCTTCACGGGCCGTTGAGTCTAAAAGGCGATTTTTTTAACAACATTTATTTTCTTTTTTTGACCGACATTATCGTGATAACCGGCAGTTATTTTTCAGGGCAGCTGCGCCTTAGGGAATATGTACTTCGATTCGAACTCGACAAAAACAAAAGGATGCTGGAAGAGTCCAACCGCAAGCTGGTGGAATTGGATCAAATGAAGAGCCGATTTTTTGCCAATATCAGCCACGAGCTTCGCACACCTCTGACTCTTTTAATTTCACCCATAGAAACCCTTCAAAAAGAAAAAGCGGGTCTTCTGGATGAGGAATCAAAGGCTATTCTTCAAATCATGTTTAGCAACGCCATGCGTCTTTTAAAACTCATTAACGATCTTTTGGATCTGGTGAAACTGGAATCGGGCCGCATCGAAATAAAACTGGAAGCTATTGACCTGGAAGAGTTTATTAAAGGACTGGTTCAATCCATACAAAACACCGCGAAAGATAAAAGAGTCAGGCTTTTCATGAAAGTGGATGAGGGTGTGGATAGGGTCATGGCCGACAGGGACAAACTGGAAAAAATTATTTTAAATCTTCTTTTTAACGCGTTGAAATTCACTCCCGCCGGCGGTCGAGTAGAACTTGCAGTTGAAAAAAAAGAAACCCAATTAGTGATCAAGGTGCGGGATACGGGTATGGGCATTTCAGAAGAAAATTTACCTTATATTTTTGACCGTTTTTGGCAGGCTGACTCCAACTCAAACCGAAAATATCAGGGAACGGGTATCGGACTGGCTTTAGTTAAAGAACTCACGGAGGCGCAGGGGGGGACGGTAGAGGTTGAAAGTCAGGTGTCTCAGGGAACAACGATGACTATCCAAATTCCCTATTTGAAAGCCGAGTATGCGGTGAGTTCAGCTGAAAAAAATGAGAGGGATGGAAAAACTGCTGAGCCGGATGAGTGGCTGGCCGGCCTTTACCGCCGGGCTGAACTTTTCCCCACGCTTACGCCCGTATCCGCCACGGTTCCTTTAGACAATTATGTCCGTAATCAAAAACCAAAACTACTATTAGCAGATGATGAGCCAGATATGCTTCGATTTCTTAAATCACAACTGGAAAAAAACTACGAAATCATTGAGTCCGTAGATGGAAACCAAGCGGTGGCAAAGGCGAAGCAGTTTTTGCCTGACCTGATGCTGCTAGATATGATGATGCCTGAGAAGGATGGAATCGAAGCCTGTCGTGAAATAAAGGCCAATTTTTCAACGCAGTCCATTCCCATACTCCTTTTAACCGCGAGGGCGGACGATGATACGAAAATGGCGGCCTTGAACGCGGGCGCCAGTGATTTTTTAACTAAACCCTTCTCAACCACCGAACTGCATGTACGAATCAAAAACCTGGTGGATTCCCACCGCTTCCAATCCGAATTGGCTCGTCAGAATCAAAGATTAGAATCGACCATGGAACAATTAAAGGACACTGAAGCGACTTTGGTTCAAACGGAAAAAATGTCATCACTGGGAAGAATGAGCGCGGGGATGATCCATGAGATTAATAATCCCCTGAATTACGCGTTGGCGGCTCTGAGTCTGCTTAAAAACATGAGGGAAAAATGGCCTGAAACGGAAAGAGCAAAATTTGATGATTTATTGTCCGATATGAACGAGGGTATGACCCGGGTCCAAACAATTGTTAGCGATTTAAGAGGGTTTACCCATCCCCATGGCCGCGCGGCGGATTTGATTCCATTGGACGAGGTGGTCTCTATCGCCTTAAGATTTCTCGGACATGAGATAGACAAAGAGGTCTCTATCGAGGTTAATGTTCCCAAGGATCAACAAGTCGTCGCTGAAAAAAACAATTTAACACACGTTTTTGTTAATTTGTTTCAAAATGCTGTGGACGCGCTTAAGGTCAAAAAAAATGACAGTGGAAAGCCGGTACTTTCTATCCGAAGCGAGGCCGACGGCGAAAAAGTGAAAGTGTGGGTGCGGGATAACGGAACCGGAATATCGCCAGAACACATGAGCAAGATTTTCGATCCCTTCTTTACCACCAAAGACGTGGGCCAAGGAATGGGGCTGGGTTTGAGTATTTGTTATCGGATTATGCAGGAACAGGGCGGGAACATTTCAGTCAAAAGCGAGCCGGGTCAATTTACGGAATTTCTTTTAGAATTGCCGTTGAAAATAAATTAGAAGCGGATTTAAGGAGAAGATGATGGAATCTTTTTACGACTACAAAAAATTTTATATTTTATATGTGGATGACGAGGAGAAATCCCTCAAATATTTTCGGGAGATCTTCGGCGATAAATTTAATACCCTCACCGCTTCCAGCGCGGAAGAGGGTTTCCGTATTTTGACCGAAAACGCCGATAAAATCGGCATTTTGATGACCGACCAGCGTATGCCGGGCGAAAAAGGAATTCAACTTCTGGAAAAGGCCCGCCAATTGAGGCCGCGAGTCCTTCGTATTCTGGTGACGGCTTATTCGGATATGGAAACGGCCATTGAATCCGTCAACACGGGAGCCATTTATAAATATCTAACCAAACCCTGGGACATACCTCAACTTGAAGTTACCTTAAAGCGGGGCATTGAGTTTTTTATCGTGCAATCAGAAAGAGACCAGCTGTTGCGCGAAAAGATGTCGACGCTTTACAACGTGATGCTCACGGACCGTGTCTTGAGTCTGGGTATCCTTGCCACGGGATTAAGCCACCATATCCGCAATTCCATGGTGGCGGTCAAAACCTTTCTTGATCTCACTCCTCAAAAAATGAGAGAAGAGAATCTTGATTTTGAACAGCTCCGCAATCCCGATTTTTGGAGGGATTACTACCAAAAGGTCCAGATACAAATGGATAAAGTGGTCGGTTTGCTCAGCGACTTATGGGAATCATCGGAAAAGTCGTTCGCGGGTTTTCCCGATAAGGTTAAATTGAGCGAGGTAGTGGCGGCGGCTCTTATCCAAGTGAAACCCGATTTGGACAAAAAGGGAATTCAGGTTGAAAACCTTATTCCTGGCAATCTTCCCGAGTTAAAAGTAGACAAAAAAAAGTTTAACCGTCTTTTTGAAATGTTGTTAAGAGAGGAAGCGGCGACACTTTCTCAAGGCGGGAAGGTGAAATTTACCGCTAACGCCATTGGCGCGAAGGAGGGACCGGCTGAAATCCAAATTGAACTGCAGGATGACGGGCCTGGTTTGCCGGAAGATGCTCTGCGGTCTATTTTCGACCCCTTTTTCGTGCGCGGGGGCAATCCTCAGGAGTTTGGAATTTATTTGATGTCCTGCTTTTTTATTGTTTACCATCACGGCGGCCGTATTTCCGCCAAAAGTCTGGAAGGAAAAGGCAATGTTTTGACTCTCACTTTTCCTCTGGATCCTCAGGTCAAAAACTTGATGACTGAGGAGAGAGACTTCATTAGCAAAGTGTTGATCAACGAATCTTTGTGGGAAAAGTTGTTGTCGGGAAATTAAGGATATTTCTGTGAAACCAGTCCTATTAATCGTCGATGATGAAGAAAGTGTCCGCGAGTCTTTTCGACTGGCCCTTCAAGATGATTACGATCTGGTTTTCGCCGAAGACGCAAAGACGACTCTCCGCGTTCTCAACAGTCAACCCTTCGACTTATGTCTTCTGGATATTATGCTCCCGGATGGATCGGGGCTGGACTTATTACGCCAAATGAAAAGACGGGATGAATCAATCGATGCCATCATGGTGACAGCCCTCCAAGGTGTGGAAACCGCTTTGGATGCCATGAAAGGCGAAGCCCGCGATTACATCACCAAGCCTTTCAAAATCGATGAACTGCGGGGATTGATCAAAAAAGTCCTGGCCAAGCGGGATTTGGAGAGGGAAACTCGTTTTTTAAAAGCCGAAATAACCCAACAAAAGCCCCTGTGTTTGACAGGGACCAGCAAAGTCTTACAGGAACTGGTAAAAAAGGTCGAAGCCGCTACTAAATCAGAAACGCCTGTTTACTTGATGGGTGAAGAAGGAACCGGAGTTGAGGAAGTAGCCCGACAAATTCATTTGGGAAGCCGGCGGAAAAAGAGATCTTTTGTTACCTTAGTTTGTTCCTCTCAATCTGAAAAACAGTTGGAAAGAGAACTATTTGGGGAAGAAATAAAGGGCAAGCTTCCGCAACTGGGTAAGTTGGAGTTCGCCCACAAGGGCACTCTGTTTTTAAAGCAAATCGACCGGCTGTCTTTGGAAATCCAAAATAAGTTAATGGCGGTTTTTACCAACAAAAAAATGTTCCGGCTGGAAAGCGAGTCTCAGATACCATTGGATGTCCGTGTGATCGCGTCTAGCGACGTCGATCTAGCGGCCAAAGCCGATAAAGGTTTATTTCTAAAGGATTTTTATCTACTTCTAAAAAACGGCACTCTTTTCGTACCTCCGTTACGAGAAAGAAAAGAAGATATCCCTCTGTTGATGAATCAGGCACTGAAAATCACGAACCTAGGAGCGAAGATACCAGTCAAATCAATTCAAAAGGAAGTCGTTCAATTATTAACCCAATACCCCTGGCCTGGAAATTTGTCTGAATTAGAAAATAGTATTGAAAGTATGGTTTTTTTCGCCGGGAAAGACGCATTGACCATGGAAGACATTCCCTTGGATATTCTGATCAAGCAGACGCATCTGGCCAAAACAAAGCAAGCGGTAAAGCTATCCTTGAAACAGGTTCGGCGCCAATTTGAACGCAAATATATCCGTAAAGTGCTTGAAAACATGAGTGGCCATCAAACCCTGACGGCAAAAACACTGGGGCTACACCGAACCACCCTGCTTTTGAAACTTAAAAAATTAAATCTTGAAGATGACTATAAGAAAATCGTCAAAAAGCGGCGTGAGCGCGGTATCGGCTTTAGGGATTTATAGTTTTCAATAGCGTTTTTGTTAATCATCTTTCACTTATCTCGACGCATTAGGTGAGCTCTTGAATTGGATCGCGCTTCTTCAAAATCTTTACCGGCAGTTTCCCCCCAAAAAAAGGTCCGTTGTCTCTTTTTCCAGGATTGAAAAAATTCTTGTACAAAAACTAGGTGTTGCCAAGGCGGTTTTTGTTTTACGGCATGAAAAAGGTTTAAAAACGATTCATGGAAAAAATTCTTTAAGCGTGCCGATACAAAAAGCAATCCTGATTCATTTAAACCACTCTTTAAAACCCTGGATTTGCAACAGGAAGGATGGTTCCCAGTGGCTTGGTTTCTGGCCGGTAGTCATTGGAAAAGATTGGGTGGGGTGTTTTGGATTGGGGCGGAAAGTTCATCAAAAGCACTTAAATGACGAGGAAAAAATGTTGATGGAACTTTTGGCTGAGCGGTCGGCTCTTTATTTTGAAGAAAGCAGGCTTTGGAAATATTTAGAAAGCGCCGACCAGCAATCCTCTCTGAGTTTTAGAACCGCTGCGATGGTTCATGAAATTCGCGGGCCACTCACGGCTTTGAGTACCTTAGTTCAGTTATTGCCTGAAAAAAAAGATGACGAACGTTTCATGATGTCTTTTCAACAATTGATGGTCCGAGAAATTAACCGTTTGGCTGATATGACGGAGACTTTTTTTAGTTTTACTCATCCCCAACAGAAAAGAATAGCTCTGATCGAGTTTTCTCAGGTTGTGAATCAGGCCGTAGAATTACTGGGGCCTCTTTTCGAGGTTAAAAGAGTTTGGTTACAAAAGAAAAACCATCCAAATCTCTTTTTTAGAGGGGACCAACCACAAATGGAAAGCCTTGTTTTGAACTTGCTGCAAAACGCTTTGGAATCGGTAAATCCTCGTGGAAAAGTTCAAATTTCAACCGCGTTATTATCCCGCTCGGCTTATGGGCCTGGTCAATGGATGGTATTAAAGGTGAAGGATAATGGCAGCGGCATTTCAAAAGAAAACTTAAAAAAAATATTCCACCCTTATTTTTCCACCAGAAGCGGGGGGACCGGCTTGGGGCTGGCCATTTGTCAAAGAGTGGTTGAAAACCATAAGGGAAATATAAAGGTCAATTCGTCAAAACAGGGCACGGTGTTTCAAATCTTCCTTCCGATAGCTCAAAAGGGTTAAGAAGAAGGCCGTCCCTTTTCTGGCAATTCGCTGGGAGGAAAAAGAAATTGACTGATCGTTCCAGACTTTTTTATAGTATTTAATCATCGCTCAGTTTGTGGAGGTTCTCTATCGTAAAGAAAAATATTAAAATTCTTATTTTGGAAAATGAAGTTTCTTTTCGCGGACGGCTGAAGGGTCTTTGTTCCGATATGGGCAAAACATGGGCGGTCAATGACATGGAATCGGCTTTAGAATTGATCAGACGACATTCGTTCCAGCTTTTGCTTTTGGATTGGTATTTGATTCAAGCGGATTTTTCAGCTTTTTGGTCGACTATTGATAATTTTCAGCCCAATTCTTGCCGGATAGCTTTATTCACGTCTCCTCAACTAAATGATGTGATCGCGGCGATGAAATCAGAAATGAGTGATGTTCTTTGGGCATATCAGAATTCCGCTGTTTTAAAGGTAAAGATAAAGGACGCGCTCTCCCAGGAAAAGCCTTCCACGATTGTCCATTCCTATGTTTCTCAATGGGTGGATTCTTTGACCGATAGGGCGGTGACTCGAAAAACGTCTCTTTCCAAAGCCCGGAAGGAATTTTCAAAAACCTTTCTGAGCCAAATTCTCAGCCAGAAAAAAATGAGGCATTCCCAATTGGCGGACGCGATGCATATTACCGCCAGAACATTGCATCGTCATTTATCAGAATAATTTTTTTAAAAACAGCGCGTGGCTGGAAGTAGACTTCAGGTTAAAGTTCAGGCTATAGTTTGAAGTGCTCGTAGAAGAACAGCGGTAAAAAAATAATAAAAACGCCGTCAAATATGGAATTTGACGGCGTTTTTTCATAAATGGCTCCCCGGGTTGGACTCGAACCAACAACCCTGCGATTAACAGTCGCATGCTCCACCATTGAGCTACCGAGGAATGTTCTCGAAACACGAGCATTTTAAATTAAAAACCTTCGAAAGCGAAGCCTTCGGGGGAGGGATAGTCTAAATCACCGCCTCGAAAAGTCAAGTTTTTGTGCCTTATTTGGCCGACAAACCCAAGGCTTCTAATTCCATACTGGTATTGGAAAGCGCGTGATGGATCACGGAATGAATCCCCATTTTTTGGGCGACCTCCACGAAGAGCGCGCGGTCATCCACATAGGCGCAATTTTCGGCGGGAACCTGGGAAATTCCTAGGGCCAAGCGGTAAATATCCTCGTCGGGTTTGCGCAGGTGCACAAAAGAAGAAACCACGAAAAAATCCGCCAGCAAATTCAATTCGAATTTTTTAATCCGGTATTCGGAAAGTTCTTTGCCTTCGTTACTGAGGACGCCTACCTGAAGATGATTCGCCTTTTTCAATTTTTTAAAATACTCAATTGTTTCGTTGTAGGGGTGGGATTGGGAAGTCATAAAAGCCCTGAATTGTTCTTTGGTGAAACCGCGTTTTTTGAAAAAAACAATCCGGTCTAAATAGGCATCCAGATCAAGTTTGCCGGCTTCATAGGTGTCATAGGTCAAATGATGTCGTTCTTCCAGATCGGTGTAATCCAAACCGAACGATTTGGCCGCGTCTTGGCGGGCTTTGCGGTCCCAGCCGTTGGTCAAAAGAACACCGCCAATATCTAGGAAAAGGGCTTTGATAGGATGGGACATAAGGTCTCCTGAAAAGATTAAGATTCATGTAATTGTAGTGCGAGCCGATTCAATTTAAAAAGAGTGAGAAGTATTTTTATCGATGATTTAACCCGATTTTCAACAAAGGGCTACCAATCCAGCGTTGTTTTGATCGCTGCCGTTACCACATCCGCAATTTTGCGCTGGGCAATCGCGTTAGGATGACTGTCACAGCCCATCTCATCGGGAGCAACAGGAGGGTAAGTAATCAATTGAACGTTATTGTCTCCGGCGCTGTGGCGTTTTTCGACAACTTCATCCACGGTGGTGGCTAAAGGCGTGGGCCATCCATCGGGCGCGATGCAGAAAATGAAGGCTTTGGGATATTTTTCACGGATGTGTTTAAGAAAGGCGACATAACCCTGGCCAAATTCTTTTCGATCGGCACCCGGGGGACTGGAAAAATCGTTAAAGCCTAAATGAATAATGACAAGGTTGGGTGTCCATTTAGTGAAATCCCAAATGGTTTTGGGGTCGCGGCAAACAACGCGGTCATATAAAGTTGGAAAAGGATCTATGGACTTCGTTTTGGGGTCGGCCCAGTTACGCACTACGCCTTTGCCGGAAAAAGATTCCAGATGATATTCGGCTTGGAGATCCTGGGCCACCAGTATACCGAAAGCTTTTTCGGCGTTTTCATAGGGGCGAAGGTTGTCGCATTTGATGGACGAGGCCTCGACACCATAACCGCAAAGATAAGAATCTCCGATCAACTCGATGCGTCGGCCTGGGGGGGCGGGGGCGTTGGATAAGGTTCCGCCAGGGGATAAGACCAAGCCTTTAAAGGTCGCGGAACCAAAAAGTGACTCGGTTCGTTTAACAATTTTGACCACATGATCACCGGGCGTGAGGTTATCCACGGTGTAAAGGGGTTGACTGGCGCTGGCGGCCCAAACTGTATTCGGTTGTCCGTCCACAATGACGTTGTAATTGTTGCCCGCGTCATCCAGTAAAAAGCCGATGGAAGTCCCGTGAAAAGCCGCTGTGATGGAAATGCCGGACCAGTCAAACCTTGGCGCTAGCGGGTTGGAAAAA
>Ga0302185_10003203_pt1 | contig 10234 bp, 11 predicted proteins | sample II_Bog_E1_1_FD_200231 | JGI IMG/M metagenome (GOLD analysis project Ga0302185, IMG submission 200231) | Peat permafrost microbial communities from Stordalen Mire near Abisko, Sweden - II_Bog_E1_2 | ecosystem: Environmental > Terrestrial > Soil > Wetlands > Peat | place: Sweden: Abisko... | reverse complement strand
TGGTCGTTGGCACAACCTAAACAGTGATAAATAATTGATGACTCATTTATAATGCTAATCTAAAATTATAACAAATATGCTAAAAGAATCATTTGTTGGCCTTGAATACGATTTTATCACCAATTTTTTCAAATCTCCCTGCCTTCGCATCGTAAAGGTATCTCATGAACAGAGACTGAGAGTGCGTTTCCTCTTTCAGCCTATCAAAGTTTTCTTCGATAAATTTAAGAATTCTCTGCCTCGATTGGCTGACAAATTTTAGCATGAAATGCATCTTTCCCGTTATTCCCTCCACGTATTCCTGCGAGTACCGAGTAAAAAATGGATTGTTGCCGTATCTCTCAAGGTTTGCATAGTTTGTATTTGACCTAATTTTAAAAGGACCAAAAAAGGTGCTCATACTCCACAGCTTATAGTAGGCCATACCGTTCTTCCACTCTGTTTTGTGTTATTTGTTTATCCAGACTTGTCTTCGGCCAATCACGCACTTCGCTGCATCCATGCCGAGAAGATAATGCTCGCGTTAATGAGTCCATTTAAAGTTTGAAATGTTGCACTGCTCAAACACTTTCAATACTTCTGAGGTTGGCTTCATTAGCAGCTAAAGTAGCAACTCAAACCACTACTTTATGAACTCTGACTACTTTACGGCCACAATGATACTGTTCTCGAAAGAATATCTCCACCCTTCCTTTGTATTTGCAGCCTGGTCTATTTCCCATTCTAAAAACCCTGCAAAATTTGGATTCCAGAACATGAGAGCTGAGGGCAGTTCTCCATACCTATTAAAGATGTACTGGCTGGGAAATTTGGCAATGTTGACCAGCCAATCAAAGCTTTCTACAGCAATGACCGAGGCATCCACATACATGCCACCGTATTTGTAGAGCAGAGCCAATCTAACGAGATCCGACTTGGTTTGCTTGAAAATAGTCATTTTTCCATTCTTCAGAGTGTATTCTATTTTTTAAATGATGGCTGAATCGAGGAAATCTTTCAAATTATCATTATTAACCTCTTTGACTTCAAAACCCGAGGATGCACTCATTCTCTTTAAGTTCTGAACGCATAAAAAGACTTAGACAGGAGCATTTACTATTCCAGAATCCCAATAAACCCAAATTATTGTGGCAAGACTGTCCCAAGGTAAAGCTTTTTAGTTAGCAACCCATTTTTCAGGATTATTGTAGACGAAGGATTCAGTTGCTTCTGGAAAGTACATTTTTTGTAGATAGGAGCCTTTCATGATCTACTTTTCCAGTTTATTGTCTCTGATTCTGGTGAGGAAGTTATTCAATTCTCCAAAAATAGTGGTCATTTACAGATATCTCATTGGGCCCACGCTTGAGTAGTACTCTTCAATATCGTATTTTGCCATGTTTTGGATCTTTCTATCGGGGGTTACATACTAGAAAAGCACACTGAGCTTGTAAGGACCATAGTAGCAGTTTATCAGAAAAAGACCGTAATAATCGATAGCAAAGTTCCGAATGGTTCTATCCGTATTCTCTTTGTCTAGTTCTTGTTGTTTGGCCTCGAGCACTCGATGTCCAGCCAGTAAAAAGTATTGATAGTAAATATCCCTGCCATCGAGTCTGTAATATTTATATTTGTTTTCCTGGATGTCCTTCGAAACTGATTCCGGAAAAACCAAGATATCGATTATCTCATCAACTAATCTTCCAATGAACTCTGCCCTTTTTTTGGCAGCCACGAAATAGCTTTCTATTGCAGGGATAAGCACCATATACTTTTAGACGTCCTCCATTTCTGAAGATAAAGTTTTTTGCTATTTTCTGATATCAGAACTGTAGAAGGGAGAATAAAAACCCACGACTTGAGGTTAGGTACTGGGATCCCCTCGGTTCACATATATGTTAGTTTGGATTTGGCGAATCCATTCGAAATTCTCAGTAAGAGTTAACGCACTATCGATAACGACTCCTCCCTTCTCATACAAAATGCTGAACAGGATCAGTCTCTTTTATATTGAATCAAAGTGATGCTTTAAGCTTGGATCACCCTTATCCATCCTTTCCCAGAGTATCTTCAAAACAATTTATAGCTTTCTATTCCCTTCTTTAGAAAGATAGTTTTGATAATTGGATTTACTAAGAGAATTGATTTTAAAGTTGCTGAGTGAGGCGAATCTTTTGTTGTTGGCAATCATCGATTGCTACAAATAGCAGGGGTTGTGCTTTTCATACATCCAAACCTATGGGTTTATGATGAACCCATCTCCCTTCTCAGTTGTAATCAATTTCCCATCCTTCATAGAGGGTTGTTAATTGTTCGACATCATTGAAAGCTCTCCTTTAATTTCTCTCTATTTTTTTTCACCCTCGATTTTGGTGCTGATCATGTCGATCCTGCTGACCAGCTCAGCCTCAGCGATCTTCCTCTCATTCATATCATTTTGCACCTTCTTCAATTGTTTCTCATTGAGTGTGTGTCTATATTCATAATCATTGATCTTCTGCTGTAAACTGCTCGAGCCTGCATGTACCACATAAAATTGATAAATTATAAAAGACAAAAGGATAATTGATACCAATATTCGCAAACTGTGAGAGTATCTGAAAAAGATACCCTTGGACTCCTGCGGCTCTTAATTAGTTTACTAACTTTTGAGTTTGAAAGAATTAGCTAATTTTAAGCTTTCAGGGTTTTCCTCTGGCTGGGAAATCTGTTTTATGGCTTTGTAGTCGGCTCTTCCCTCCGGGTAACTGTTTTTTTGTTTCGAGAGCTTTTACATTTAGTATACAAGCTATTTATTATAATAGGCATTATTGATACGATTTATAGGAACTGATATACTCTGTAGCTTGCAGAGTCGTCAAAAAATTGTTAGGCTGCTTTGTTTGGACCCTTTTTACTCGAGAGCATGAGCCTGTAGATAAAATCTCTTGCTTATCCAACACTCAATATCTCGATGATGCAAAGTGGCAATTTCTCCAAAGAGATTGAAAGTGATCATGCATCTCGCAAGCACAGATAAATGTCTCAAATAATATAAATTCTCAAACAAAAATAAGACGATAGGCCATAGGGCAATTTATATATACATCTCCATTTATTTAATAGTTTTGATAATATAAAACTCTGATGGTATGAATATCATCAATTTGTGCGGAACCATTAAAAATAATCAGATCTTACTCGGCTGATTATAATCAGAAAAGAATCACTATTCTTAACTGAAAAGATTTGTTTTTTATTCGATCTTATTTGACAGTTGAAAATTAATTCGTTTTAAATTTATTGTTATTATTAGAAATTAATGAAAGGGGCATATCTGAGGTATTTTCTTGTTTTGGTTGCTCTCACAGAGGTCACATGTCTTTATATACACAAATCATCTAAAAAAATGCAATAAGGAATGCCAAGGCATGTCTTTAAGAATGATTTTTCTCATTAAAATGATTAGGGTCACTATAACAGCAATTCAGCCCCAGACTCCAATCAAATTTTGCCTAATTGGTTATCAAAAATTGATAATAGCACTTTAGTTTCTATGCTTTCTATTCCTGGAACTCATGATTCGGGAACTTATACATGCAGCTGGTATCAAGTCTGTGACAGCTCTCAATGCCAGTCGTGGGATATTACAAACCAATTACAAGCCGGAATCAGGTACTTGGATGTTAGAATTAATTCAAGGGATGGCTATCTAGCAGTTGGTCATGGTCCTTATCAATTTTTAACTTTAACTGATTTCTTCAGCCAAGTGGCAACCTTTTTGAGGAGTTATCCCATCGAATTTGTTATTTTGGCTTTCCAAAAAAACAGTGGTGACAGAGACCCAGCTGCAGAAATTATAACTTTGTTGCAAACCGTCGGAATTAATGCTGTTTACCAACAATCCATCCCAACAGTTGGATCTTTGAGAGGAAAAGCTTGGATTTTCGGCGGAATTGGTGTTGATTTTTATGCTGCTGATCATAACAAAAATACATACGTAATGACTGGAAATTAAGGAATAACAGATACACCTTATATTTATATTCAAAACGAATATCAGGTCTATTCAGTTACAGTTAGTTCCAAGATAAATCTAGTTATGACTACTGCCAATCTTGCGTGTTCATCAACTAGAATGAAAGTCAACTTCTTGAGCGGTTCCGGATGGGTTTTACCATTTTGGTTTGCTAAAATGGATGGAGGGCCCAACCAAAGTCTAGATGCTTATCTGCAGAGCCATCCCGGAAAGAGATGCCTCGGAATTACTATTATGGATTACCCCGGCACTCGTTTGATCAACTAAATTGTGTCTTCCAATTGATAAACCTGATGGTAATCAATATTTATAAAGTTTATCTAAGCCTATATCAATTTATAAGTATACACTTGATATTTAATACAGAAATACTTGTTTTTATTTTGCCTTCACAATTTTGTTAGAAATACCTAATTTACTCTCTCCTCTAAATCTACCCTCAAAATAATCATCATAAAAACTTGGTTTTAATTTGGTCATAAAGTTATAAAAATAGTGAAAGGTATCAATAATAAATTACCATTCAATGAGATAAGTTAAATTTCACTTATTTATAAAGATTTGATAAAATTGTTTATCTCAGGGATTATATCTAATAAATGGAGTCTTAAATTAATTTTATACCGAAAAGCTCGACCTTATAAACTTTTACAAACTAAGTTTGCTCATAAAAACATGGATATTGATCAATTGGTGGCTTTGATGGACAACCTCAAACTTAACACAAATGATAGGCCTAGGGAGGATACGAAGCTCCAGCCCTATATTCAAATGATTCAGCTGACAAATGAGATGAGCACAGCTATTGATAAACTCAAACCAGAGGAAAGATAGCAAATACAGGCTCTCTACTATGATTTCAGCGTATCGCATTAAAAAAGTTAAACACCTGTTGCCTGAAAAGGCTATTGGCTTATATAACTTATTTGAAGTGTTTAAAGGTCGATTCTAACACAAAAAGATATGGAACTGCAAATGGAACAGAACAGGGATTCACCAGTTTTATCGGATTAATGAGTATATTGATGACAAATAGTACTGCAAAAAGATTGGTAATTGCGGATTCACGAAGGACAACAAACGCACTTACTGTTGTGAAAAGTGTAAATTGAAGATAAAAAACTATATGAACCTCTGATGATCATGGATATCAGTTAGCTCTTATTAATTTATTTCTGAATGATGTTGTAAAATAAAAAAAATTATGAACAATTTCCTATAAATATAGATTTATAATTAAAGAATTATTGATTGCTTTTGAACAACTAAAGAAATCTACCAAGAATAAATGAAGATTTAGCTTTTCATCTGAGATTACATACTTCCTAATCTCATCCCTTTTAATGTCGATTAAATATATAAAATAATAATTAATTTAGCCACACAATGTTCAAGAAGTTAATAGTCGTTGATGCCAAGGGTCACCTCTTAGGCAGACTCGCCTCATACATCGCCAAAACACTCCTTAGCGGTAGTTGCTTTCTTATTCAGGACAAAGAGTAGCTGTCGTCAGGACCGAGGGTATCAACATCACCGGATCTCTCTTCAGAAACAAGGTTAAATTCGCAGAGTTTATGAGGAAGAGACTCCTCACTAACCCCCGCAGAACCATCGTGCACAACAGGACTCCGTCCAAAATCTTCTGGAGAGCTGTCAGAGGAATGCTCCCTCATAAAATCGCAAGAGGAGCCGAAGCACTCGGAAGACTGAAAATTTTTGAAGGAGTCCCTGCTCCCTATGACACCAAAAAGAGAGAAGTCATACCTGATGCTCTCCGTGCTGTCAAACTGTCCAGCTTCCGCAAATTCTGCACCCTCGGAGATCTATCCAGTCAAGTCGGATGGGGAAAACGTGAACTCATCGCCAAGCTTGAGAACAAGAGAAGAGAGCGTGCTTCCACATGGCACAAGAAGAGACTCGAGACTGCCAACAAAACAAGGAAGGCCCTGAATCTGAAGGAGATTAGCGCAGTAAGGGCAGAGTTGGCTTCGTACGGGTATTGATCCTATTTAAACATCCCTCTCCTCTTCTTATCACGAATGTTGATGATACTCCTCTCAATGCTTGGCGTCGTCTTCATCCCATCTGTTTTCTTTAGGTTACAATAATTATTTGGAATTTAAATTGATTTCATTAATTCAGCCATAATTTGATTTGGACCATGAAGACAGCGGCTGATTATAGCAATCTTGATAGGCAAATCGCGGATATCCTAACCTGCAAACCTCTACCAGAGGCCGAAGTCAAAGCCCTTTGCGAAAAGGTAACGACTATCAAATGCAGGCTAAGGAGATATTGACAGAATAACCCAATGTTGCCCCAGTAAGAGCGCCTGTTATCGTTTGCGGGGATATTCACGGACAGTTTCACGATTTGATGGAACTGTTCTAAATCGGGGGAAAGGTACCTGAGTCAAACTACCTCTTCATGGGCGACTACGTTGATAGAGGTACGAGTTACTTTAGACAGGCCACCACAGCGTTGAAACAGTGACTCTTCTCCTCGCTCTTAAGGTACGCTACAAAGATAGAATCACCATCCTTAGAGGAAATCACGAATCACGACAAATTACTCAGGTCTATGGCTTCTATGACGAATGCTGCCGCAAATATGGTAACGCCAATGTCTGGAAGTGCCTCACTGAACTCTTTGACTACCTTCCACTCACGGCCCTGGTCGAAAATCAATTTTTCTGTTTGCATGGAGGACTGTCACCAAGCATCTAAACTCTAGACAATATTCGAACTTTAAAAAGATTCCAATAGGTACCGCACGAGGGTCCAATGTGCGATCTGCTCTGGTCAGACCCAGACGACCGAGCGGGATGGGGCATGAACCCTCGAGGTGCAGGTTACACCTTTGGTCAAGATATTGCTGAGCAGTTCAACCACACAAATAACTTGAAAATGATTGCACGTGCCCATCAGTTAATGATGTAGGTAATCATGATTTTATTTAGGGCTACACCAACACTCATAATAAAAACGTGGCAACCATTTTCTCTGCTCCAAACTACTGCTATCGCTGTGGCAATCAAGCTGCCATTATGGATGTGGATGAAAACTTGAAGCAGACTTACATTCAGTATGATCCTGCTCCCAGAAAAGGCGATGAAGTGCTCAAGAAGAGAGTTCCTGACTATTTCTTATGATGCATTAGATTTAGAATATTGATACAAACTCATTATGCAAATTATCTTGGATGTTGTAACATGGCATAATTAATACTATTCGATGAAATTGAGCTAAAAGGCTGAGCGGATGATGACAACCATCTTCAAACACTATCCAATAGTCACCGGGAAATAGTCGAACACTTCTCATAACAAACCATCGCAGCATCTGCATGACTATCGAAAAGTATTGTTACCTTGACGCAGTAGCGATAGATCTACGAAAAGCCGACAAGCTAAAAACTATAGAACATGCTGTTTTTCAAACAGTAGGGTAACAACCACTACAAAAACGGAAGGTTTCGAGAGGCGAGCTACTTCTATCAGAAAGTAATTGTATATGGAGATTATACCTTTCCGGATACAGAGGAGGATAACCATAAAATGAGTGAGCTGCTGCAACAATCAAACTGCAATCTGGCTTTATGTCTGATCAAACTGGACGAGTGGAACAAGGTTAAACTGTACCTCAATGAAGTCATCAAGGGCAGTAATATCGATATTAAAATAAAAGGCCTGTACTGGTTGTCGAAATATCACATAAAGCAATCGTAGTTTTAATAGGCCGGCAAAACAATATAAAAACTGAGATAGACTGAGCCTTAACCCTATAAAAACAGTACCTAGCTGAGCAGATAACTAAACTAATCGATAAATCTCAGTCAGTCAGCAAGTAAAAGAGTCTGCTAGAACATGTTTAAGGAATGATTGTGCAAATACATATTCCATAATCAAATTATAAATTAATGGGAAAGAAATCATGAGGATGTGATTTCGAAGATCATTTGCAGTCACATCAGACGGGAATTCACTCCTAGGTACTTCTCAATGTCTTAGGCGATTTAACTGTCCAGAGTGTAGGCCTAGGATGAGGAGTAGTAAGTGAGTTTATTCGGCTATTTGTGGATGACTGCCTATTTTTGAGGGGGAAGTGGATAATGGTTGGCTTGCTATAAGGACAATCCAATTAAGTTTACGCTCTTCGCCAAATGTGGAGAATTGAGTTGTTCGATTATTGTCTATCTTCTCTAAATGCGCGGAGTTTGTTTTTTTACTTACAGGTTATTCTGATATTCGTTGTTGTGAAGTTGTGGGGCGATTGGTTGAGTATTAGATTTATAACTGAATGTTATAGGCTTGTTTTGGCTGAAAGACATGATACTGTGTGATTTCTGAAAAGACTTGCTGATTTCGATGGGTTGCTGCTTTGGAGTTGACTGTTACTTTGTAAAACCAAAATTGAGGGTCTTTCTGCTCTGCTAGTTTTGATTGACAATGCTAGTCCTTGACTATAGAGGCAAAACCATTACAGGATTAATGTATGCAGCTGAGATATTTCGTTGCAGACCACTCTTTTATGGTATTTTGGGAGTCTTCACCATATCGTTCCTCTATCTCGAGAATTCATTATAGTTATCATCTCTAGATTGTCCACCAATCACTACCTTGCTGTTTCGACACTCGTCTTTGAGACTCTTTCTACTCATTGTCCCGTTTTACTGCTCTCTATCCCTTATCAATATCTAATTCTGTGGCTCTGCATTGTTCTTCTCATTATTCTTATAGAAAGAAAAAGAAGGTTAAATCTGATGCAGACTCTTCCTCAAACACTAATACTCTCGCCCATCTTCCACTCTCTACACCTCACTCCGACTAAAAGACTGATCACCTACGTGATACAGCTCGTATATGGCTTTCATATATCTGTTGCACTTCAGTCGATACTGCGCGCAGTAGCGATGGAACTACTCTATAGCCTTATAGAAAGATAAACGATCTAGCAGACCTCTCCCCTCAAGATAATTGCGGAAATGAATGACGTTGCTGATGGAATTAGAGTCTGTGTTCTACTCTATGAGCAATATCAAAGTTTTAAGCATTTCTGATTGGGAACCTTGCCCTTCGGCTGAATCGAAACTTACCTCTTTGTTATCTTGATCATAGTTTGGTTACTGCTTCGATAGGTTGGGATTCATCCAGACGAAGGCTTTGCCCTCTTGATTGAAAAACACCATCTCCTCAGTGATATAAAAGAAGCCAGCCTTTTCGTAAAGCAACTTGAAGCCTTCCAAGCAAACCTCATAAAGATAGAGTTGGTCCTCGAAAGGAATATCATTGATTTCCTTCAATCTCAGATCTACTTTGCAAACGTACAGCAAGCCATTATACACCGTGGAGCACAGTTCTTTGACTGACGTATTGGTGAAATACCTCACCTTATAAATATACGGGCACTGCTGAATTGATTTTTTTTAGTTCTGGCTGCCCTCTTCCACCATTTTACTCTGTCCGTCTTCCATGCGAAGTGCAACATCAGCGCTGTAGCAGTTAAAATCCTGCTAACTAAAGAATTGCAGCTCATATTACTCGATCAATTCCTGCGTAATCTTGTTGAGCAGCAGTCGTTTACGAAAAGGGTTTACGCTGGCAAAGAGAGAGTTGCTGCTGTCCTCGACTGCCTAGATCCACTAGTTGAGAGAAATCTGTCGTCTTTTGATATCGTTTCCATTCTGCTGCCCCATTTGTGCGTTTCAATATAATCAGATATTAATAGACGACTCCAAACGGAATAACTGCATCAGATTATAGCAAGTCGCCCATTAAATTATGCTTATGGTGCAGGGTGACGCATTTACAGAATAAATCATAAATTAATAAAATTAATCCAAGCATGCACATGGAAAGACCCAGTGGGTACGTTTCTGCTTTTGCGTCGCATGGGGATCCGGCCTACTCCCCACCTCCTGTCAATATTATTGAGAGGAAGGAGGAGGAGACATTAATTGGACATTGTCTCAAACAGCTAATCAAGGAAAAAATGTATGGCAATGTAGTCAGCTACGATCGGAAGCGCAATTCCAAAAGATATAACTTTACGCCGCCGCTATCCAGTCTTGATTTCAGAAGAGAGGAAGAATAAAACTTTAACCCTCCATCCATTCAGCAGCCCGCTAATCATAGATTGAGTGAGATCGCGCCAAATGTGAGGAAAGTGCAGCATCTTCCAAACGTCAAAAATTCTGTAGAAGTGAACCCTGAATACCCGATGAGGATGCGATATTCCT
>Ga0302185_10003199_pt1 | contig 10240 bp, 11 predicted proteins | sample II_Bog_E1_1_FD_200231 | JGI IMG/M metagenome (GOLD analysis project Ga0302185, IMG submission 200231) | Peat permafrost microbial communities from Stordalen Mire near Abisko, Sweden - II_Bog_E1_2 | ecosystem: Environmental > Terrestrial > Soil > Wetlands > Peat | place: Sweden: Abisko... | reverse complement strand
TAGCCCTGTAGTTTGGGGTGAGCAAGTTGTCATTCGTCTTCTTGATAAGACGGGCAACTCCTTTAATATTGAAGAAATGGGATATGCAGGACGTGCGCTTCGAGTTATTCGTAAAGGTATCCGTCGACCAAATGGTATGATCTTAACCTCTGGTCCAACAGGAAGTGGTAAGTCGACTAGTCTCTATGCGCTTATCGGTGAAATCAAAGACAATAGTGTTAACATCGTGACACTTGAAGATCCAGTAGAGTACAAGATGGATGGCGTGAATCAGATACAGGTAAACGCAGAAGTCGGATTAACGTTTGCAAATGGACTTCGTTCTATTCTTCGTCAAGATCCAGATGTCGTTATGGTAGGAGAGATTCGAGATAGTGAAACAGCGAGTCTTGCTGTCCAGGCAGCACTAACGGGTCACTTAGTACTGAGCCTTTCTTGATCGCTAGTACGATCAATACGATTATCGGTCAGCGTCTTGTGCGACGGGTTTCACCAAAGAGGGAGACGTACCTCTCCAATCCTATTGAAACCCAGAACATTATGACAACAATTGGACATCTTCTTCCGAAGACGCAAGCTGATGTCGCACTTGTTTCACAAGATTTAGGCTATAAAGACTTGCCCCTAGCAGGCCAAAGCGCTTATACTCTAGTTAAGGGTATTGATACCCCGCAGACGCCTCGAGGGTATAGTGGTCGAGCTGGTCTATATGAAGTTATGGATGTGAATGAATCTATCCAAAACCTCATAGTTGCACGAGCAACGAGCAACGAGATACAGCGACTCGCCGTTAGTCAGGGAATGATAACGATGAGACAAGATGGCTATCTCAAGGCGCTGCAAGGTATTACAACAATCGAAGAAGTAAATCGCGTCGCGGCGGATACGGCCTAGAAGGGTGGGAAAACAGTGAATAATCAAGAACTACGAATCGAAGTACTACTCGAAGAGGTGGTACGAAAGCGTGCCTCGGATCTTCATATCCAAGTAGGCTTACCTCCGATGATTCGTATTGATGGCTCTCTAGCCCCAATAATTGGGTTTAACCCACTTGATGAAGCGGGTGTTGAGACACTTATCTTTGCTATTCTCGATCAAGATCAAAGACAAATATTGCTTAAAGATAAGGAATTTGACTTTAGCTTTGCCTTTGGAACGCTTGGCCGTTTCCGTGTGAATGCCTACCACGAGCGTGGTAACTTAGCGGCTGCACTTCGTCTTATCCCGAATGAAATAAAATCTGTTACCGAACTTGGTATGCCAAACGTAGTCATGAGCTTTGCTGATTATCCGCGCGGTCTTGTACTTGTTACCGGTCCAACAGGAAGTGGTAAATCAACCAGCCTAGCTGCACTCGTTGATAAGATTAACACTGAAAGAGCACAGCACATTATAACGATTGAAGATCCAATCGAGTTTACGCATAAATCGAAGAAATCAGTTGTCGTTCAACGTGAAGTTCACTATGACACCTATAGCTTTAGCGCGGCTCTTCGTTCAAGTCTTCGTCAAGATCCAGACGTTGTGTTAATTGGTGAGATGCGTGACCTTGAAACGATTAGTGCAGCTATTACCATTGCTGAAACTGGTCACCTTGTGTTTGCCACACTACACACAAACAGTGCCGCCCAATCTATTGATCGTATGATTGATGTTTTCCCTCCACACCAACAGCCTCAGATTCGTGCACAGTTATCTAATATATTGATGGCTATCGTTTCTCAACGACTAGTGCCTGCGATTGGCGGGGGACGAATAGTTGCTGCTGAAATTTTGGTTGCAAACCCGGCGGTTCGAAACATTATTCGTGAAGGTAAAGCACACCAACTTGATGCTGTTATCCAAACAGGTGCTGATCAAGGAATGCAGACTATGGACAGGACTCTTGCAGGACTAGTTCAGAGTGGCTCTGTAACGTACGATAACGCACGTGAATTTGCGGTTGATCTTGTTGAATTCGAAAGACTCATCAGAGGCTAATACATGAAGAAATTTACTTATGAGGCGCGCGATCAGGCATCGAATAAGATAACCAAATCGACTGTTCAAGCTGAGACCGAGAATGCAGCAGCACATTTGCTTATTCAACAAGGCTTTACACCTCTAAACATTAAAGAGATTTCATCTGAAACGAGCTTCCTTGCTCGCATTAACGGTCGTATTAGCTCGAAAGATAAAATTGTCTTTACTCGACAACTGGCCACTCTTATTGGTGCTGGTCTGCCTCTGTCCCAATCACTGCATACAGTTCTTGAACAGACAGAAAACAAACAACTTCAATCAGTTATTCAAGAAATCACTAGCTCAGTAGAAGGGGGTAAGTCTTTAGGCGATTCCTTCTCTAAATTTCCAAAGATATTTGATCCAGTATTTCTTTCATTGATTGCCGCTGGTGAGCTTTCTGGTACCCTTGATGAATCTCTACAGAGAGTGGCAAATCAACAGGAAAGGGACGCTCAAACGGTAAGCAAAATTCGTGGCGCACTAATTTACCCACTTATTGTTCTTGTTGTTATCCTTGGAGTAATGGCATTTATGTTGTTCACGGTGGTACCGCAGGTACAAAAGCTATACATTAGTCTTAGGAAGCCATTACCGATCCTTACTCAAATTATGGTGACAATAGCCAGTTTCTTGGTGCATTTTTGGTGGATTGCCCTTATTATTATCGTAGTTGTTATTTACTTTGCAGTGCAGTTCTTTCGAACCGAAGCGGGGATCAAGTTTAGCGATACGTTTAAATTAAATGTGCCACTCTTTTCTCCAATGTTTCGCAAGTTATATATGGCTCGTTTAACGCGAACTGGACAAACACTCCTTGCAACTGGTGTGAGTATGCTCGATATGTTAAGTATTACGGCAACTGCCGTCGATAATACTGTTATTGCAAAAGGTATTACCCGAGCTGCTGAGAAGGTAAAAGGCGGTAAAGCACTTTCTGCGGCACTCCAGCCAGAGCCGTATATTTTGCCTCTTGTTCCTCAGATGATTAAAATTGGTGAGCAATCGGGTAAAATTGATGAAATGATGGGGAAGGCTGCTCAAGTCTACGAAGAAGAGTTAGATGAGCAAATACGAACAATCTCAACAGCTATCGAGCCTGTACTTATGGTAGTCCTGGCTATTGTAGCTGGGAGCATGGTCGGAGCTATCCTATTACCGATATACAGTCTTGTTAATGGCATTAGTGTATAGACAGTTATAACAGCATAGAGTAGTATAAACTTAAGCGTTTATGCGCAGAAATTAATAAGTTCATTGAAAGGTGGGAAACCATATGAACGTTCAAAGAAAACAAAAAGGATTTACGATTATCGAAGTCGTGTTAGTGCTTGCAATTGCAGGACTTATCTTCTTGATGGTCTTCATCGCGTTACCAGCACTTCAACGTAGCCAAAGAGATACGCAGCGCAAAGATGATCTATCTCGCTTTACAACAGCACTTCAAAATTATGCTACAAACAACAGGGGTAGTCTCCCGGTAACAACTACGGCCTTTGGGCCTAGTGGCAACTTTATCAGTACGTATCTTGCAGTAGGTGGAAGTAGCTTTACTGATCCTTCAGGAACACCGTACAGTACTGTAGTAGTTACTCCAGGGCAACTGCCTGGAACAGATGCCTATAGCTCTAACGTAACCGCTACTCAAGGAGTTTTCTATATAAGTCCAGCGGCAGTCTGTGGCGCCACAGGAGATACAACCACAACCGCGGGTGCAACCGGTCGTAATGAAGCAGTCCAAATTGCTCTCGAAAACGGTGGCTTTAGTTGTCAAAACATCTAAAATAGCTTCTCTATAAGAAAAAAACCTCGGAACTTTATCCGAGGTTTTTCTTTTACGATAAGAAACTGTTATCATAGTGCTTATGGAACATGTTATTATTTACCTCGCGCTCATTATTGTCGGTTTAGCACTCGGAAGTTTTGCAGGTGCAACAGTGTGGCGTATACGTGCTCGTCAACTTATTGCAGACAAAGAAGTGGGTGAGCCCTATGACAAAGAAGAATATAAGAAATTAGTTAAACTTACATCGGCAACGGTAACTACTGATCATTCTCAGTGCTTGTACTGCTCTTATAAATTAAAATGGTATGATCTTATTCCGGTCATAAGTTGGATAAGCCTTGGTGGAAAATGTCGCAACTGTCGCCACTCTATTGGATATATGGAGCCAATTATTGAAGTAGGGGTAGCTCTCTTCTTTGTACTCTCTTATATGCTATGGCCGTACGCCCTTGCGACAGGGTTTGATATTACGCGGTTTGTCATTTGGCTCGTAGCAGGAGTTGGTCTTGCGATGTTATTTGCTTACGATATCAAATGGCAGCTTCTACCAGATCGGATAAACTTTACGATTATCGCTCTTGGTGTGCTTAACGTTATTGTTATCATTCTTACCTCAAGTGATACGTGGAGTGCGCTTATAAGCATTGCAGGAGCGGTAATTCTTCTTAGCGGATTGTATCTTGCGCTGTATACCTTCTCTAAAGGTCAGTGGATTGGTTACGGTGATGTAAAGCTTGGACTTGGATTAGCTTTACTGCTTGGCGATTGGCAATTAGCGTTCGTTGCGTTGTTTGCTGCAAACTTAATAGGATGTTTAATCGTTATACCTGGCATGCTCAGTGGAAAGCTTACGCGCAAAGCCCACGTGCCATTTGGGCCACTTCTTATACTTGGTCTCTGTGTTGCTCAATTCTTTGGACCTCACCTTATATCTTTGTACGCTTCAACTCTTTTCTAGAGGCTTATATGCCTATCCCCCTTATGCTATAATACGAGCAAATGAGCGGTGTTTCTAAAGCTGGTTTTACTATTATCGAGACGATGCTTTTTTTGGGTATCACAGGCCTTTTGATTGTCGGAATATTGGCAGGAACTGGTCAGTCTATTAACGTCCAACGGTATCACGATAGTGTCGCTTCTTTAGAGTCACAGGTCCAAGGTCTATACTCGTCTGTTAACGATGTTGTTAATAGTGGCTCAGGATCACAGACGTGTCCCATAGCGCCAGACCCGTCTGTGCCTACTAATGTTGGTCAAAGTAGCTGTGTGGTGATAGGGAAGTACATGACAATAACGGGTAATTCGACCGCAACTAGCACTGTTATAGGCTATAGCTCAACCGCTGCAAACGATAGGACTGACTCTGATTTAGCAATACTTGAAACTTATACTCTAAGCCTTCTCCCATCGAGCACTATAACAACTCCTCTTGATTGGAATGCTTCTATTGAGTGGGCAAAGTCGGGCGTTGATACAAAATCTCCACGTGAGCCTCGTACGTTTTCTATCCTTATCCTAAGTTCTCCTGCAACGGGCTATGACTACACGTTTACTGCAGACGATACTACAACTAGCTTAGCAAGTATGGTAGCTAAAGGCACAACACCTCAGAGAACAGTGTGTGTAGATTCCGGCGGTATTATTGGGAGCGACTATTCGGTTGTTATGGATTCAAACGCAAGTACCCAGAATGATATTCAAGTCGATACAAATGATACCGTAGGGGCGACTTCGCAATGCTAAAAAGCTTCAGGAAGTTACAAAGAGGAGACACGTTAATCGAAGTTATCTTTGCGATTACTATATTTAGTTCGGTTGCTATTACGAGCCTAAGTATTATGAACCAAGGAAGTGCTACGTCTGAGCGTGCACTTGAGATAACCCTCGTAAGAGCGCAAATCGATAGTCAGACTAAGGTGCTGCAGTTCTTGAATGCCTCGTATTCTGCCGCTTTTCAGTCAGGTGATACCTATGCGAGTTTTACCGGTTCTGGTGAAGTTAATACTCCTGCGGGTCAGTGGGCTACGATGATGACCGCCGTTGAAGGTACGAGTGGCGACACGGTTCTCGAATTATTTGGGAGTGGGACTAATGAAACATGTCCGGACGCACCGGCGGATAGTTTTATTATTGATACGCATAACGTTAAGTTTCTCAATACAGCAGCAGATTTTGCGCCTGCAAAGGACGTTCCTTCCTATTCTCAACTAGCCTACACATCTAGTGGTGGTACGGATTCATTGGGCTCAAACTCGGTTCAAGGTATCTGGATACAAGCCATTCGTTCTGCAACGACAGGTACGACAGGCTATGTAGATTTCCATATTGATGCTTGTTGGGCAAGTCCTGGTCAATCTGCTCCAGTAACAATAGGAACGATTGTGAGGTTATATGAACCACGATAAGACAAAAGGATTTACGTTGATTGAACTCATGTTAGCAATGAGCTTTATTGCGGTACTGCTTCTTGCCATTGCACTTACGATCATCCAGATAAGCGCTATTTATAATCGAGGGCTAACTATAAAAGATATTAATCAAGCGGGCATCACTATTACTCAAGATCTCCAGGGTAGTATTAGTAATACTTCGCCGTTTAGTATCGCAAATCCTGGGCAGGCGGGCAGTCACTATATTATTAACAAAGACGGAGGTAAGATAACCGGAGGTAGGCTTTGTCTCGGGAATTACAGCTATATTTGGAACTATGGTAAATATGTAACTCTCACAGATCCATCAGAAGTTAACACGTATACATTAGGCACGTCAAAGGAAATAAACCTCGTTAAAATAGTCGATCCAGGTTCCAATTATTGTCTCTTCGATAACTCGAAGTATCCTACTTATTACTATATTAGCCCAACAAACGCAGTCGATCTTCTCGATATAGGAGATCATAACCTCGCAGTTCAAAGTTTTATCGTTAGCTCACCGTCTTCCTCAATTGATCTTGCCACAGATCAAGAACTATATGACATTGAATTTGCTATAGGTACTAATAATCAGACGGCGCTTCAAGCCGATACTAATGGAAATATGACCGAGTGTAGTGCACCAAATGTTGTAGGGTCTGATCCAACATATTGTGTAGTGGACACCTTTGATATTGTTGCTCGAGCAGGGAATGGGGTAGAGTAGATATGAAAGAGAAAACTATAATGCAACGTACACAACAAACTGGGGCAGTCTCATTATTTATCGTTGTATTTTCAGCGCTTCTTATGACTATAGTCACTGTCAGTTTTGTGACTTTAATGGTTACTAATCAGCAACAATCAAGTGCTAACGATCTTTCGGATAGTGCATTAGATTCCGCTCAATCAGGGGTAGAAGATGCTAAGAGGGCCCTCTTGCAGTACCAACAGCTCTGTACGGGAGCTAACTTAGTTACTAATGCTCAAGAATGCTCAACAATTGCCAACACTGATATGACGACCTGTAACGGTGTTTTTCAAGATGGCCACTTATCAATACCTGGGATTCAATCTAACTCTGATGGAAGTGTAACCGTCGGAAGTGATAGTGGATACAATCAGGCGTATACCTGTGTAGAAATTCTTCTTAACACACCAACGTATGTAGGAGTGTTAAATGCAAACCAGTCGGCTCTTGTCCCTCTTGTTGCCGCCGATCCTTCCACGGGGAATCAGGTGGCGTTTGATACAGTGGAGATTCAATGGTACACAAAAGCCGATCTACAAAGTACAACAGGATCGAGCACTGTCGCAGTATCCGGCGCATCGCCTTCGTCACCTCCATTATTATCACAGGCACAGTGGCCGCTTAATGAACCTTCAATTATGCGCGCACAGTTAATGCAGTTTGACTCTGTGGGCGGATTTACCTTGGGGAGTAGTAGTCCGACCGAACCTGGATTTGATGGAAATGATTCAGCTGATCAACAAAGTAACACGGGTACGGTTTTCCTCTATCCTACGAATACATCGGCTAAGACAACAGCGAGTCTCTATACGCCAAGAGGAACTAACGAAGGTAGCACTGGAACGACACCTCAAAATGTCAGTTGTGTGACGAGCTTGGCAAATACTATCTACGCTTGTACAGAATTTTTGACGCTCCCTGAACCTATTAACTATAAATCTACCGATGCGCCTAGTGATATAGTTCGGTTCTTAAATATAGACGCACTATACAATGCGACTCACTATTCGATCTCATTACTAAGTAGCGGTACACCCGTAGACTTTGACGGAGTACAGCCGGAAATTGATTCAACTGGAAGAGCTGACAATGTATATAGAAGAGTTGACTCGCATGTTAACTATGCCGATAACAGTTTCCCATATCCAGATGCTGCAGTTGCTATCAGTGGTAATCTCTGTAAAGACTTCATTGTATCGACAGCAGCGCCAGATTTACCAGCCGATTCAACCGTCTGTACTCCTTAGTAAATCGAATAATTCATTTATTCAGAAGTGTTACTATGAAACTTCTCGTAGACTTCGCGTAAGTGCTCATCTGTAACGTGCGTATATACCTGAGTGGTACTGATATTACTGTGGCCAAGCATTGTTTGGACGCTACGAATATCGGCTCCATTCATAAGTAGATCGGTTGCAAAACTGTGACGCATAGTGTGGGGGCTAACGTGTTTTGTAATGCCGGCTAGGCGGCTATATTTGCTAATGATGCGCTGAACACTTCGTGCAGTTAGTCGTCTGTAATCACCAGTCATAGACGAAGGATTATTACGACTGTAACTAATAAAAAGGGGAGGCAATGAATCTTGTCGTGTGGCTAAGTAGTCTTCGATATGTTCAGCTGCTATTTCGCTCACGAAGACGGGCCTGTCTTTTTGGCCTTTACCACGAACCATAAATTCACGACGCTTTGTGTTAACGTGATCTCGGTCAAGGTGGATAAGCTCAGAAACACGGAGTCCACTAGAAAAGAGCAGTTCAATAATCGATCGATCACGTAATCCAGCTTCGTCATCGGTATGAATCTCTGCGAGCAATCGTTCAACTTCGTCGAAGTGAAGGAAGGTAACTTGTTTCCTAACTGTTTTAGGAAGATCAATTTTATCTGGTGACAGGGAAGGTATATCTCTTTTTGATAAGTAGCCTAAGAATCCTCGTAGTGCAATGAGGTGATAGCTTTGAGTAATAGGTAGTAGTTCATCACCATGTTCGTTTTTATATCGATTTAACCAAAGACGATATTTACGAATAATCTCTGTAGTGATAGCTTCAACTTTGATATTGTCGGTAAATTCAACGAACCGTTCTAGGTAGAGGGTATAATTTTCGGCGGTACGAGCCGAACGACCACCTTCAACTTCAAGGTGCTCAATGTAGTCGAGCAGCAGTTCGGACATATACATACTATAAGCATAGCTCAAAAGCTCCCCAGTGATACAATAATACTCATGTATAGCTCTCTAGGAGACTCAAGAGAGAAGTTTTGATACACTAATAGTAATAGATAAGACAGAGAATTGATAAAAGGAGACATATGTCAGATTTTGAACGCACGCTAGTTATATTAAAACCCGATACCATACAACGAGGACTTGTAGGCCAGGTTATAAGCCGTTTTGAGCGTGCAGGACTTAAGATTGTCGCTATGAAGATGATGGCTCCTGACGAGCTTCAGTTCCACAAACATTACGAGGGTATTGGAAACCTTATTACTCGTTGGGGTGAAGACATTTATAACGTTACTCTTTCACAGATGACTGAAGCTCCTGTGATTGCGTTTGTACTTGAAGGCATCGAGGTTGTCTCTTATGTTCGTAAGCTTGTAGGAACAACAGATCCTAAAGATTCTGCACCTGGTACTATCCGTGGAGACTTTACGCATATTACTAGGGCGTACAGTAATCCTCTTGGATCAACACTTCCAAATATATTGCATGCATCTGGAGATCCTGATGAGGCTAAGCTCGAAATTGACTTGTGGTTTACTGAAGAGGAAATATACAGTGAGTACGATACTGCACAGGGACCAGTCGTTAGAGGAAGAGTACCAAAGAAAAAGTAACGAAACGATCTCGAAACAGCTATAATGAAGGCGGGTAGGCCTCGGTAGCTCAATTGGATAGAGTAGATCCGTCCTAAGGATAAGGTTGCAGGTTCAAGTCCTGCCCGGGGTACCAAAATTATGACTAAAGAAGATACTCAATTAGATTTCGACGGGCAACGCGATGGTGAGCAACTGTTGTTCATCTTTCGTCGACATATTATAGCCATGCGAAAAGGTTTTTATCTTCTTCTAATACCCCTCGTTATTACAGCAATTCCGCCACTTATTTGGCAAAGCAATCTAGAGCTATTTCTTCTCCCCGTTGGAGGACTTCTTCTCGGGCTTATTCTCTTCTTTTACCACTATATAATGTGGTATTTCACAGTGTATATCGTAACCGATCAGAGGATTCGCCAGGTGACTCAGAAGGGTTTCTTTGGTAAGGATGTTATCGAACTCAAGCTATCA
>Ga0302185_10003195_pt1 | contig 10248 bp, 9 predicted proteins | sample II_Bog_E1_1_FD_200231 | JGI IMG/M metagenome (GOLD analysis project Ga0302185, IMG submission 200231) | Peat permafrost microbial communities from Stordalen Mire near Abisko, Sweden - II_Bog_E1_2 | ecosystem: Environmental > Terrestrial > Soil > Wetlands > Peat | place: Sweden: Abisko, Stordalen... | reverse complement strand
TTTCTTCTGTATAATACCTTTATCAAGCAGCATTGATCTCTTATTCTATTAATGTTTACTTTCTCATAATTTTTATTCTAAGATGAGCATGTATATACTCATTCAAAAATATGGCTTATATTTTATCATAACTCCAAATGGATTAATTAATCCATTCACTCGTAAAATCGTGGTTAAAAACCTTTTCCTTCAATTTAACTTATTTTTGTCCTACTGTTATTATACAAATTTAAATTAATTCATGAATCAAAATCACAGTTTTTCATACGATGAAAAGAGTAAGATGGATGCCATTTAGATTAGTTTATGCCTCCGCCACAGCAACAACAATCAACCATGAATCCTATCTTCGATAATTTTATGAGCAACTGTATCGCTGATCCTGATTTTTTTGAAAGTGTAAAGAATATTTATCTCATGGCGAAAGTTCAAACCAACAGCTCTAGTAATGCAAACAACTCCGGCCCAGTCTATCAATCCCAGCCCAATCTTATGAAAGGTTCCTCCGTCGTAAATGAAATGAAATTTTAAGATAGGCTGTCTTAAAATAATGAGGGAGCATAAGAGGGAAGAAATCGAGAGGTTTCAATGAGAAGAAAGCCTGCAAACCCTTTGTTAAAATATCAACCGCAGCCAAAATAATAGAATAAAGTATAAGAACCCAAAAAAGCGATTAATAAAAATGCCGTAGCCGCAATGCCCAACAAATCTAATGAATTTGACTAGAAGCCAATAAAATCTAAGTATATAGAAAGTGCATTTGATCGTGGGTAGCTATCAAAATCACCCCATGATCTCAAATCGATGAAATAAAATCAAAGTATTAACATCGATGGCGAGAGTTTAAAACAATAACGGAAATAAAATAATCTCAAAAGAGGAAGAGAATCAGAACAAGACAGATTGTATCGATAAGCTGAGTAGAGACCCATCAAAGGTATGAAAAATGCAGAAATATCAAATTAATAATTATAAAATTCTACAAATAAAACAGTAAATTCTAGCAACCAAAATCAGCCTTACAATGATTTTGAAGATAGACCTATTAAAGGAATAACAAAAGATTTTAAGGAAATGGTTCGCGAGCAATTTCCAGATCCTTTTCCTCAGTAAAACGAATAGGATGACCATGAATAAAACGATAATGAGAGTAGTAAAAAAGTTGAATCTAAAAAGTTTCTAAAGAGGGGAAGTAGGCAGCATCTTTCTAGTGCAATAACTCGCAATAAAAAAACAAAAAATACAGATCAAACATAACTCGATAAGAGTGATATTGTTGAAAATAAAGATATTGCCCTCAAAAATAATCGTAATGATGGTCGATCAATCTCGCAGAATCGAGTTTTAGGAAAGAGAAATAATGATAAATCTATTACAAAACAACCACAAGTAAAAAAAAATGATGAGTCTTTCGACTAACCTGAAAAAACAAAAATACCTGCAAGAGAAAAACCAAAGCAAATTGAGCCGAAAATACCAATGAAACCAATCTAAAAGGTAAAGGCATAAGTGAAGTTAAGTCCTTTGGCAAATCCGAAAAAGAAAAAGAATGTTTTTTAAGATAACAGTTAACCATCTTCTTCATCTGAATCAGAGCATGAAGATCGTTACTTTACAGCAGCGAATAAAAAATAATCTCAGCAGCAACGCATAGGCGATCGACAACCGATTAGAGAGGTGGAAGTTATTGAAGGTGTTTTTCTTACAGATAATCAACTCTAATAAATTTTGGAGAAGTTTAATAAAAAGCAAGTGGCGATGCAGTAGAGTGAGAGTGAAAAAATGTCATCTCTACGTAAAAAATATACTGAGTTATGTCAGTTGGTGTAAGAAGAGAGATAAAATCAGAAAATAGCAATCTAAAGGGAAAGATAATAATTTTAGGTCTATAAAAATGATCAGATGAACAAAATCAAGAATGAGAAAAGGATAATGTAGCGTCAAGTCAAGAATGGGGGGTCACAGAACATGCAGAGGGAGCGTGAAGAGTTGGACAACTTAAAAAAATAGATTTAGAGGTAGCGATAGGAATTTAAGAAGAAGGAGAAGAATAATAAGATAATTATGGATAAATATAAGAAAGAAAACTAGGAATTAAAATCGAAGCTGGAGCGGTTGGAGTCAGAACGAGAAGCAACTGAGACGAAAAGATCATCCAATAATATTAAAACAGTGGAAGATAATGTTAGCTAAAAGGCAATAGTTTCTGGAAAGAATAGTGTGGTGGGTCGGAAACGAGCTGAGGAGGATTTGAAGGAAGTTAATTATAGAGACATCAAAAAGGACAAAAATCAAAAGGACATCAAGGAGGTTCAGGATAGCAAATAAATTAAATAAAAATAAAAGAAGACATCAACTAAAATTAAATACTAATATGAGGAAGAACCTATCCCTAAAAACAAGTCGAACTCCATCAAAAATTAGAAGAAGGCTATTTAATTCCCAAGCGATAAATGGGTTAATTCTAATTTCAATAACGACAGTGAAAATGACGATGATGCATCTGAAAAGGATAACGAAGCAAATGAAGTTTAAGAATTATAGGAATAATAATCTGCCAAAGTTTAATGGAGCCCGACCATGAAACTATCTGACCTTACGCGGATTGATCTATCCATAAAAATGGTAAATGACCAGATGATTAACAATCTCTTTCGTTATCAAAATAATCTGGAGTACAGAGCCTATCGTCAATCTACCAACAATCCTTCAAGGAATATTGTGAACACTACTCGCAACTCTAAGAATAGTTTTAATTCCAATGTTTATAGTGATGGTAGTAAATAGATAATCTACGATAATGGTACTCGCAAATAATCTATGGTTAATGGATACTCAATCGTTTATTTTAAAAACGGAGATATAAAGCAAGTACACACGTTAATATTCAGACTCTGTCGGATAAGACCGTCATTTATTTCTTTAAAGAGAAGGAGGTGGATCAAATCACCCTGTCGAATGGGATTAATGTAAGTTTAATATGATATAGATCTATCGATTTTAGAATAATCAGGTTGAGTTTCACTTCGATGCGGGAAAATATATTTAGATTCGCCACCCAGATGGCACTATCAAGGTGCTGGGTAGTGAGCCTACGCGTAGATGATATCATTAACTTTATTAAACAGTAATATCCTTTTTATTGAATACTGTTATTTTCAAATATTTCTTACTAGAGAATTGCAACAAACGAATTCGTACAAAATAAAAGATTGTAAAAATACGAATAAAGAGATAACTGCGCGAATTTTGTATAATAAATTAATTTTGTATCTTCTCCTAATTGGGAATTATGAAATTCGGCTGGAAATTAAAGGCTAAGTATATTCTTGCCGAATAAAATTATGTAAAGATTAGAGGATATGTGTCCCGTATCTCCAGAAATAATTCAAGTATATTAAAGATATTGATTTGTTACCACTAAATTTGTTGAGCATTAATTTTTTAGTAATGGTCTATACTACATTATACAGAACACGATTATAATAATTGGTGATTATTTGATTAATGAATGTCAAAAGTTAAATTAAATGATGTTTACGCCCAAGATATCAACGCACCAATCAAATTGTTTGCGGAATACTAACATTTTGTTCAACTTTATTATCTTCAAATAAGAAGGTAACGTCCGCAAACAAGCGGGTTCAAGTGACCATTTTTGATGATTCAGGTGAGAGTGGATGGGAATTGCAATTTGCAGGAGATGCCTGTAGAAATGAGGGAGTTTGGCGCATATTTTAATATTTATTTATTATTTCTTCACCATTATTATTAAGCTTTTCTGAACAGTGTTAATTAAATGGAACCTCTACTTTCCAATTTAGTCAAAGTATTATATTTATTTATCTCTTTAGATCCAGGAGAGTGCGACACCATCGTCTACCGACCGTTACCAGCTTCCCGGGGGGCAAATGACCTATCCTTATCATTCGAAAACCAATGAGCCATAATCCACAAATCAGGCCTAACTCAAACTGACTCCCAATCAATTATTCACCTTTCGCTCCCAGATTCTGGCCTATAAGCACCTTGTCCGCAATATTAGCGCTCCCTCGCATGAGAATTTCAGCATGGAGGGAACTTTGTGGCAAGGTGAAAAGGAAAAACTGAGACTCAGAGCAAGTAGACATATCATAATCTAGTCTCTAACTACAAGGACAAAGTGGAGAAGGAGCAAGATCTCAAATTTATCATTTTCCCTAACCTCAAAAATTCAGCCCGCGATGATATCACTTAAAATGATCAACTCAAATACCACATAGATAAAAGGAAAAATTAGATTGAGCATATTCTCGAAAAGGGTGATGACCTTTCAACCGCTACTCGAGACAAACTTCTCATTGAGAGTAAGTTTCTGAGTTTGAGGGAGATGCACAAAAACATCTTTCAAAGAGTTAGTGAGGGAATGCGACGTGAGACTAATAGTCTATATTTGCTTAACTCTAATTTACTTGATCGCACGTTTCTTCGTCGGGAAAGATTGAGCAAAGGAGAGAATGGGGGAAACTCTTAAAAAACTGGGCATATGAAAACTGACAATGACAGAAGGAAAAGGATAATGCATAAGGAATGCATGCAGCATTTAAAGATACACAAAGAATAGTTCTTCTAATGGCATAGAAAGAAGATAAAAGACCGAAAAAAATTAGCGATGCAGGTCAAGGCAAGTATTTAAACGAAGCGTAAAGAAAAAGAGGAATATGAGGAGAAGAAAAAAATAATTCGTCTGAAAGAGCTGAAAGCCCAAAACATGGAAAGTTATTTGGAATTGGTTGAAGAATAAAAGAAGACTAAGATTAAAGAGCTCCTCAATCAAACAAATAGTTTCTTGAAGGAATTAGGAGCAAAAGTGCTTGTTCAAAAGGGAGCAAACCAGGAAAACAATGTCTAAGAAGTGCATGAGAAAGAGGAAAACCTGAAGGACATCTTTCAAAGTTCAAACACAGTCTATTATAATTTAACTCACACCATCAAGGAAGAAGTGACAGTTCAACCGACAATACTTGAGGGAGGTGAGCTTAAAAATTACCAATTGCATGGGTTACAGTGGTTGGTTTCTCTATACAATAACAATCTTAATGGAATACTGGCGGATGAAATGGGTTTGGGCAAAACAATTCAAACTATTTCCTTAATTTGCTACTTAATAGAATATAAAAAGAATTTTGGACCATTTTTAATTGTTGCACCCCTATCCACCATACCAAATTGGATGGCTGAATTTTAGAAATGGGCTCCTTCGATAAGAAAAATAGTATATAAGGGAAATCCCAACACCAGAACAGAGATTCAGAGGATAATGCGAACATCAAAATGGAATGTCTGCATCACAACCTATGATTTCATCCTTAAAGATAGGTTGAAGTTAAACAAGTATGATTGGAAATACATCGTGATTGATGAAGGTCATAAAATGAAAAATGCAAAGAGTAAATTTTCAAATATACTCGGTCAGCAATATCAAAGCGATCATAGACTGTTACTGACAGGAACACCCCTGCAAAATAATTTGGGGTAGCTGTGGGCATTACTTAATTTCTTACTTCCTAAAGTTTTCAACAGTTGCGACGACTTTTAGAAATGGTTTTCAATGGCGATCTACAAAAACACAGGCGATTAGTCAGTGCATTTGGATTAAGAAGAACAGCTTCTAATTATTAACAGACTGCATCAGGTATTGAGGCCTTTTCTGCTTCGTCGAATTAAAAAGTAGGTTTATTCCTAATTGCCTGATAAAAAGGAGCATGTAATGAAAGTATAACTGTCTGCCTGGCAAAAGCTTATCTATGATAACATCTCCAAGAAGACTGCGATTTAGTTCGCTAACAACTCAGGAAAAATCAGCAGAACAACTCTAACTAATTTGGTGATGCAGCTGAGGAAATGTTGCAACCACCCCTATCTTTTTCTCAAAAATTATGATGATATCAGTTACAATGAGTGGATCATTCGCTCTTCAGGAAAATTTGAACTCATTGACAGAATACTGCCGAAACTCAAGAGGTTTGGACATCGTATTCTTATCTTCACTCAAATGACTCATTTGATGGATATTATGGAAGCATATTTCGACTACAGGGGAGTTCGGCATTTAAGACTGGATGGGTCTACTAAAGCTGAGGACAGAGAGTAGCGAATGAATCTTTTTAACGCGCCTAATAGTCAATATGATGTCTTTCTATTGAGTACTCGAGCTGGAGGGTTGGGTCTAAATTTGCAAACTGCAGATACAGTTATTATTTTTGATTCTGATTGGAATCCTCAGATGGACTTGCAGGCTCAAGATCGTGTTCATCGAATTGGCCAATAAAAAGAGGTGATAGTATTACGTCTGGTCACTAACAATTCAATTGAAGAGGTATTATTGATGAAATTCAGCACATTTTAGAAAGAACTGCTTTTAAGATGAACCTTAACGAATTGTTTATTCAAGGTGGACTGTATAATCTCAATAGTAGTGAGGCTGAAAGGAGAAAGAAGATTGAAGATATTCTGCTGAAGAGACGAAAGGATAACGAATAGAACGAGGAGGATTAGATATTAGATGATGACATGATCAATCAATATCTCAAACGCAGCGACGTACTTATGATCTAAAGAAGGAGGAGTACGAATAATTTACTAAAATGGATGAGGAAAGATACGCTCTAGAGCGTGAATATTATACCATTCCAGCTGATGCCAAAAAGAGCTATAACTATCGGCTTATGAAAGACAGCTAGATACCCTCTTGGTTTATTGAAAAGGTAGATCTGTTGTAACTCAGCCTAAAAATGTGGATGAGAATCGTGAGTACGGTCGAGGTAATCGGACAAGAAAGCAAATTAACTATAGTGATGATCAAGTTATTGACGACCAGATGTTAATTTTTCATGAATTTGATGAAGAAGATAACAACAATATCTAAAACGATTACACTCCTATTGAAGTTCCGCGCAAGAGAGACAATCGCGAACGATAAAAGGAAAGAGAAGTACGGCCAAAATAGGACCCCGTTGACATTGATCAGATCATCAGCAAATCGAAGCACAAATATGAGGAGGATTTATTCGAAGAAGACAATTGATAATCTTGCATAAATCACCTATTATTATAAGCTTTCAACAATTATTTTGATCAGTGTTGATTTAGATGTAGACAAAATCATTGTTAAATTTAATTTTTAATTTCGGACAATAGTTATGTTAGCTTTTACACATTGGTTACGAGAGCATTATTGCTCGAGTAAAGTTTACTGCAATTTGAAAACACAAGTTTAATGTCATTTTAAAATTCCATATTAGTAGAATATGTATTTTCTTCGAGTTTAATTTCGATTGTCTTGAGATCTGTTGGGTGTTGATAAAACGGAGACAACTCTAGCTCTTTCGGAAATTCTTTCACATATGGTAAAGCTATATCCTGCAATCTCTTCAAAACAGTTCGCTGTCTTTTTTTCAATTGGCATTGTTCCATTTCCTTGCTTTCATTCATTTATTCAAGTTCTTTTTGACTCCATCCATTCTCGATCAGTCCTTCAATGAAAACAGGATTTATTTAGTATTGATACTATTTTCCTTTCTTTTTGTAGGAATGCGACTTCAAAATATTTGAAATGTCAAGCTGGTATTTTTTATAATTGCTCGCTCTTTTTAGCCTTTATTTCACAAATTTAACTTGATTAGTCATTGCGAGTGAATAGAGCAAATAGTTAGTGTTAGTATTAATTTTGAATGACATTAAAGTACTGTTTGAATAGTTAATAGGGCTTTGGTAGGTTTAAGGACATAAGATTTGACTTTAAGTAAATCCTTGCTTTTTATAGAATTCTAGGGCATTGTTATCGGCATTTGTGACTATTGCATTAATCTTCAATTTTTGAAGAAGATCTGTTTTAAATTAAAATTACTTTTTAGATGATTGACTAAGGCGGTGCCATGTCCTTTCTCTTGATGATTACAGTTCAACGCCATTAAAGACAGTTCACACAGCATTTTCTATTGCCAAACGATAAAGCATACTCCTCCAATAACTTCTTAATTTTTGAGAGCAATTAAATTCTGATGTTTTTGGTCAAATAATAAATTGGTAATGTGGTAATACGGCATCAGAGGCAGCTAATTTTCAATGATGGCTGAGAAATGAATGAGCAAACGAAGTTGATGCGCGTCTTTAGAATGTCCAATGAGGATGACGTCTTCATTAAATTGAACTGGTCTCTATAATTACATAACGATAATAAATAAAAGGCAATTTTATAAAATTAAAATGGAGGTCGAGTATATAAAAATATTGACTATTGATAAACAATTATTTTAACTCTCAACTATTTTATTGCATGAATAAGTCTTGATTAAAATTCATAATTTTTACTATTCTTATAATGGATGATCCGACCATAGTTTTGATAGTTAAATAAGAAGGGATGTCGTTGAATATAATAAAAACTGTAGTAAAAATAATTTGTTGATGTTGCCTAAATTGATTTATGATCATATTTTTTCCAAAGCAGTTTATTCTCAAATTAATTACAAAAAGATGTGATTTTTATGTTAACTAAAGGATATTTGCTTTCCTTCGATGTCTATTTTGTATATTGTCAACAGAAGCCTGTATTTATAATTATCAATGAATTTTATATAATAAATTTAAAATCTAATTATAGGATTATCTGAAGTGCTTCTTGGAGAAAAATGATTCGCTTTTTTTATGCAGGATGGAGGGGTTTTTGTTTACAGGCATGCACTCACTGCAAGAATAAATTTGGATATTCGTTTGAAATACTGTCATGAGTCTATTCCCTTATAATAATTTGTTACCATAAAAATATATGGCTACACCTTATAGCTATCGACCTAACTCATCGATGGTGTCACTTGACGCTCTTTATGTGTCTATGTTTAGAAGTGAGGTGGCTAGGAGGAATCAGAATGTTCCATCATCTCACTTACATCCTCAATTTTCCTTGCCTTTTAGTTTTTCTTACAACAATTGGTTTTTGCAGCCTCCACCGTCCAATTTCAACTCAAGTCTCAGTAAAGCCTTTTTTGAAAGTCTGCAGTCTCGGCCAAGTTTGAAACCTGAATAATATAGACAAACTTCCGGTTATACAAATTAACAATATGGAAAAGAGAAGAGGAAAGCGATAGTTATATAAATTTCTGATGACGAAGACTCTGTTGAGAAGAAAACTCCCATTGACGTCAAGGCTGCCCCTACCTACAAGAAGATTGACTCTGTACCAGTAACCATCCCTCCAAAAATAATTTAATCGGTAACTAATAAATAAGATGAATAAATAAAAATTCCTATTAAATAAAAAATTGAAGTAAAATAAAAGGAAGTGAGAAATATCCCCAAAACTCATAAAATTTATAAAGAAGATAAAGTGATTAAAAAAGATATTGCGAGGGATAATTCTCAATCAACGGAAAATACTGTCATTAAAAGAGTGATATTGTCCGAGAGGATCAATAAAAAGATAAAAGCAATGAAGGAGCCTTATCATATCACCAAAAGAGAGAAGGAAATGCTAAAGATTACGCGCTTGAGAGACTATGCTAATGAGATTCTAACTGGGCCTAAATTCCAGGCTAATTTACCTGACTTTATCATTCACAATTCCGGTATTTTTACATTAATTATAGATTTATAAAAATAAAAAAAAATAAAAAAAAAACATTTGTTAACTCGTTTGTACAAAGACGAATAATGATGCATTTATTTGCTATTTAATTATTTTTTTGATTTCATATATCTTCGTCCGCAACAATTAATATCTAAACGGCATCAGATAAGTTCTTTTCTGAGTTTCCTTGCTGAGACTCATCAACAAAGCAAAGTCAAGAAAAAAACAATTGAATTAAGACAATCATTAGTAGAGTAATTCGTTTCTTCAAGGTGGCTTCTCAAATTTTAATTATTTCGGATTATTTACCTCGAATTAAATATACAAGAACATATGTGGAATAACAATTTGCTGCAGAAAACAGTTACCAAAAATTTCCCAAGCTGATGATTGCTCGATTGGATGAAAAAAACATAAAACGGCATTTATTTTAAAATTTGAAGATAAGCATCATATTAATAATATAAATAGTAGAGAATAAAGCCATGAAGCGTTTATATCAAAATATTTTGTTGTTTATATTGTTTAGGCGATCATTAAGATTAGAGTTCTTAGTCATATAGGAAAGATAACTCCCTGCTTTTGCTTAATTATATTAGTAATATAAAGTAAAATTCAGAAGGGCATCCTGTCCTAACGAT
>Ga0302185_10003194_pt1 | contig 10251 bp, 5 predicted proteins | sample II_Bog_E1_1_FD_200231 | JGI IMG/M metagenome (GOLD analysis project Ga0302185, IMG submission 200231) | Peat permafrost microbial communities from Stordalen Mire near Abisko, Sweden - II_Bog_E1_2 | ecosystem: Environmental > Terrestrial > Soil > Wetlands > Peat | place: Sweden: Abisko, Stordalen... | reverse complement strand
TCTTTTGGAGGTGATGCTATAAATTCGTTATTCTATAATTAATCCTATAAATATATTAATTAGTGATGAGGAATTTGAAGTAGAGCTTGAATGCATCAGTGTTTCTAAGTCAAGTTTTCTTTATAAGATGCGATTTTGAAACTTCGAAGTATAAATATGTTAGCAAGACAATTTATAACCAAACTCCAAAAGATTAAAGATGCATATTACAATGAAAAAATTTAATCTTTAAATTTATACAAGACGATATGAAATAATGATGCAATTTTCATATTGACATATATAGTTCAATGAATCATTCATAATCTTTATTATTTTTCATTTTTATACCATCAGAATTATTATTAATGTCCCTAACCCTCTATTGGAACTTAGGAAGCCAACCAGCCCGAGCAGTCAAGTGTCTCATCGACTTAGGCAAAATTAAATGCAATCTTGTCACTATGGATATCATGAAAAGTCAGACCAGAACCAAAGAATATCTGAGTCTTAATCCTCTTGGGCAAATTCCTTTTCTCATTGATGGTGATTTTAAACTTGCGGAAAGCAATGCTATTTTAGTTTATCTTTGTTAGAAGTACCCTGATCAACTTGGGAGGTACTATGGAACTACGATGCAGCAGCGTGCTCGAGTAAACCAGCATTTGTCATGGTATCAAAATTTCTTTAGACCATCTCTTTTCAAGATAATATTTCTGAAAGTTTACTAAGGATTTAAAAAACAAAAGCCTGTTTATGCCAGCGAAATATATTCTGCATAAAAGGAGATGATGGAATCAATGCAACAACTCTAAAAACAGTTCGAGCTAAGCGGCTCATCTTACGTAACAGGAACTTAAATGACAATTGCCGATCTACAATATTACTTCTAAATCACTAATCTCATTCTATATGAGAAGCCTTTTGATCAATTCAAATTGATTACTCAGTGGTTCAAAAGGATGTAATAGATTCATGAGGTAATGGCTATCACTACCAAATGGAAAGGATCTGTGCCAACGATGGTTCAAGTTCTAAAAAGTGTGCCCATCCAAGAGAAGAGTAAACTCTGATTATAGTTAAAGATAGATGCTAAAAAATTAAATATCAAATGCATGTTTTCATAAACTTGGTGTGCTCCACGATTTTGTCTCTAATTTATATGCTGCTTGCTTCGAAATCAAAAGAACGCTTGCGAAAAATTAGACTAAAGCATAGCTATTCATTGAGATTGTAGCCCTTCTTTCTGTATTATTGGAATTTAGTTGTCCTAAAGCCAGAGTCAACATACAAAAATTCCGTCATATTGTGTACTTTCATAGATTGTTTGCTTTTGATGAAAATTGCCATAAATTTAAAATCTTCAGCAAAGTATATGACCACTGGCTCAATTTTAAAAACGAAGAAACATATTTTTTTTACTTCTATGCCTTTTCCTAGAAAATTGATGGCTGAAGTTATGCGACTCATCAGATCTATTTTTTGATTCTCATAATATAGGTTTAGTGAAGGCTCATTTTTAATGGAACAACTATTATGTTCGGATTATTTTTCACTGATTTTAGTTGAATTTTGCTGGTATTTAAAGTTTATTAACTGTTTTAATTACTATGGTTTAATTTATTTGCTTTAGGTTGGAGGAAAACTAGTTTGGCCTTAAGAGAATTATCGATCATTTTCCATTTCAAGAAAAACAATAGCGGGATTGGACCTGAATTAGTTTTTGTTAATTATCTTGCACTTCTCTGTCTTCCTTTATTTAATCTTTTAGGACACTGAAATCATAGAAGGCTCTCTCTTACTCTCTTATTCATTTTTCCCTTTCATATTCATAATATTTTAGACGATTTATTGATCCGAAGATCTTTCCTTGTTTGTGTTGCAATTTGTAATCAGCTATTGATTCCCTGTGATACAATTGTTTTAGGCGATTTCTTCCCTTTGCATTGCTAAATTATGATTTAATGGTTAGTTAATGAGCAGACTAGTAATATCTGATCAACAGTATACAGATCATGATTATGACTGATATAATATAATTGCATATTTAATTTGCTAGATGGCAAATATATGAATATAAATGGCTGCTTCTAAATGACTTTTTCAGCTTTTATGTCCAAAGAATTGGTGATTATCTTTCTATATTTGCAAAACAAAATATAAAGAGTATAAACATCATATTGATTTTCAACATTTTGATTTATGAATCTACTTTGGTGAAGATCATTAAAACTAAAAAAACTATATCTATTAGCAGCAATAATTACTTTCATAAAAATAGAGACAAAATTAACAAAATTAAAAAGAATTTTTATAATTGTTTTGTTTAGTAGATATATTTCTCTTTGTAATAGAGGCAATAAGCACATTCTGGAGTAACAATTTTATAAACATAAAGTTTTAAATAACTATTTTGATTTAAATTTAAATGTAGACAGTAATTAATCATACGCTAAATTCAATAAATAGAACAACACAATCTTTAAATCTTTTGTCCATTCGTTAAGGAAATTATTTACAGTATCCCTTTTTAGTTTATTCGATATATTAAAGCTTCATCCCGCTCAATTTTCAAGTATACCTATCTGCGCTGATACATATCTGCCTCAGGGATAGTGACGTAACTACTTTAAACAATGTTTATTTATTTGTTTACAATCTTTGCTTGAAATAGATAGCAACATTTGGGAAGAATGAGGAGGAATACATTACTAATAGCGATGACGATTCCGTTGTGCAAACACAAAGGATTGATCATTTTTACTGAGAGATTAGAGTACATTGCATGTTCTTCGATATCGAAAAGCTCTATAATTTAATGTGAAGGTATGGATATTCCAGTCATATTGGTAGATTAGTTGATATCGGTTTCATAGTCAAAGCTCAATTAGCCCGAGTGATTTACCTTTCCAATTGTGTTGCCCCCTAAAATTAACAATCTACTTTCATTTTTTTACTTTACTGTTAGCACCACGGGGCTTATACGTCCAATGATCAGTTTGATTATTCTTGATTTTAGTCCAACCTCCCAACTGTGAATTTCGAAGATCTAAATAAATTTACTGCCTTGAACAGTTTATTTTTATATCCTGGAATAGCCTCCGATAACAAGCAAGAAATACCTGCCATTAATAGGGTAAAAATATAGTTGAGGGTCATTAACAGGTTTTTGTACTGGTACTTGTCCCAGTAACTCTAGAGAAGCTTAACTATAGACAAATATTTTCTGTTCTTTATTAGAAAATAAATAAATGCGACGATTAATGTGGTCGTATTCAGCGTTAGGACTCATCTTATACTTCTGGGAAAGAACTATTTATCCGCATTTGGAGCCATTCAAATTGTTAATTTGCTATATCTTAAGATCTTGGAAGAATAATCTCGATTTATCTCTATTCACCTTGCAAAGGTAGTTGTAGCCACTGTTGCTTGAAAAATTGGGAGCAAAATCGGTAATCTTTCTAAATTCTACTCTCACTGGCTTGAAATAAAATTATTTTGGCAGTTGTTTGATACCTAAAGAGAGTTAAGGTACATCAATGCTGATTTTTTTGATAAACCTTCTCTGCATGTTATTCAAGTAATTGGCATATATATTAGATGAAAGTAATATTTTTTATAGAGTATAATTGGTGTTACTGTTGCTACTTTTAATACTGAATCTACGCTATCTCTTATCAGCCACAACAAAGATATTGCCATCGTCAGAAGAAGATTACTAAGATTTTTGTTTATTTATAGCCATCATTTATTTTTTAGCTTTCTCAAAAATATTTGAGGAAGAACTGGATTTACTTATTCTACTGGATTATGGTTTAAATATATTATCAACGGATTACAATCGTTCATTATTTTAGAGTTGATTATGGATGGGAGAACGCTTAAAAAGGCAGGATGATTATTTACTTATTCTCCTTTACTCTTATTGATTCCCATCTTCATTTTTGAATGGCTTTAAAATACTTTATCGGTTAATTATATTTAAGTCCGTTTATCCTATAATGACTGAACTTTGGCGATTATTTTGATCACTCTATTCTTCGATATAGGAGTTTATTTATGGTCCACAAAGACCTCCAATAACATTTTCAACATCTTACTTACCATTGTTAGTGTTTTTCAAAAAATTCAAAGCACTTTTACCTTAACTTTCCTTGAGGCTTTCCTTTGAAGTTTCCTCTCTAATAGCGTGATCACTACATCTCTATTTTCTTTTTAACGGCTAAATCTATTTATCAGCATCATCCTTCACGATTGTTTTTTTAATGCCATTCATAAAGTTATCCATATAATTATTTTTGATCATCCTTCTGGTGGTTTAATCGTCTATGTTTGCATTCTAATGCGAACGTGAATTAGCCATGCTGATACTAAGCATATTAAATTATTGAGATGTTTTTGGCTCTGAATCCAGAAACATTCTGGAAGTTGGAATGGTTCTTCGCATTTATCTTTATTTTTTCGATGGGCTATCCTCGTTTTTAGTGTCTTAGAGCTTATTAGGGCTTTGAACGCTGGTAAACATTATTTTCAGGTTTTATACACTCATGATATTATTATGGACAAGCAAGAATCAACCATAATACACGCTTTTCGAACTTTTTCGATTTACAAGTCGATTCTCATCGATTCCAAAATAAGTACCAGGTCCAAGAGCATTACTATCTTTTTGACTCTTGAATCGGTCCTGTCTTCCCCACTCATGATACCCTTTCGTTTTTTTAGAAAATGACTTAAATTCATCCGCTCTTTTAGGATTATAGGTTCCAATTTATGCTTGTTTCGGATGATTTTTTAAACCACTTACAGGACGTAACGAACCCGTATTTTTATATCTTTTGCAAATCATAGTGGCGGATTTGGGCTAAATAAAAACAAGACTACTCTTTGAGATTCCGGATTATAGGCGCCCACTCCAGGAGTGGTAGATGCTTAGTATTGAATTCCATCAAGATAAGTGAATCGTTCACTATGATTGATTTTTTTATGAGCTAATCTTTTCTTTTATTATCTGAGGTCTTTTTCGTCCTTGAACAGTTTGTACTGTCCAGGAGCAGGCAAGTTTTTCTTTTTCTCTTGCTGCATAATTTCATCAATATAAGTTAGTTTTTTTGAGTGCTTAACCTTTCCTTTAGAAGAGGTAATTCCTTGTTTCCAGTTGTCAGTGGAAAAATCATAACCACCTGGACCAGGAATATTTTAATGAATCTTGGCCTAATCCTAAAGGTAATGACCCTTTTTAGTTTATCTCTTTTTTTGTTGAGTCTTACTGCTTTCTTTTTAATTCTTTTCTTGTAATACTTGGTTTTGTTCATATTTTTTTTCAACTTGATAGCCTTCAATGCCATAGGGAACAATTTTATGGCTGCATCTATACATTTACCCGATGCCAATCATGGACTATAATATAACGAATAAATATAAACATAGAATTATTTGGTAAGAGCTTTATTATACAATAGATAAAGTATGATAACATTTGTTAAACTTAGCTCCCTATTCGATTTGCAAAATATCAATAAACTATAAACTGTGATGAAATTATAATTACCTAAATTGTAAGAAATAGTAAATAAAAATGCGGAAATTTGTTATCATCATTTGGATTTACTTATAATAAAAACGTCACTCAAAAAGAAATAGTCCTTCATGCTTGATGCTAAATATATTGATATCTAGTAGCCAGTCGTTATGGACTTGTAAAATCATCAAATACTCAATATCTAAAACTTTAGCCCTTAATGTTTCTCACTTGTTTACAGATGCAAAGAGAAAATGTCTTTACATTTTAATTTTTTACAGTTTAAACAAATATTTGATGATATTATCCATATAACTGTTTATTATTGATCATATCACTGCTTATTCTTCTCCAATTAATTTTCATGTTTTTGAGCGATAATAATAGGACTGATAATAGAGACAGGATCAGCTTATTTTGAAAAAGTAAATGATTTATTTAAGGAAATGCTGGTGCTAAGGTCCTGTGACCAGTTCAGTGGAAAGTTTTAATAATTGAAACTACGTTGGAGATTCATCTCTTGCATTTGTTCACCAGACCTCGCAAAATATGATGTTGTTGGTAAAAAGGCTGAGGAGGGATATCCGAATTCATATTCTGATTGAAAGATGGGAATGAATGGAAAGATTGAAAGTTCAGTTTTTTATTATTGCTTTTGTGACTTGGTTATACTGGCGTTTAGTTATTCTAATCCTTTTTGGAAGGTCTGCTGAGATGTCATATTAGGTTCACTTTCTCTAAATTTCAAAATTGGAATGATGGGTTGCCGTGAGCCGTGCAGTTCTATCTAAAGGTCTTTTATTAATTTCTCCATTTTAACTTAAGTTTCTTTTTCTGGAAGTGCCTATTTCTCCTGTAACGGTTTTTACTAAAATTCAATGATGAGATTTTATCTTGAGAGTTATAGATCTTATGATTTTTGTTCCTACATTATCTAATTTGGATCAGATAATAGTAGCTTTTACGAAAGTATTTCATCTTCATTGTTTGAATTTTATAATTAACTTCTTTCTAAATTTCTTTTTTTTGTTTTTTTACGCTTACAACAACGGTTAAAATCTTGTATTTTGTCAATAATCAGAGCCATCTAATTCTAACTGCAGTTTTCACCCTTGTTTTTTGGGCTCATCTCAATTTATATTAGCAACTACTTAATTCCTAAATAACCATGGGTTTACCTCTTGCAAGTTCAACAGCATCTTATTTTCCCACACTGATCTTCCTTTCTGCCTTGTTTTAGGATACTGTTAAAATTTTACTGAGAGTATTTGATTGAAACGCTTTTATATTTTTATATCGTAGTTGATGTTTATGACATGTTAAAAATTTATTAACAGACCGCAATGTTTTACGAAGAGTACTGTAAAAATAATTTTTTATGTTGTTGTCGCTGTGTCCGGGGAGCTAACGAGCAATCCTCGCCCATTTGTTACCCCACTCTCCTTGCAAGCGATAAAGTTTATTTTATTCAACTAAAGACCACGCTGCTTATTTGTTAATGCTAGGGTGTAACTGACTAAACCATCTTAGTTAGGAAGAGATACCTTTAACGACATTGCTTGCCCTTGCGACGAGGGTGTCCGCAGCCTTAACTAATTCTTAAGGCAACTTCATCCCATTTCAGTCTTTTTTCTACTGATGCTTGATCGTTTTATTGCATAATCTGACGCAGCCTCTGATCTTCCTAAATAAAGCTTTGTCTACCTAACTGGTCCAGCACTTCCTTTCGCACATTAAGATGTTATAAATGGATAATTCACTTTAATCATAAAGTCCTCGATTGTTTAGCTCCAAAGACCTTGCTCCGTAGAATATTACCTTCACTCTCAATCTTGATATCTCAAAAATGATTTTATTTTGCTTAATTGTTCAAATGCAAAATATTCAACTACTATTATGACTCAATTCTCTTTATTATTATTTGGCAATTTGATAGATTTTGTGAATGCAAGTTTGTTTATCATCAATGGCGACTATTATGATACGATCAGTTGATCAAAAATTAGATTATGTTTAATTTTGACTATTAACATTAAATGATATTTTGGTGATATTGAGGAAATAAAAATAATAGGTGGGATTATCAAATTCAATAGATTAAATTCAAGGATCTTTTAACATCATCAATGTATATAATTACTGAAAAGTTTAACAACAAAATCAAAAAACAGTGATTTTAGAATGTTTCAAAGATCAATTATTCAATAACATATGTTTCTGTTTTTTTTATATATTGTTTCTTCAAGCATAGAGCCTTGAACTTGAAAAACATCGCCCCGTTGCCCATGAAGATTTAACAGAAATTTTAGGACTTTAGTAGATATTTAATTTTATTAACACTTCAGGTAGTAGTTATCTGAAGGTATTTGATTGATGACTATATAGATTTCAAAGAAACTGATTCTCAGAAAATGAATATTAATTAAATAGGAAAAAAATTACCTGTGTACTCATGAACAAAATAGCAAACTAATAGAGTTTTGAGAATTTTGAGGAGAATACACTGGGTAGACACATCATAAATGAGTCTCTGGAGTAGGAAGGCTACCTTGCAGCGCTCAACTAAAATACAAGCGAGTGGCTGAGGAAGTTGTTTCGAAATATGAGTCATAAGTTTAATCAACATTATGCCTTCTTTCACGAGTAAATGACGAAAAGTAGTTAATTGTATTAACTTACCCTAGCGCAGCTACATTAGCAGATAGAAAAACTCGAACACTAGAACCAGTTGCTTGAAGAATTTTGCCATGACAAAAACAATAAATCGATAAAAATTCTGTAGAAACAAAATATCTTCGAGAATGAACTGATCAATAAAGTCAGTAGTTCCGAACAGTATTGGCAAAATAAAAGTAAGCTTGAAAAAACACTACAAGAGCGGGAAGAACAGGCAAACAAAGTGTAGAAATAAAAAATGTTTTTGGATAAAAATTTAAAGAAGTATAAAGATCAAAATCGATAATTAAAGCTTGAAATAGTCGTAATAAAATAGAAGAATGTCACTTTAAACATAAATTTATAGAAACTTCAATTATAAAATACTGTACTGAAAGGGGAAATTATTAAAAAGGAGGAAAAAATTGAATAACTCTCTATCCAAATATAAAAGAATTCATATATGACTTATGTAAACGAAAATTGCGTAAAGGTTGTTTTTTAGGAAGATGACTAGGGAAAAAATAAGTAAATGATCAATAAAAAAGGACTATAAAAAAGATCATCGTTTAGCAAAGAAGGAAAAAAGAAAGATAATTATATTTTAATTCCTCAAATAAAATAAAAAATATCGAGACTAGAAATACAAAGAAAAAATTAAAGTCCCTGCATTCCTTTGAGCATTAATCATGGCAAAAAAACTATTAAACCTTATTCTATTAATAAACAGGTATTAAATAAAGAGGAGTCCCTTGTTCATAAAAAGGAAACTAATAAAGTAAACAAAATCAAACCGGAAATCTTTCTAAAGTAAACAAAGTAAACAACAAATGAAGTCAGCAAGTTGGCGATCATATAGGAAAAATTAAGATTGAAGGAAGATAAATGTTAATTATTGCATCAAGAAGGAGTAGAACTACAGTTAATCATCAATCAACTGTAGGAGTAAATTAATAAAATTAATGTAGAACAGTGCTTGCTAAGAGAAAAAAATATGGATCAGTTGTAGGAAATATAAAAATTAAAAATGGAGATGAATTTCAAAGACGGAGAGATCCGTAAAATGACTAAGGAGTACATCATTAAGAAGGCTTAATCTGATGCTATTTCATAATAACTTCAAGAAGTTGAAATCTCTCTCCATGTAGAGAGAGAAATGAATACAGAGCTCAGGGATATAGTTACCAATATGACCATGACTGAAGGGTAAGTTAAAAATAGAAATTCTTTTGATTGCTAATGACCAATTTCAGAGTATGATAGAAAGATATACCTATGAAGACTATGCCGAAAATTAAGATGAATATAGTGTAAAGAGTGAAATGGATATTTGTCAGGAAGAGGAAGATGATTCACCTATTCTCCATAAAGCAGGCTATTTTTCTATACAAAACAGTCAGGTTGTTGGTGATAAAACTTTACTGAAAAACAAAAGGCACCATAAAAACATGGAATTTATTGTAAAATTATCCTAATCCTAAGATTAATCTCAAAAAGAATAAAGTATTGATAATAATCATCATTTAGGCCTATCACTTCAAAACATTTCAAATTAAGATTTTCTCAATATTAAGAGAAATTAACAAGTCATAACTAACACTGAAAGAGACATGATTTGTGATTTGCTCAGGCATACTGAGAGTAAACCTAATTCCATTTCTAAGTTTGAAATCTATTTTAGCAATTTTAACTAAGATAAGATTAATTTTGAAACCCAAAAATAGATGATAAATCAAAATCGAAAAATGACTTATGAATCAGTGTTATCAATCAAGTATTATTAATAAAACAAAAATTAGTAGTAATATCAGTATTTAGTAAAAAAAATCAAAATAGAAAATTAAATAGATAAAAATTAATTAAATTATGAATAATGGAAAAAGAAAGAGAAAATAATTTATGAAACATAAAGAATAAAAAGAGAAAGTAATAGTATTAATGGTTTGTAGATGAAGTAAAAAAGGTAATAAATTTCATGTATGATGGAATATCAAATAAACACTCAAACATCATTTGGTCTTTCAAAGCATTCTTTTATTAGTATCTAAGCTGCATCGACCAAGGAAACTGAGATCAATACAGACACCTAAACACTC
>Ga0302185_10003193_pt1 | contig 10258 bp, 4 predicted proteins | sample II_Bog_E1_1_FD_200231 | JGI IMG/M metagenome (GOLD analysis project Ga0302185, IMG submission 200231) | Peat permafrost microbial communities from Stordalen Mire near Abisko, Sweden - II_Bog_E1_2 | ecosystem: Environmental > Terrestrial > Soil > Wetlands > Peat | place: Sweden: Abisko, Stordalen... | reverse complement strand
CCCATTGCACAGGCGCATTATTATCTTCAGGTGCCTTAGTGGTCATTACCACCACCGGTGGTGGCCCCTGCACTACAGGTGTAGTTGCTTTAGGTTTTGGGAAGGTGGTTGCAGGTTTCTTTTTGGGCGCAACTTTATCATCCTTTACCACTGTAGCATCTGTTGTGTGAATAAAGCTGGTATCGGCACCGGCCTGTGCTGCCGGCTGCCTTAAAGTGATATAATCGCTTTCATGTGCTGCTGCCGCATTGGCCTTATCTTCCGATGTCACAATGATGATCGCATTGTCTTTATGCGCTGTAGATGGCGTATATACACAAGCGGGTTTTTTAGATGCCGGGAACTGCAGTTGCAATACTGCACCCGGTGCGGGTATATCATCAGGGCTCAACATGTTGAGTGCCGTGAGCCTTTTCAATTGTACGGTTTCTTTCTGGGCTATTGTCCACAGGGTTTCTCCCGCTACCACAGTGTGCTGGGCATTCATAGCTGCAGCAGGTTTTTTCTCCAGGTATATTACAGAGTTATCAGGTAGTGGCCCGTCGGCAAGGTCGTTTATTTCCAGCAGTTTTGCATAACGCACATTATATTTTACCGCATCCTGCAGCAGCATATCACCCTTGTGCGCATAAAATGCTTTGAGGCCATTTATGTGTACTATAGCGCTGCTATCAAAATCCGGTGGTGTGCTGTGCGTTATAAAATCGCGTGCACTATCTGCGGTACTTCTTAACGGGTCTGTTTCTGGTTGTGCAGCCGTAGTGGGCTGCGCTGCAGCTTGTTTTTTGCCGGTATCAGCAACTGTTGCCGTCGTGCTCTGCACCTCGGCAGCATCTCTTTGTTTCTTGTCTATTACCCACTTAGTGCTGTCTTCCAGCACGTCCACCAGCTGCGGGTTGGGTGCGGTGGGCGTTTGTTGTTTGGTCACTTTCATGGCCAGGTACTTGCTCGTGTCCATGGCAGCATAAGTGTATTGCTGCAATTCAAAGTCTTCTATTATTTTTATCAGTCTTGGTGCATATTGAGGGTCGGTGGCATAACCACATCTTTTCAATCCTCTTGCCCATCCGGCATAGTCAGTAACAGGTAAAGTGAACAACGATGCATAACGTGGATTTATTTTCAAATGCTGCGAATGGTCCCTGTAAGAATCCTGCGCGCATTTATATTTTTTAAAGCACTCATTTTTTGCATCATCATCATGCAGAAAAGTATCACCATCCCAGCCATTCTTGCACTTAATGCCAAAATGGTTGTTGGCTTTGGTCATCAGTTCACTTGCCCCGGCTTCCGTTTCCAGTATACCCTGCCCCAGCGTGACGCATGCAGGGATACCGGCAATCTTCTGCTCTGTAATGGCAAGGTCATAGTATTTATCAATATATTGCTTTGCCCTGGTGTTATAATCATCCTGTGCGTATGTTGTGATAGTGCAAACGAGCATGGTGATGCACGAAAGCATAAACATTTTTATCTGTATCGGTCTATTATATAAATACATGTGTGAGAATGAATGCAAAAATACAATAAGTATCCTTATTGCTTCGTTAAACTGTTGTTCCTGTATAGCGTATATGTGGACTTTGCCTGCCCGCTCTCTCCTTTCTTTTGCTTGCCCAAAGGAAAGGAGCAAAGAAAAGGGCCCCCTTCGACAAATCGCTCCGCGTGTCGAAGGGCTAGCCAGGCGCTGAACTTTAGGGGAATATAATTTAACTGCCGCAGCACGTGCGGCGCGATCTGACAGGGGGAACTTTTCCAAGGGTGTGGGTTGGGGATGTGTTGTGTGGGTAGCGGAATAAATACTCGTATAGGGGTGATTGAGCGATCGAGCATTTTGGGACTCTGAAATGGGAATGCCAGAAGCAGTATTTGCGGACAAAAAGTAAACGATCCTGGTATTTTTATACATTTTCATTTTTCTTTATTTAAAAATCTACAGTTGATCTATGTTGATTTTTTTTTGGTTTTTGGAGAGTGATGTAAGCTGGTAGCGGGTTTTGGAGGTTTTGTGAGATTTTGCAGTTGATTTGAAATCAACTGCAAAAATGTTTTCAGTTGATTTTATCCGGCTTTGTGTTGATTTTAGGTTTTGCATGGTGGTTAGTTTGCATGTATAAGAGACCTCTCCCCGTGAGCTCCGCTCGTTCACTTGCATGAACTCCGAGGGAGAGGGTGAGACCGAATGAGCGCTGCCTCTGAAATGTCGGCGGTTAAAATATCACACCCGGCCGGAAAAAATTTAAAACGCTTTAAGTACTTGTTTTTCAATGGTTTATTGTCTTAAAATGTAACGAAAATATCTCAGTTTTATCACGCGTGATTTTTATAATATGATTTGGAAATTCCAAAAATGAAATTCCAAATTCCAAGAATCAGGGTACTCCGCTTTTATGTATAACATAGTATTATGCAAATTAGGATAAGAATCCCGAAGCGTAAACGCATTATTTTCCGTTAAAAGGTTCAGCATTTTAACAGATCAGCGGCTCTCTTCTTTCCATTCCCCGAATGCTTTTAGAACCACATACCGAAGAGATAACTCTGTTTGCTAATCCAGAACAGCCCGATATTCTGTTTTATGAAAATAAAATATTCTAAACGGAATTTATATCTTTAACATTCTATCCTCATTTCTATGTACTTACCGGAACAAAAATCCCGATTAACGATTGATGCCATGCTCGTGGCATCGGGATGGGTAGTGCAGGAGAAGGCGGATATGAATTTTGGGGCGGGAGTGGGGATAGCGGTTTGTGAATATGATACGGATAAAGGCCCGGCAGACTACATACTATTTATAGATAAAATACCGGTTGGGGTAATAGAGGCCAAGAAAGAAGAAGAGGGGCAGAATATCACTGTGCATGAAGACCAAAGCCAGGGGTATGCCAAGGCAAAGCTTCGGTGGTTTAAAGATAACAAGCCGTTGCCGTTTGTATACGAAAGCACTGGGGCTGTGACCCGGTTTACCGACTACCGCGACCCCAAGCCGAGATCAAGGACCGTATTTTCTTTTCACAGGCCGGAAACATTAAGAGAGTGGTATAACCAACCTGATACTTTACGAAAGCGCTTACAGCACCTTACCCCTTTGCCCATGCAGGGATTGAGGGACTGCCAGTATAAGGCTATAAATAACCTGGAACAGTCATTTGCTGATAACAGGCCGCGGGCGCTGATACAGATGGCTACGGGTGCGGGCAAAACATTTACCGCCATTACCACTATATACAGGCTGCTGAAGTACGCAAAGGCAAAGCGCATCCTGTTCCTGGTAGACACCAAGAACCTGGGCGAGCAGGCGGAAACCGAGTTTATGGCTTATACGCCAGTGGATGATAAACGGAAATTTACGGAACTGTATAATGTGCAGCGGCTGCAATCAAGTGTAGTGGATAAAAACAGCCAGGTGTGCATCAGCACCATACAGCGCATGTACTCCATACTGAAGGGTGAGGAACTGGACGAGCGGGCAGAGGAAACATCGCTGAATGAGCTGAGCGAGCAAAGGAAGCCAGTGGAGGTAGCGTATAATGCCAATATACCGATAGAGTTTTTTGACTTTATCATCATAGATGAGTGCCATAGAAGCATATATAACTTATGGAAGCAGGTGCTGGATTATTATGACGCCTTCCTGATTGGGCTTACGGCTACGCCTGATAAGCGCACTTACGGCTTCTTTAATGAGAATGTGGTGAGTGAGTACAAGCATGAAGACGCGGTGGCGGATGGGGTGAATGTGGGTTTTGAAACTTATGTGATAGAAACCACCATCACCAAGCAGGGCGCGAAACTGGAAGCCAAACTATATGTGGACAAGCGTGAACGCCTGACCCGCAAACAGCGATGGGAGCAACTGGATGAAGAGATAGACTATGCGCCTACCGACCTGGATAAGAGCGTGGTAAACCCCAGCCAGATACGGAACATCATAAAGGCATTTAAAGAGAAACTGCCTACGGAGATATTTCCCGGAAGGGGAGAAGTGCCGAAGACACTGATATTTGCCAAAACAGACAGCCATGCAGACGACATCATACAGATAGTGCGGGAAGAATTTGGGGAGGCAAATGAGTTTTGCAGGAAGATAACCTACCAGGAAAAAGACCCGAAGGGTATACTGCAGAACTTCAGGAATGAGTATAACCCGCGCATAGCGGTGACGGTGGACATGATAGCCACGGGCACGGATGTGAAGGCGATAGAGTGCCTGATCTTTATGCGGGATGTGCGGAGCAGGAATTATTTTGAGCAGATGAAGGGGCGCGGCACGCGCACGCTGGATAAGGACGAGCTGCAAAAACGCAGCCCGACCGCGCAGGCAGCCAAGACGCACTTTGTGATAGTGGACGCGGTGAATGTAACAAAGTCGGTAAAGACGGATAGCAGGCCTATGGAGCGCAAGCCGGGGGCAAGCCTGAAGGACCTGCTGCACTTTGTGATGATGGACAGCCGGGACGAGGACACCATAACGAGTGTGGGCAACAGGCTGAACAGGCTGGAGAAAGAAATGAGCGTTGCGGAGAAAGAAAAATTTAAAGAACTGACCGGAGGGAAAAGCATAAACCAGGTGATACATGAGTGCTGGGATGCGTTTAACCCGGATGTGATAGCGCAAAAAGCTGCTATGATGGATAAAGAGGATGATGGAATCATATCCATGCACGAAGAGAATGGCCAATTTTTTATTATTGGACCGGGAGGTGTAACCTATATAAGCGAAGCACAAGCAAATCAACTTAAGAAAGTAAACATAATAGACGCGCAGGACCAACTTATTAACCAGGTTGCTGATACGCTGAACGGACCGCTGATAGACTATATCATAAAGGTGAGGCAGATGCATGACCAGGTGATAGACAGTATAAATATAGACACTGTAGAATTTGCGGGATGGGATGGCAAGGCGAAGGAAAATGCGGAGGCACTGGTGCGCGACTTTGCTGAATATATTGCGGCACATAAAGATGAGATAACGGCGCTGAGCATATACTACAACCAGCCTTATAACCGCCGGGAAGTGACCTTTAAGATGATAAAGGAACTGCTGGAAAAACTAAGGCAGGACAGGCCGATACTGGCACCCTTACGGGTATGGCAGGCTTATGCACGGCTTGACAATGTAAACCCTAACAGCCCGCTGAATGAGCTGACGGCGCTTGTGGCGCTGATACGCCGTGTGAGCGGTATAGACCCGGTGCTGATGGCTTATGAGCAGACCGTGAATAAAAACTTCCAGAAATGGGTGTTTGGAAAGCAGGCGGGGCCGGTGAAATTTAATGACGAGCAGATGGAATGGCTGCGCATGATAAAAGACTTTATAGCAGATAGCATACAGGTGCAGAAAGATGATATAGAAAACCTTAGCCCATTTGTGGACAAGGGTGGGCTGATGCGATTCTATAATCTCTTTGGTGATAAGTATGAGGAGATCATTGAGGAAATGAATGAACAATTGGTAGCGTAAGAAAATATAACAAATGGTTGCAACAGAAGAAATAAGAATTGAGAAGCAAACGAAGAAAGGTTGGAAAATAAAAGCTCTTAAAGAGATAGGTAAAATTGTGTCTGGTGGTACTCCTTCTACTACTGAGACCTCATACTTTAATGGTGATATTGCTTGGATTACTCCTGCTGATTTAACGGGTTATAATCATAAATTCATATCGAGAGGTTCACGAAATATTACAGATGAAGGTTTGAAAAAATCATCCGCGAAGGTATTACCTAAAGGGAGTGTATTGTTTTCTTCACGCGCTCCTATTGGATATGTTGCAATAGCTGCGAACGAAATTGCAACTAACCAAGGATTTAAAAACTTAATACCGAATGAAGGGATTAGTAGCGAGTATGTTTATTATTATTTAAAATCCGCCAAACAGTTGGCAGAAAAATCTGCCAGTGGGACTACTTTTAAAGAAATTTCCGGAACAGCATTTGGAGAGTTACCAATCCCGATTCCAGAACTCTCTGAACAAAACCGCATTGTAGAAAAAATAGAAGAACTGTTTAGTGAACTGGACTATGCTATTACTACGCTGAAAACTACACAACAACAACTGCAAACTTATAGACAGAGTGTGCTGAAATATTTGATAAGCGATACCAATCTAAAACCTATTGAGTCAATTATTGAAACTTTGGACCAGGGCTGGAGTCCGAAATGTGAAAATGAATCTTCTGTTTCAAATGATGAATGGGCAGTAATTAAAACAACTGCCGTTCAATCAGGCAAATTCTTAGAAGAAGAAAATAAAATCCTGCCAAAAAACCTTAAACCAAGAACGCAACATGAATTGGAGACCGGAGATATATTAATAACACGAGCCGGGCCAAGAGTTAGGGTAGGCATTTGCTGTATGGTAAGGCATGTAAGACCAAAGCTAATTAATTGTGATAAAGTTTACCGGATGCGTGTAAAGCAGAATATTATCATGCCTGAATATTTTGAATTGGTAATGAACTCTCCCAAATTTCTTGATGAAATCGGACAAATTAAAACAGGGATAAGCGATAGCGGTGTAAATCTTACCCAAAAAGGGTTTGTGCAAATAAACATTCCAGTACCAAGCATTGTTAAACAAAAACAAATAATTTCAGAAATAGAAACCCGATTATCAGAATCAGATTATTTATTACAAACGATTAATGAACAACTCGTGAAAGCTGAGCGCTTGCGGCAGAGTATATTGCAGCGGGCGTTTAGTGGGGAGTTATAAAAAGGATATTAAAATTACGATAATGGATAAAATATTTGAAATTTTGTATACCCAATTTAAAGTTCAAATAATATCTGTTTTCTTGAAAATTGGCTTGCACTTACCTGATTATTTAATTGAAATAATTTATTGGGTTCTAGTGTTTTCTCTGATTGGGCTCTTTGCAGGTATAATCAAAGCGATAATTATTCGCTATAAAAAAATAAGAAATTCAATTAGTCTAAAGGGGTTGCTAGATTACCTAACCAAAAGTGAAATACATCTTTCATCTAAGAATTATATTCAAACTCATGGTCAAAGAAATGATCCGTCAGGTTTTTTAGAGCCAAAAGAAGCGTTAAAAATCGCCGATGGTAAGTTGAACTTAATTCATTATTTTATTTCTATTTTATGTAAGAAGAATTATGAAAAAAAAATCTTTTTATTGTTAGGAGATTCAGGAATGGGCAAAACCACGTTTTTAATTAACTTATATCTAGCGTACAAGAAAGTCATCAGGTTGAATAAAAGACCTATTTTCTATATTCCTCTTTCTGACCCTAATTATAGAGATCGGATCATTCAATTACGCAACACAAAACCAAACTCAATTCTTTTGTTAGATGCATTTGATGAGGATGTAAATGCGTGGGATAACCCCGAACATTCATTAAAAGGTTTATTGGAGTTATCAAGTATGTTTTCGACAATTATAATAACTTCACGTGGTCAATTTTTTACATCCAAAATTGAAGATTTCCATAGATTGAATAAATTTTATAGTTTATCTAAGGAAGAAATTCAAATTGATAAATTATACATTTCTCCGGTAGGTAATAAATCAGTTATGATATATTTGGGCAAGAAGTATCTGCCTTTTAGATTAAAAAGATTTTACCGTGCAGTCAAAATAGTCAAAAGTTGCCCAAATTTGGTAGTAAGGCCTATGATACTAAACAACATAGATTATTTGCTTAAACAAGGTAAGCCTTATACATTCACTGTAGAGATATATTTAGATTTGATTATTTCATGGATTGAAAGAGAAAAAAAATTTGTAAATACTGGAACTATACTAGCGATATCTAAAGAGCTGGCAAAGGACATTAACAATAACAGGAAAACTAGAGGTGGCCTTTTTATTGAAGAAAGTGCATTCCCCAAGATAGTGAAATTAATATCGAACGATATTGAACCGAATGCTTTAAAAGCAAGGGGTTTATTAAATAGGATTGGTGGGAAAATTAAATTTTCTCATAAATCAATTTTTGAGTATTTTTTAGCTACAGCAGAATTTGATATTATTGATTTAGAGTTAATTCACAAGCATAAATTTGAAAATCCATTTTATTTGGACGGATTGAGCGATGCATATAGATTTTATAATGAATTATTCATAATTAAAGTCTCAATTCCGTATATCAATATATATTGCAATAAACCAGTGAATGCTGAAACACTTCAAAAAACGAAAGTATTAAATTTAGAAAGGGGAAAAATAAAAACTCTTGAATTTATTAAAGAGTTAAAATGGTTAACTGAAATTAACCTTTCAAGCAGCACCGTACGTGATTTGAAACCTTTATACGGGTTGAAGAGTTTAAAGAAAATAGATTTGAGAAATACATATTATTCCCAAAGTTCACTTTATTACGAAAGCGCAATCGAAGAATTAAATGCGCTTAAAACTGAAATACCTAACATAAAGATTCTAAACTAAATGTCCGCAAACCAATTAATATCCAAGATCTGGAATTTCTGTAATACCCTGCGTGATGATGGCATGGGGTATGGCGATTACTTAGAGCAGCTTACTTTTTTACTGTTCCTGAAAATGGCAGATGAGTATAGCAAGCCGCCTTTTAAAAGAAATACGCACATACCGCCTGCGCTGAGCTGGCAAACACTTGTGAGCAATAACATAAGCGGGGTAGACCTGGAAAACCAATACCTGCTGATACTTAAAGAGCTGGGCAAGCAGGACGGCATGATAGGCCAAATATACTTTAAGGCACAGAACAAGATACAAGACCCTGCAAAGCTGTTCAAACTGGTGCGCCTGATCAACGAGGAAACATGGGTGGGCGTGGATGTGGATGTAAAGGGCGAGATATATGAGGGCATACTGGAAAAGAATGCAGAAGACACCAAGAGCGGGGCCGGGCAATACTTTACCCCCCGCCCGCTGATACAGGCGATGGTGGACTGCGTGCGGCCACTGCCTATGAAGACTATAGCTGACCCTGCCTGCGGTACGGGTGGGTTCTTCCTGTCAGCCTATGACTATCTGAGCCATCTGAAACTGGATAAAGACCAGAAGACTTTTTTGCGGTATAATACCTTTAAGGGCTGGGAGATAGTGCCGAATACGGTGCGGCTGTGCCTGATGAATCTCTTCCTGCACAATATAGGCGACCTGAACAGTGAGCCACCTGTGTCGCGTAATGACAGCTTGATCAGCAAGCCATCTGAGACGTTTGATTATGTGCTGGCAAATCCGCCATTCGGGAAGAAAAGCAGTATTACGATAACCAATGATGAGGGCGAGCAGGAACGGGAAAGCCTTACCTACCAGCGGGATGATTTCTGGGCTACTACCAGCAATAAACAACTGAACTTTGTGCAGCACATTCGCAGCATGCTAAAGGCAGATGGCAAGGCTGCCGTGGTGATTCCGGATAATGTGTTGTTTGAAGGGGGCGCGGGTGAAACAGTGCGGAAAAAGCTTCTTGAAACTACAGACCTGCACACGATATTGCGGCTGCCGACGGGGATATTTTATGCGCAAGGGGTAAAGGCGAATGTGGTATTCTTTGACAACAAACCGGCAGCCAAAAAGCCGTGGACAAAGGATGTATGGATATATGACTATCGCACGAACATCAAGCATACGCTGAAAACAAATCCGCTGAAAAAAGACGACCTAAAGGATTTTATAGAATGTTATAATCCGGATAACCGTAATAAGCGGAAAGAGACAGAGCGGTTTAAAAAGTTTACTTATGAGGAGGTCATAGCAAGGGATAAAACGAGCCTTGATATTTTCTGGCTTAAAGACGACTCCCTCGCAGACCTTGACAACCTGCCAGACCCTGATGTGCTGGCGCTTGATATAATAGATAATATTGAGGCCGCGCTGATGAATTTTAAGAGTATTGTAGAGAAATTGAAGTAGCGTGTTGTTTATTTATCACCCCGCCTTTGGCACCCCTCTTTGAAGGAAAGAGGGGAGTTTGCCCTGATTTAGCGGTATGCATGGGCTGGACATTGTCATCCTTCGGCGGGGCTTATAATGACAAAATTGGCTGAATAGAAATCCAGTTGTACAAGTGTGCCATAGCCACTGGCGCTTAATAGCTATTGAAAACTCAGGACAATAATTTTTTTTTAAAGGGGCATCAAAAAGAAAACGTCCTTCCCGAATGCTTTCGGTGTAAGTACCCCATTAATCGGACAACTCTAAATTAGACAGATTTTTCATTTTCCAAGTGTTTTTTCCATTCAATAGGTGTCAGGTTTTTCAGTGCTTCATGAGGTCTATTGGTATTATATTCTTC
>Ga0302185_10003191_pt1 | contig 10261 bp, 9 predicted proteins | sample II_Bog_E1_1_FD_200231 | JGI IMG/M metagenome (GOLD analysis project Ga0302185, IMG submission 200231) | Peat permafrost microbial communities from Stordalen Mire near Abisko, Sweden - II_Bog_E1_2 | ecosystem: Environmental > Terrestrial > Soil > Wetlands > Peat | place: Sweden: Abisko, Stordalen... | reverse complement strand
TTAAATCTTAAGAACCATATTATGTTCTTTAAAACTTACTATTATTTTGGCTGGCCCATAACATCAAATCACCACATCAAATATTAGGATAGCTGCATAATATTTTTCAAACGGCTTTGTTTCACTCTATTTCTTAAGCACCGGAAAATTTGATTTTTTATGCATACTGCTCCCCGATAATAAAATTCTGCTTTTACAGTTCGGAATTTACTTCCTATTTTGCTGAACTTGCACCCCGTATCATTTCAACTAATAAAATCTACCCCAATGAATTTCTATCAACCCACAAGGACAAAATATTTTACAATAAATAAATTCACTATAGAATAAAAACCCACCATTATACTAAGTGCAATCGGTAAAAAAATATAGCCCTTTTTTCACGTCAGCAGTGCTGATGTGCCTGGTATTAGCTATCATTTATCCGCATTTATGGTATTATATCGACCCGGATGGCACATCGTACCTAACCATTTCTAAAAGATATGCAGCGGGCGATTACGTGAAGGCTATTAATTGTTTTTGGAGCCCGCTCAGTTGCTGGCTCACAGCAATAATTATTAAGATAGGCATAGCTGCAATTCCGGCATCAATTATTGCGAATACCTTCGCCGGGGTGGGTTGTTTATTTATCACGCAATCGTTTTTTATTAAATTCAATATCTCACTTCCATCCCAATGGATATTTAATATAACTGTTGCACTTTTTCTCTGTTATGCCATTTACTGGCAGTCGTTCGATGATCTCTGGGAATGCTTCCTGCTGCTCTCCACGCTACGCATCATGCTGGCAAATAGTTTTAAAAGCAATGCTGCTTTATGGATAGCTTCAGGCATCGTTGGCGCAATTGCATATTTCGCAAAAGCTTACTCCTTTCCGTTTTTTATCCTTAATACACTTTGCTGCACCTATCTTATTTCCAAAGACAATAAAGCACAATGGCTGAAGATATCCTTTGTAGCCATCAGTGTGATGATACTCTGTAGCTTTCCGTGGATATATGCCATACATTATAAGTACGGCAAATGGATGACCTCTGCTGCCGGCCCCCTAAACATGGCGTGGTTCCTGATAGGCCACCCATATTGGAGAAACGGTATTGGCGCGCTACTCCCGCCAGTATACAGTGACAGCCCTTATTATTGGGAAGACCCCTATATAGTTAACGGCGTATTCCCGCATTTTTGGGATTCCTGGCAACTCGCCGGCAAAGAGCTGCTGCGCATGGGTTTTAATGTTTACAAACTATTTTACTGCTTACTGCAAATATCTGCATTCATTCCAGTCATTGCGATCATGGCTGTGCGCGCTCTTTGGATAAAAACTAAAAGCCCACTTATTAACGGACAAGCAAGAATATTAGCTATCTCGTGCCTGCTGCTGCCCATAGGCTATTTGCTCGCTACAGTCGAGACAAGGTATTTATGGTATTTGTTACCTCCCACTATGGTTCTGGGCGCGCTGTTCATAGAAAACTTACCTGCAAAAAAAGGGAAGAATATGCTGGTAATCCTATTTGCATTTACCATTCTTATTTACCCCGCACTCAGCATGAAAAAAATGTATAATGAAGGCATTAATGAATATAAAGTTGCGGAGCAATTAAAACAATTAAACATCCATGGCACCTTCACAGGCATGCCAAAACCGGGAGTTGACCTACAACGGATGGAACGCATTGCCTATTTTTCCGGAGTTCAATTTTACACGGCATCAAAGAAAAACGTAACGTATCCAGAAGTACTCAACGAAATGCGGCGGTATAAAATCAATTACTACTTTACATACGAGACCAGCGCTCCGGTTGACGAACATGGAAAAGCTTTTCGAAAAATTGATGCGGGAGATATTGGGCAGTTAAATATTTTTCAGATAAACCCGTAGTACGTTTTACTGATATATCTGAGACTGATTAACAGCTTTTTACTTTTTTGCTTTTAACTTTTAACTTTTTAAAATACCTTTGCAGCCAAATTAAAAAAAACTCACTATATGTCATCAAACAAAATTCATGAATTATTGGGCGACAAAGCCGGGTACTATTTAGAGCATTCCTGTAAGACAATAGACAAATCTTCTATCCATATCCCCTCTCCTACCCATCTTGATGACGTATGGACACAGTCAAACCGTAATGTACAAACATTGCGCAGTATCAATACCCTGATGAACCATGGCCGTCTTTCGGGTTCGGGATATGTATCTATCCTGCCGGTAGACCAGGGTATAGAGCATAGCGCCGGTGCATCTTTCGCCCCAAACCCTATTTATTTCGATCCAGAGAATATCGTGAAGCTGGCTATGGAAGGTGGCTGTAATGCAGTGGCTTCCACGTATGGCGTTCTTGGGGCAGTGGCCCGCAAATACGCACACAAGATACCATTCATTGTAAAAGTGAACCACAATGAATTCCTCACCTACCCTAACAAGTTTGACCAGATCATGTTTGGCACAATTAAGGATGCATGGAATTTAGGAGCGGTAGCAGTAGGGGCTACGATCTATTTTGGCTCAAAAGAAAGCGACCGTCAGATAGTGGAGGTTGCAAAAGCATTTGAATATGCACATGAATTAGGTATGGCAACGGTATTGTGGTGCTACCTGCGCAATGACGGTTTTAAGAAAGATGGCGTTGATTACTCAACGGCTGCTGACCTTACCGGACAGGCAAACCACCTGGGCGTTACCATACAGGCAGACATCATAAAACAAAAATTGCCAACCAACAATGGTGGTTATACTGCAATCAACTTCGGAAAGACCAGCAAACTGGTTTATGAAAAACTCACTACCGACCACCCAATAGACCTTTGCCGTTACCAGGTAGCTAATTGCTATATGGGCCGTGTAGGTCTGATCAATTCAGGCGGTGAATCAAAGGGCGCAACTGACCTTGCAGAAGCAGTAATGACAGCAGTGGTTAACAAGCGTGCGGGCGGCATGGGCCTCATCAGTGGCCGTAAAGCATTCCAAAAACCAATGACGGAAGGCGTGCAGCTCCTGAACACCATACAGGATGTATACCTGGACAAATCAGTTACGATAGCTTAAGATAAGTTAAAAGTCAAAACCAAAAGACAATGCCTGGCACTATATTGTACCAGGCATTGTCTTTTAAATCTATAGCAAGTTAATTACCGGGCACCATCTGCTCGATGATATTTTCTTTTGAGTAAGTAATGTAAGACTCAACATACTTTTTAATTGCTGGGTCGTGCTCCCCGACCGCTAGTTTTCGAAGGATCGTATTTCCTTCCTCAGTCTTACCGATCAATTTCAGTGCAATTGCTTTATTAATAACGTCTGTTTTAAGGTCTTCGTTATTTTTCTTTATTACCGGGGCGCTGTCATATGTTTTTATCAGGGCCTCGAAAGTTGCTTTGGCCTCTTTGTCATGCCGGATTTTAAACTGAAGGATGCCCCTGAAAAACAGGATGTCATTCATTTTGGGAAAGATACGAATAATGTTGTCGGTGGTTTTTACTGCGGCATCATACTTTTTGATCTGGCACTCGTAACCAAGCTTATTGGTCCAGGCGCTGTAGTAAAGGCTATCGGCAGATACAGCCCTGTCTAATAACCTTATGGCTACAGCTACGCTGTCGGGGCTGGAATTGTGTTTTATGTAAATGCCGACGGCTTGATCGTTCAGCTGCTTTGCGACTGCATTTGGAGTATGATCGTACTGCGCCCATGACTGAACAAACGCCATCATGGCAAACAAAAAGATAAAGCGGCCCTTCATATTTTCATTTTATCAGAACAACTGCTTTAGCACATTATACACAACACTGGGCTTGCCAAGGGTATAGAAATGGAGCACTTTAACATTATTCTTCAGCAGGTCGCGGCACTGATGGAGTAGCCATTCTGTACCTACCTTTTCGCAATCAGCTTCGGTTTTGGCTTTCATCATTTCGTTATAAAGCTCTACAGGCACCTCTACGTTGAAAACACGGGGTATCATGGTGAGCTGCTTCTTGTTGGTCAGCGGTTTCAGGCCCGGCATTATGGGCACGGTGATACCATGTTCCCTGCATTTATTTACATAATTGTAATAATGCTCGTTATTGTAAAACAACTGTGTAGTTACATAATCACCACCGAGGTCTATTTTGCGCTTTAGATAATAGATGTCGGTGTCCATATTGGGCGCCTCAAAATGCTTTTCGGGATAGCCTGCCACGCCTATGCAGAAGTCTGTTTTTGCACCATCGATGATCTCGTCTTCCATGTAATGGCCCCTGTTAAGGTCTACTATTTGCCTAACGAGGTCCTCTGCATAACGATGTCCATGTGCATTGGGAGTGAAGAATTTCTCACCTACTGCGGCATCGCCCCTTAGGGCCAGAACGTTTTTAATACCCAGGAAGTCAAGGTCGATTAAAGCGTTCTCGGTTTCTGCTTTGCTGAAGCCGCCACAAATAAGGTGGGGGATTGCTTCTATCCTGTACTTATTCATCAGGGCAGCACAAATGCCTACCGTGCCCGGACGTTTGCGAATCTCAACCCACTCCAGGTTGCCATCTTTGCGTGTTTTCAGGATCTGCTCGGCGCGATGGTAGGTGACATTGATAAAGGCAGGCTTAAACTCCATGAGCGGATCAAGGTGCTCGTATATGGATGTGATACTTTTACCCTTGGTGGGGGGTAATATCTCAAAAGAAACTATTGTGTCTGTAGCCTGTGCTAAGTGTTCTGTTACTTTCATAATCTGTTAGGACACAAAAGTATAATTAATAAGTCGTAAGTCATAAGTCACAAGTCATACGTCCGCGAGTATTTATAGTACTTTCTTTTCAAGTTGCAGCTTGCAGTTGCAGTTTGCGGGTATTGCAGCCGGTAAAATTGAAAAAAAGTTATGCAGGCAATAATTAATTATGCGTTGTAGAGTAAAAAAATCTGGAGCGGATTTGAAGCGGATTTTCTTTATAAATCATTATTGAATAATAATTTCATTTATATGTAAATAGTCTATAAAAAGAAATGAAGCGGAGAAAGAAAGCACAATCATTATCACCTCAAATTACAATCGCTGTAACATTACAATTATGCATAACTTTATTTAGGTAAACAATAACCAGTCACGTGGCACGTTTAGTTGTAAACGAATACAAATAACTTTTAAAAGAATCAAACATGAAAAAAATCACTTTCTTCTTTGCCATAATCCTGATGGGTTCTGCGGAATTTGCGGGCGCACAAAGCACTTGCAATAAAATAGACTATAACGCAGTTGTATGGGTGGGCGGCAGATCATATGTAAAATGTGATGGAGTGACTTATTTAGATGGCATTTCAAATTACTTTCATAAAGTTACCGGTCCGTATATCTACGCGGCAGCTCTTCCAAAAAAATGGAATAGTCCCTATGAAGATGCTCCTTTTGAAATTGTGCCTTATATCTCCAACCCTAATAACTACAGACGGACAAAAGCAATAGCACCAAATATCCCAACCGAGGATGCCGGAAACAATAAAGCCCTTATAGATAAGAACAATGATACTAAAGATGAAAAGAAAAATACAAACAAATAATTCATAAATCGGAACGATGAAAAAAAGATATTTCCTGATCGTTGTGCTGGTAACTGCAAGCGCTCAAATTACATCCGGACAAACTGTGGCACCAGCAAGCAAGATAAACTTTACGCCTGCGGGTGATTTTTATTCGGGCGACCAACAGTCGTTGTTGGTTGTGGATGAGGTGATGTATCGGGATGGCATATCCAGTCACTTCCAGAAAACGGAGCCTTCCCTTGCTTACAATTTTATTGATGCTGCCCATACCGGCTTCAAACCAAACCTTAATCCGGACGATATAAAAGAAATTAAAGTACGGGACAGGTCTGCTGTGATGCTACTGTACAATGAAGACGTCAATGGCGCTATCATAATAACTACAAAAAAACAAACGGACAAATAAAACAGGTTGTTTCTCTATTCTTTTACCACCTTATAAACGCCCTGCGAATTTGCTACATTCAGGATATATGTACCGGGCGATAATTCACTGATGTCTATTGAGGTATTTGCCTGCTGTAATTGGCCGGAACGGCACAGGTTGCCTGTGATATCATAAAGGAGGTAACCGGTATTGCCTAAGCCGCTGCTTGTCTCATCGTAGCTCACGTTGATGATGTCCTGGGTGGGGTTGGGGTATACTTTTATACCGGAGATCTGGTGAATAGGGACTAAAGTTGTAGACGGACTGTATTTAGCGACATACACAGGATGATAAGGAAGAGTGCTGTCCATTAAAGTGATTGTAGTGTCTGTAAATTCCCCTGCTGCATATATGTTGCCGTATTGATCTGAACAAATTGAGTTAATCCAGTTGTCTGCATTTAATGCGTCACTACCGGTGCCAAGTTCGCTCCATGAAGTTCCATCCCACTTTGCAACATAGTCATAATTATTCGTAGGAGAGATGCTGTCAGTAAACATTCCTGCAGCATATAAATTTCCATGCAGGTCGAAGCATAGCTGATTAATTTGTTCGTATTGTTTGCATAAAAAATCAGCACTCGAACCTACCTTGCTCCATGAAGTGCCGTCCCATTTAAAAACGTAATTATACCCTGAATCAAGGAGCGCATAGCCTGCAGCATATACATTGCCGACACCATCTGCTAAAACAGAAAATATCTGGACGTCATTAGCGAGCTGATGGCCTACACCAGCTCCAAGTTCGCTCCATGAAGTTCCATCCCATTTTGCTACATATACATTCCCGCCAGCAGAAGTAACACTATCTGTAAAAGCTCCTGCAGCATATACATTACCGAAAGTATCTACGAATATAGTATTGATCGCATTATTTGCCTTTAAAGCGTTCGCCCCTGTTCCCAATTCGCTCCATGACGTTCCGTTCCATTTGGCTACATAAGAATGGCCATTGGTATCCGTAACACCATCAGTAAACACACCGCCGGCATATAAATTACCATATCTGTCAAAACAAATCGCAATAATCTGGCCATTTGCAAAACCGCCCCCAACCATGCTCCACGATGTTCCGTCCCATTTCGCAACATAATTACTTGTCGTGTTATTGATTTGTCCAACAACGTAAATATTATCATTGGTATCGGCGATGATTTGGGTTATATCCATAAATGAATCCAGCAAAACGCTTATTACTCCAAGCGGCGTCCATGAACTCCCATTCCATTTGCCGACAATATTATGCCCACCTGTATCAGAAGCCCCGGGTACATAGATATTTGCATGTTTATCCGAGCAAATGGTATATATCTGCTCACCATATTGATCAAGTATCGGGTTAACGACGTCGAGCGCACCCCATCCCTGGGCAAAAGATGAGGAACTGACTAAGAAAAGAAATGCGAGAATCGAAAGTACCTTGTTCATAGAGTTGGGTTTTTGTTAAAGAAAAACAAATTCTGTGCCAAACTTACTAACTAAACTCCATATTCGTAACGATCAGGTTACTGTTAGCCCTGGCGAGTATCCGACCATTCATATCATAGACGTGACACTCTACATTGACTATCTTTTTACCGACGCGTAAAACTTTTGACTCGGCTCGTAATCTGTCTCCTGCTTTAATTGCATAGAGGAAATCGACATTGAGTGTGAGTGATGTGTAATGATTGTCGGCATCGAGGCTTACTACGCCCCAACCAATAGCTTCGTCTATAACAAGGCTCATCATGCCGCCATGAATGTTGCCATAGGGATTGGTCATTTCTTTACGCACCTCGAGCGAGATGACGGCACTACCCTTTTCTATGCGCTCTAATGTCAGCTTCAGCCAATTGCCAGCTTCGGACCTGGAATTTTTCACTTCCTTTCCTTCAAATGTTTCTTTTATCCATTTCAGAACCGAGCCCTTGGGTATGTCTTTATATTCCATGGTGCAAAGGTAACCCCAAACCCCTAAAGGGGCTTCACTCAGTAATATCTTTCCAACATTTGAATACTGCAAGTATTTATTTTTTACAAAATATAACATTGAAAAAACACGGGAAGCCCCTTTAGGGGTTTGGGTTTGATGTTTTTGTTTACTTTAGTTCCGTGGAAACTACTACAAGCAATACACCAATCATCACATCCTCCAAATCCATACACCGGGCGTGGTCTATGTATGACTGGGCCAATTCGGCATATAATCTTGTCATCACCTCTACTATATTCCCTGCTTATTATAACGCTGTAACCACGGTGACCAAAAACGGGCAAATAGTAAATGACCAGGTATCGTTTTTCGGGATCAAGTTTAAGAACAGTTCGTTGTTTGATTACTCTATAGCCACTGCCTATCTCATAATAGCTTTAATATCGCCGATACTCTCTTCAATAGCTGACTATAAAGGCAACAAGAAAAGGTTCATGCAGTTTTTTTGTTACATAGGTTCGCTATCGTGCTGTATGCTTTATTTTTTTAAGGGCAATACGCTTGAATTAGGTATCATCTGTTCCGCCCTTGCTGCGCTGGGCTATTGTGGCAGCCTGGTATTTTATAACGCTTACCTGCCCGAAATAGCTATAGAAGAAGACAGGGACCGGGTAAGTGCACAAGGGTTTGCCTACGGCTATGTGGGTAGCGTATTGCTGCAGCTCATTTGTTTTATTTTCGTTTTCTGGCCGGAATGGTTTGGCTTTACAGACAGCTCGACACCTGCAAGGTTGTCGTTTTTCCTGGTAGGCATATGGTGGGCATCATTTGCGCAGATCACTTTTGCTAAATTACCTAAGGGTATACCGCTGGCGAAAAAGCATGAACATTCGCTGCTTACCAACGGCTTTATTGAGCTAAAGAAAGTATGGGGGCAAATACAGAAATTGCCTGTATTGAAAACCTATCTTGCGGCTTTTTTCTTTTATAGCATGGGTGTGCAAACTGTGATGCTTGCAGCAACAATCTTCGGGAGTAAAGAATTAAAATTGAAGACAGACCAGCTGATCCTGGCCATACTTGTCATACAGATCGTGGCGATAGCGGGGGCTTATATAATGGCGAAACTATCGGATATGTTTGGCAACCTGCAGGTGCTGTTGTTTGTGGTATTTATATGGATAGGTGCATGTATCGGCGCCTATTTCACGTATACCGCAACTGAATTTTACATCGTTGCGGCGGTTGTGGGACTTATTATGGGCGGTATACAATCCCTGAGCCGCTCTACTTACTCGAAGCTCATGCCACCTACGCATGATACCGCTTCTTTTTTCAGTTTTTATGATGTGACTGAAAAAGTTGCAATCGTTATCGGCATGCTGTCATTTGGTTTTATTGATAGCATTATGGATATGCGCACTGCCATTATCGCTCTTATATCTTTCTTTGCTGCGGGGGCATTGATTTTGTATATTGCTATCAGAAAACGGAATTCGGAATTGGGTGTTGGGGATTAGGATCATTTTTATGCAACTGTTTAACTTTCGATATAATACTTTTGGCTTTTTATGAAAATATATACAGTAAACGCGGGATACTTTAAGCTGGATGGCGGCGCTATGTTTGGCGTAGTGCCCAAAACAATGTGGAACAAGGCCAACCCGGCTGATGAAAATAATATGTGCAGCTGGGCCATGCGGTGCCTGCTGATAGAACATGGCAACTACAAAATACTGGTAGATAATGGCATGGGCGATAAGCAGGACGCAAAATTCTTTAGCCACTACTACCCCCATGGCGAAGACAGCATAGAGAAAGGCCTGGCAAAACATGGCTTTACTACCGATGACATAACAGATGTATTTCTTACCCACCTGCACTTTGACCATTGTGGCGGCTCTATAAAACGCGAGGGTGATAAGCTGGTGCCTGTGTTTAAAAACGCGGTATACTGGAGCAATCATAAACACTGGAAGTCGGCCCTTAGCCCAAATGAGCGGGAGAAGGCATCTTTCCTAAAGGAAAATATACTGCCTATAGAAGAAAGCGGCCAACTGCGCTTTGTAGAAACGGCAGATGGAGAAGAATGGCTTCAGGACATACGCATACGCTATGTGAACGGGCATACAGATGCTATGATGCTACCCCAGATAAAATATAACGACACCACCCTACTCTTCTGTGCCGACCTGATACCCAGCATAGCCCACGTATCACTGCCATGGGTGATGGCTTATGATATGCGCCCACTAGATACACTGAGCGAAAAACATAAACTGCTGCATGAAGCGGCAGCGAATAACTGGGTGCTCTTCTTTGAACATGACCCTAAAAATGAATGCTGCACCCTGCGGCAAACAGAAAGAGGCGTGCATGTGAAGGAAACATTCCCCCTG
>Ga0302185_10003190_pt1 | contig 10261 bp, 8 predicted proteins | sample II_Bog_E1_1_FD_200231 | JGI IMG/M metagenome (GOLD analysis project Ga0302185, IMG submission 200231) | Peat permafrost microbial communities from Stordalen Mire near Abisko, Sweden - II_Bog_E1_2 | ecosystem: Environmental > Terrestrial > Soil > Wetlands > Peat | place: Sweden: Abisko, Stordalen... | reverse complement strand
GGTGTTTGAGAACGATGACGAGGCCATTGAGATTTGGAAGAGCGCCGCGCAGTTACCGGCGGAACGCATTGTCCGCCTTGGCGCCGATGATAACTTTTGGACCATGGGTCCGACCGGCCCCTGCGGCCCCTGTTCTGAAATTTACGTGGATTTGGATCCAAGCGCTCCCGCGCCCAAAAGCTTTCAGGAAGGCGCGGAAAGTGGACGCTATCTTGAAATCTGGAATTTGGTTTTTACCCAGTTTGATAAGCAGGAAAACGGGGATTTAAAGCCCTTGCCGAAACCCAACATCGACACAGGTATGGGTTTGGAACGGGTGGCCAGCGTCATGCAAAAGGTCCCTTCTAACTATGAAACGGACTTGATGGCATCTTTGGTTTCAGCCATCGCCAAAGCGGGAAACATTACCTATCAGGTCGGACCGACCCAGGTTTATACCTCTCTTAAAGTCATCAGCGACCATTTGCGTGCCACTACCTTTCTCATCGCCGATGGGGTTTTGCCCTCCAACGAGGGCCGGGGCTATGTGCTTCGCCGTATTTTGCGCAGGGCTATCCGCCACGGCAAGCTGCTCGGTTTTGACGCTCCTTTTTTAAACAAGCTGGTTCCCGAAGTCGGCAAGCTGATGGGTTCGGTTTATCCCGAAGTGGTTGACCGCCAATCGCACATCGTTAATGTGGTTCGGGCTGAGGAAGAACGTTTTTATGAAACACTCGCGCTTGGCACCGAAAGGCTGATGGGCAAAGTAGAAGTTTTGAAAAAAGCCAAAACCCAGACACTTTCGGGGGATGAGGCTTTTATGCTTTATGACACCTTTGGGTTTCCTTTGGATTTAACTAAAGAAATCCTGAAAGAACAGGGCTTGTCGGTGGATGAAGCGGGATTCCAAACCGCGATGGAAGGTCAAAAAGAAAAAGCGCGCTCCGCCTGGAAAGGCAGCGGCGATGCCATGCTGCCGCCTCTCTATAAAGAAATCTCCGCCAAGCTTCCCCCAACCGTTTTTAAGGGATATGAAAAGATGAAAGATTTGGGCGAGATTGTCCAAATCCTCCGGGTGAAAGACAAAAAACATGAAGTCGTCAACCAGCTAGCCGAGGGCGAATATGGATTTGTGATTCTCAACCAGACGCCTTTTTACGCTGAAAAGGGCGGCCAGGTAGGCGACAAAGGTGTTTTGCAGGGATTTAATTCCGCCGAGGTTTCCTGGGCCGATGTGCTGGATACCCAGATGGTTTCGGATACGCTGGAGGGTCATTGGACCTTTATGAAGCGCGGCAAATTAGCGGTAGGCCAAAAAGTTGAGGCTACTGTGGAAGAAAGCGAACGGCGTTCCACCATGCGCAATCACACGGGAACGCATCTTTTGCACGCGGCCTTGCGGCAGGTGTTGGGCACCCATGTGGGCCAGGCCGGAAGCTATGTGGGCGCGGACCGTCTGCGCTTTGACTTTACCCATTTTGAGGGGGTTAAACCGGAGCAGCTGCGCCAAATTGAAAGCAAGGTGAACCAGCAGATTCTTAACAACATCGAAGTCGCCAAACAGGAAATGTCTTTTGACGAAGCGAAGAAAAAAGGCGCCATGGCGATGTTTAGCGAAAAGTATGGTGATCGGGTGAGAGTCATTGATGTACCGGGCTTTTCCATCGAACTTTGTGGCGGCACCCATGTGAACCGTACGGGCGACATTGGCTTATTCAAAATTCTCGGCGAATCTTCCGTGGCTTCGGGTGTGCGCCGTATTGAAGCGGTGACCGGTGAAGGATCAATCGCCAAGGTAAATCAGGAAGAAGAAACCCTTAAAGAGATCGCTTCTTTGCTGAAGACAACAGACACTGAGTTAAAAAATAAAGTCTTGGCCCTTTTAGCGGAATCAAAACTTCAGGCGCAGGAATTATCGGCGCTCAAGTCCAAACTGGCGGGAAGCCTGGTGGATGAAGTCTGGAGCAAAAAGAAGGACGTGAAGGGTGTATCGCTTATTGTGGCCCGCACCGACGAGTTGGACCCCGAAGGCATGCGTCAATTGGTGGACACACTCAAATCCAAAATCGGCAGCGGAGTTATTGTGTTAGGCAGCGGTAAGCCGGATCAAATCGCTTTTGTGGCGGGAGTCACTAAAGACCTGGTGGGGAAGATTAAAGCCGGGGATATTGTGAAAGAAGTCGCGAAAGTCACCGGCGGCGGGGGCGGGGGAAGACCGGATATGGCCCAAGCGGGCGGTAAAGACGCCTCCAAGGTCGACGAGGCTCTACAACAAGTTCTTCCAATGGTGGAAAAATATTTTTAATGGGATTATGAATCTAAAGTTGAAGCGGTAAAACCTATTGGAGTGATTTTGTGATTTGGTCTAAATGGTGTTCTATATCGAGAGATCAACAAGAGTTATATATTATGTTTGTTGGACTTATTGTTGCTTATTTGTGGTTTCTTGGACCTAGTAAAAAGAATTATAAAAATATTTATGATGCTTGGATTGTTTGTTTAATTTTGCTCGTATGTGCAACAGGCTGTCTTTGGCTTTTGTTCACTTATAAAATATTCCCTTATACATATGGATTTGGATTTTTGGATCAAATTTATTGGATGATTTTAACTTTGGCTTTCTGTGTTGCTGTTCAAAGATCAATGGTTGCGATTACAAAACTGCTCAACCTTAGAAAATCAGCCACAGAAGAAAACTTAGACAATTGAGAAAACTGGATTAAAAGGTTTCCATTATGAAACGTTGGCTGGCTCTGGACTTAGGTCATGTTCGTATCGGTGTAGCCTTGTCCGATACTTTGGGGATGACGGCCCAGCCTTTGACCGTGTTGAAGTCCGAGGGAACGCAAAAAGACATCATCACCATCGGCGGACTAGTGAATGAACATGAAGTCTCGCAAGTAGTGGTGGGTCTGCCCATCAATATGGACGGCACTGAAAGTAATCAAACCAAGAAAATCCGGGAGTTTACTTACAAACTTTCTAACCGGCTCAATGTACCGGTCTTTTTTATCGATGAACGTTTGACAAGCCGCCAAGCCGAGAGAATGATGACGGACAGCGGTGTGACTGCCAAGAAACAGCGGGGCAAGGTAGATCAGATCGCGGCCGCGTTATTACTTCAGTCCGCGCTCAAAGGCGCTTTATTAACCGAGGTTCCTAAAACATGAAGCTATTCCGGGTTTATCTTATTCTCTTTGCTGTGGCGGCAGCGGGCCTGGTTTATATTTTGGTTCCCACCTTTTTCTTGTCAGGAGACGATATTGATCTTCCGGTTTATTCCAAAACCAGCGCCAGGGAAATCGCCAGACAACTTAAAGATAAGGGTATCCTTACTTTTGAAGAGCCTTTTCTCGTTCTCGCCAAATTGACCCACGCGGATCGTCATTTAAAAGCGGGTCTTTACCAGTTGAATGCCCAAATGAGCCTGTGGGATGTTTTGACCACTTTATCCGAAGGCAAAAGCGATCTTTTAGCCCTCAAAGTCCCGGAGGGTTATACCACCGAACAAATCGCCCAGGCCCTGGAAAAAATAAATGGCAGCAGCGGCGATGACTTTTTAAAAGCCGCTCAAAATCCGGAAACCTTAAAAAGCTTAGGCATTGTGGGTCCGACCGCCGAAGGGTTCTTATTTCCCGAAACCTATCGGGTGCCGCTAGGCGCCACCGGGGATGAGTTGGTTCAGTTGATGATCCGCCAGTTTTGGGATGTGGCGGGTCCGAACTTTCAAAGCCGCTGTCAGGAATTGGGATTGACGCCCTATAAAGCGGTCATCCTGGCGTCCATTGTTGAAAAAGAAGCGCATAACGCGGACGAGAGGCCGATTATCGCGGGTATTCTTTATAACCGCCTGCATCAAAAAATGCGGCTTCAAGTTAACGCGACCCTCAATTACATCCTTGAAACCAAACACGCTTGGCTGACCACCAATCAACTGAGTACCCAGTCGCCCTATAACACTTATATGCACCGGGGTCTGCCGCCGACGCCTATTTGCAACCCGGGGGCGGCTTCCCTCAAAGCGGTGCTCAATCCAGCCAATGTGCCATACCTGTACTATGTGTCCGCCGGGGACGGATCGAGTCTTTTTGCCACGACCTTCGCCGACCATAAAATAAACGTCATCAAAGCGATGAAAATCCGCCGGGCCCAAAGAATTCAGAGTCAGACGACCGAATAACCTTTCAAGATCAAAACCATGAGCATTCAAATATCACCCTCATTTTCAAAAAAGCGTCTTCTAGAAGGTTACCGAACTCTAAATGGACTTTGGCAGAAGGGTCTTTTGCCCGATGACCTGGAACTCCATTTTTTTCTCCACTGGTTCGCCTTTTGCAGGGGCAACATCAGCCACGCGGCCAAGGCGCTTCAAATTCACCGCAACAACATGCAGGACCGTTTTTTGCGGTTCGGCCTCCAGGGTAAGACCTTCAAACTGCGTCATTCATGGTTCAGGCTGGCTGAAAAAAACAGGAGAGCTTCCTTTCAGTCGAATTTTTTCAGGGTTTACCGCCAGGTCGGGGGAAAGCCGAAATTTACTCAGAAAGAAAACAGGCGGCTGACCGCGTTGTGGCAGACCGGCTTTCCGTTCAAGACGCTATTGGCCCATTACGCGTTATGGGGCATCAGGGCCGGCAAACCCAAGCCATGGATTCAAAAACAATTAGGCTATTCGCACCGCCATCACCTGCGCTTATTGACCACTATTCGTGATCCCCGAAACGGGAATGGTTTCTGGCTGTCGCCCTTAAAACCCCGTCCCGAGGAAGTTTCCCCAGGCATCGGCAGGCCGCTTAAAAACAAAAAACGTTAAACAACCTTTTTTTATTGTTGAAGGATAACCTTCCGCAACTTGGGGCGAACGGCATTGGACCCTGGGCTTCGGGTGATGGTTTCTGGATTTGATTGAAATATGCATTCACATGCATGTAAAATAAGTTCAATAGGAGGTGGGTATGAGGACCACTATTGAAATCAAAGATAAATTAAGGGCCGAACTGTTAAAAAGGGCCGCGCATCAAGGGGACAAAGGCTTTTCCCACATTATTGAAGAAGCCCTGGAATCCTATTTTGGTTTGGAAGACCAGACGGCGGAAGCCAGAAAAAGGGTTTTGCGCCTCAAGGGCAGTTTTAGCCAGCATGACGCTGATCAATTGCGGTCAAGCACAGAGGAAATTCGGAGGCAATGGAGATGATCGTTGCCGATACGGATGTTTTGATCGATTTTTTGTCGGGGAAAGATCCGGGGGCAAGCCGGGTTTATGAGGAGTTGGAAAACGGGGTGCTTTATACGACAGTGATCAACCGTTTCGAGCTTCTTTCCGGTTCTAAAAGCGCCAAACAAAATGAAAAATTAAATCAGTTACTCGATGCTTTAAAAATTCTGGTTTTGGATGTTCCCGCGGCTGACAAGGCCGCCGATATCCGCCGCGAATTGGATCAGAAGGGCCATGGAATTGGGATGGCCGACAGCCTTATTGCCGGAATCGTGTTGGAACATCGCGCTACTTTGTTGACCCGAAATGTTAAACATTACAATCGAGTTCATAGTTTGAAATTGAGCCATTGGAAATAAAGCGGCTTTGTTATAAACGCGAAACAGGGGCCCGGGGCTTTTTGGAAGAAAAAGAGTAATCACCTCAAATGAGGGTAATAATAAGAGTGATACGGAGAATCGGCACATGCTAGTTCAGGGTTTTCACCTTACTCAAACCGATGCTTCGGGATTGCGAATTCTGGAAGACGCTTATTTTTCTTTTCCCGAAGGTTCTTACACCGTTCTTTTGTCCGAAAATGTCATGGCCGCGACGGCTTTTCTTAAAATGCTGGCGGGCGAATACCGCCCGCCCTCCGGAACCCTTCGTATTGATCATCAAGACCCTTATGCTTTCTCTTCTTCTCAAAAGAGACGCTGGATATCGGAAGTGGGTGTGGTTTTCTCGGACTTTAAATTGTTTTCGGACCGAACGGTTGAGGAAAATATTTTCTTTACCCTCAGGGCCAAAGGCTTTTGGGATGAAGAATCCTTAAGCGCGGTGGGGGTGCTTCTTTCCAAGGCCGGATTGGCTGACAAAGCGAAGTTACTGCCCGAGGCCTTCGCAGAAGGTGCCTCAATAAAGACGTTTTTTCCCGATACAAGCCACAAAGATAAACCCCGGATCAGTATGAAGAACTTTATCGAAGGCTTGCGCCGTCAACTGAATCAAATTTTCGCCCCAGTAATAAGCGGTCATATCGTCCTGCGCTATAAAAGGGTTGTCTCCCAGCTTTATCAAATTCATATCGATCGTTCGATGGGGATCGTATTTTTCATCGGAAAGATAAATCGAGAACTGATTGCGTTGGTAAATATCCCGGATATTGTTTTGGCTGTAAGCGTGAGGCGGCATGACCGTCGTGAATAAGGCCAGGATCAAAAAAGATAATTTTTTCATTTTCCAACCTCCAAAATAATTTTCCGCAACCTGGGTCTAAAGCCGGTGGACTGGCCCGGTACACGGGCGGCGGTCAGGGCTCTTTCCCATTCGGCGGGGGAAGCGACAAACAAAATCGGCGACGGGGATTGTAATTCTGCTTCCAAATCATTCCTGCTTTGTTGTCCTGAAGTAACCTTTCCGATGCTCCAAAGGTGATCTCCTAAAGTCACACCCGCCTTATCCATAGGGCTATTGGCCCAAAGCTTGTCCACCACACAGCCGTTGTTTAAAACCAAACCCTGGCTGGGGTAAGGCATACCGGTTAAGGGTGTGTCGTGGCCCAGGCGGGAATTGCGGATGAAATATTCCATGGCCGAAACCAAATGCCGCAGATCGTCGGTGGAATTACATTGAATGGTCAGCGGGTATTTAGCGCCTTCCGAGATTAAAGATAACTGATAAATGGGAGTGTCTTGAGTCCCAGAATGGGACGACCCGTCCCCGACAGCATTTGCGGTAGGGGAAATCCCCGAATCTTTTTGAGGGGAGATTTCGCTGATGTGAATCGCCGTCACATCCTCCAAGACAATATTCGTCAGGCCGTCGCCCAAAAATCCGTTAAGCGGGTCGGCGCTTTTGTGATGAATCGTCAGGGTGGTGGTTCCGGCATTGATCCCCAAAACGATTCGTTTGTCGCTGCCGATCATCATGGTGTATTTATCCGGGTCCATCACGCCCTGCATCCGGGTGACGGCCAAATCGCCCGGCATGCCTTCGTCAGGCGAAACGGAAAAGTCTTTCACGATTCGGTTGGGCGCAATGGCGGCGATTTCGAGTTCGAAACATTTAGGGTCTTCTTGAGTCCCCAAAGGGGACGAAATCCCCGTAGGGGAGACCGACGGCTGAAAGGAAATGGCAGGTTGATAAACCATGACCGGCGCGGAAGTCGGTGCGGGCTTTTGAATTGGTTTTGAAATGCTAACTATTTTTTTAATGTCATCCATGACCGGTGTTGTTTCAGGCGCGGGTGTCGAGACTTCAGTAGATGATTGACTCCAAGGCACTAGAGGGGCCTCGCTCCATCTGCGTCCGTAAATCCAAATCAGGGTCAACACGGCACCGAGAATTATCATTCGCGCTCGCTGTACTTTTAAAGCGTACCCATAACCCCATAGCAGCAACACGCCTACTACCAATGCCATTACCCAATGAATCAGGGCATAGGGGATGAGCCAGTTGGGAAAATCCACCAGCGCCAACCGGGCCGTGAAGCGGAAAGGGGTTTCGACCCAGGGTTTTAAACCGGTAAACCAATGGGAAGTGATAAACATCGCCACCGCCCACAAAAAACCGAATTGCAAAAGGGTGTAAACGGCCCAATGAAGAATTGTCAGAACCGCTGTCTTTAACCCCTGGGACAAACTGCCGTTTTGATGATGGCTGTGGCCGGAATGGGAGGATGAGTGCAAGGGCACCATGGCATGGGCTAGTTTTCGGCAAACGTGATGTTCGACCTTGCCTAGCTCTTTCCAGGGAAGTTTGGCCAATTTTTCGACGAATTTCTTAAACCAATGGACTATCGGTTTCATTTCCTTTTGGGCTTGCTGAGACCCAGAATGGGTCGACCCGTCCCCGACAGCATTTGCGGTAGGGGAACTCCCCGACGGTTCTTTAGGGGAACCCGCGTGCGTCTGTGCCGAAGCCTCACGCTGAGGCACATGGTTTGACTGTGCCAGCGGATCCCCGCTAGGGGACGGCCCATTATTGCCGTTGGCAGAAGGGCCCGAAGACGTACCGGCCCCTTGTTCTGGGCCGGTGCTGGCAGTGGTATTGAACAGCTTTTTAACCTCGTCCGAGACCTTCTGGCAAAGAAGGGCAAAACCTACCCGGCTAAAGAGGGAGTGGGATGGCTCCTTTACCACCGAGGGCGGGTTGGCTAGGGCTAGGCTTTCACGGAAAGCTTTTAGCTTGCCCTGGGCGGGGATGGGATCCTCTCCCCGGCCTTTGGCTACCCCTACCTGTTCGGCCAACTCGACCAACTGGTTAATAGCCTCCGGAGGTAGGCTGGGGGTGGGCTTGGGTTTAGGCTGTTTGGGGGCCTTGGCGTAGGTTTCCGGGGGATTACCGGCTTGAACCCATTTGACCAGCTTTTGGGCATCCCCTATGGTCATTTTATGCTCTATGGCAACATTGAGGGCTTTTTCGACCTTGTCCGGGTCGCCCAGAGCGGTTAAACAGCCCACTACCTTTTGGGGGATGGGTTCTCCGCCGAAGGCTTTTATGGACGGTCCATAAATTGCCGCTCTGGCGGCGGGGGTTAGGAACTTCAAAATCGACATTTTACGGCTTACGTCGTCCTGGCCTATCTCCAGGGTGTCGCCAATGGTCTGTTGGGTGGTTTTGGGTTCCGCTTTCAGCCAATCTTCGATGGACTCGGCCAATTCCAGCCAGTTCATCTCCCGGTTCATATTGTCCAATATTGCGGCTTTCCGGGCTTGTTCGGGGGTAAGGTCCAAAACCAGACAGTCCAGGGTGGTAAACCCGGCTTTGAGGGCCCCGGCATGGCGGATATGCCCCCCGATCAATTCATAGTCATGGTCCGGGTCGACGGCCTTTTCGGCTTCGGTGAGGGGCCTAACCTTGGCGGGGGTTTGCTGGCCGATGGCCTTCAGGGAGGCCACCATGAGGTCTATGGCGCTTTGGGTAATGACCTTCCGTGGCTGGAGAGGATTGGGTCTAATCCGGCGAATGTCAATTTTAAGAAACTGGGGGTCTTTTGGCATATATGGCTCCTTGAGTCCCCGCAGGGGACGAAATCCCCGATCTTGATAGGGGATGATAAATATGCCGAAATTGTAAAGCGGGGGAAAAGGGTCATCTACTAATAATTTTTATGGCAATAAGATTCTTTGCTTTGGATGGCTTGTGGGGTCAAAACGGTCAGAAAAACAGCAGTTTTTAGCGGCGGATGTTTAAAAAGGGCTTTAAGGCAATAAAGTGGAGAAGGTTTATATGGCAACAGTTAGAATTGAGCAAATTTCAAAAGTGATTTGAAAAAAGACTTAAACAGCGAACAGTCATAATTCTTTGTTTCAAAATAATGCGAGAACAGGAAATAGAAAACATACATGCCAACTATTAACCTTCCTAAAGATATTTTGTCTTTCATGAAAGAATTGACTAAATATTTCATGGATTTTTTAGAAACAGATTTTCATAAACGAAGAAATCCCAAGAGAAATATTCAGGTGCATAACAAAAGTAATCTTTTAATTGGGTTGAATATTAATAAATATCCCACATTCAGTAAGTTGGTTTGGAAAAAAATAAATTCAGGTTTTGGAATCAATACGGTTATAGAAATACCTAAAAGCACTTATCGTTCGAACATACCTCAAAATTTAATCGATCTAGTCAAGTATCAGTTGGGGAAAATTAATAATACGCAGATTTCAAAAATCATATCTGATGTTTCAACCGCAGTAGAAAAAACTGCAATTCTCTATAAAAAAGATTATGACCAAGCACTATCTGTTTCCATAGATGAAGTTTCGAAGATAATTCTTAAAGAATTAGTTTTGCCATTTGTTACAAATCTTGAAAGGCCTTTGGAAAATACTGGATTGGGTGACGAGAACGACGTTTTTTTAATGGAAGAAGAATTGACAAGTGTACTTAGTTATCAGATCGAGAATAAAGTTTCAGAAATATTAAAATTAATTTTGGCTGAAAACAAAGTAGATGTTGAAAAAGAATTGAAAACCGTTATTAGCTTGGAGGATGTTAAGACAAGCATCGTTTCTTTTTTTGAAGATTTCAAAGTAGGTGATCTGTTTGCTGAAATATCAGAAATGGAAAGAAATAGA
>Ga0302185_10003184_pt1 | contig 10273 bp, 8 predicted proteins | sample II_Bog_E1_1_FD_200231 | JGI IMG/M metagenome (GOLD analysis project Ga0302185, IMG submission 200231) | Peat permafrost microbial communities from Stordalen Mire near Abisko, Sweden - II_Bog_E1_2 | ecosystem: Environmental > Terrestrial > Soil > Wetlands > Peat | place: Sweden: Abisko, Stordalen... | reverse complement strand
GCTACCTTGCAGATAACCTTAGGAACAGATATTTACACAGTATCAAAAATGTTAGGACACCGGGATATTGCCACCACTCAGATTTATGCCAGGATTATGGATAAAACGAAAATTAAGGCGGCCAATATAGAGATGATAAAGCTGTAAATAAATTATGTCAGGTAATAATCATAAGGGAGTGTAATTATAATTAGATTAGATAGGGTAACTACTCCCCCCATTAACATAGTCATCGGAAGCATTGTTCTCCCATTTTTTTAACCGGGAACCTGGCTTAATAATTATTCTTATGGTATTGCCGCGAACTACCTTAACCTACTATTTGTGTTTCAGACTCAAAATTATTTTTTGCGGTTGAATTTTTGCAGATGTTTTTTGGCATCTTCTTTTATTTCTTTACTGGTTTTGATTTTCCCTTCCTTTACCCAATCGATTAATTCACTTTCCAAAAATTGAAGCTTACCATTCTTTTTATAGTGTGGGATATCGCCGGATGCGATTTTTTGTCTAAATGCTCTTTCCTTATATCCTGTTATAATTAACGCCTCAGGAAATAAAATAGGCCTTTCAGTTCCTGACGATTTAATTTGCTTTGCTTCTGCTTTATTAAAGGCTGTGTTAACCTTTTGTTCAATCAAATCAGACATTTTCTCTATGACTTTATTTTGATCATCCAAATTAAAATTTGCAGAATAGTTTGTGGATAAAGTGTTTTTTTGAATCACCCAATCAAGGTGGGCAATATGTTTACCAAATAGTTTTTCGGTTTTTTCATTGCTAGTAGTTAAATAAGTTTCCGTTAATAATTCTTTTTGAACGATCGCAGATTGTATTTTTTGATCCGCATTTAATTCCGGGAGTTTAAATTGTATAATTTGGGTCATACTGAAAAATGATACTAAAAGATTAACATATTTCTCATTAAGGAATTCAGGATGTTTATCCATCATTTGCTTCATAGAAATTTTCATCTGGTTCATGAACGAATCCTTATAGTTAGAAATTGCCAATTCTGTAGACAGATTAGCCTTCTGTTTTTCTGAATACAGTTCAGAGGAAACGAAAAAATCAATAATAAAATCCTTTATTGCATTTTTAAAAGCAATCTCTTCAGGAGGAATTATTTTTTCCAAGGCAATTTCAAATACCGATTTAATAAATTTTCTAAACGTTTCTATAGACATAAAATAATATTTAAAACTATGGAATATTAAACTGTGATAATCTATTTTGCTGTTAGGCACAAAGATATTACTTCCTCCCCCATAAATTACAATTTTCAACTATTTGCACTGAACAGCGATGTGCTCAGTTTGGCTGTTTTAATGTTCAATAATAGTGTTAAAATACAATAAATACAAAAATTTTAATACATATCCAAACTCGACGAGTCACCAAAAAAAATAAGTACCTGTATTCCATCAAAACACCAGTAAAATCAATACTTTGGCACATGGTTTGGACTACATACTGTAGTAAAATAACACACAAAGTGAAATACTCAATCAATCAGTTAAGGAAAGAATATCCAAATGATGGATCCTGTTTAGGCAAGATATTCCGGATACGGTTCTGCGGCTTAAAATGCTGCCCGAAATGCAGTAATGATCCCAAGTTCCACAGGGTAATGAAACGCAAGTGCTATGAATGCCGGTATTGCAGGTACCAGATATTCCCATTGGCAGGAACACCTCTTGAAAAGACAAGGACAAACCTCACCAAATGGTTTCATGCCATCCACATGATGACTACAACAAGGAACGGCGTGGCCACAAAGGAAATTGAAAGGGTATTAGGTGTAACCTGCAAATGCGCATGGCGTATGATGCACCAGATACGTAAAGTAATGTCAGAAGGCGAAGAAGGTATGTTATCAGGTTGTGTACAGGGTGATTAGACCCTGATAGGTGGCGTTCAGTGCCGCAAAGACCGCGAAACTGATGGCGACAATAAAACTACTGTCTTCGGTATGGTTCAGGAGGGTGGTAAAGTGATTATGAAGAAGGTGGAAGACCGCAAGCGCAAAACGTTGCTGCCTATCATTGAAAAGTATGTGGAGAAGGGAACGCACATTAACGCTGACGAATTACCATCTTACAAGAAGCTTGGTAAAAAGGGCTACATACACTCAACTGTAAACCACAATCAGGAAGAATATGTAAACGTGGAAGGCAAACACACTAAAACCATTGAGGGCGTATGGTCTATTCTGAAGCGTTCTATCAGCAGCACCCACGTATGGGTATCTGATAGCACCTTCCCAAATACATTGATGAATTTGAGTTCCGGTATAATAACAGACATTCCGGCGCGCCGATGTTTGAAACAATCTCAGGTCATTTGTCATTACCACCTACCCCATTACATCCTGGATTTTGATGCTAAAATGAGTTTTTGCATGTTCAACAAGCCCTTTACAGAATTATAGCCTACAGACAATCCTAAATATTATAGCTATGGATGGCGATATGAACAATTTGCTTGATGCGCTAAACGCATATTCAAAAGAAATGAAAGCAGGGGCAACAAATAAGCCTGTTACTATTCGCAGGGCGAAGGTTAATGATGTACTTGTAAATGATAATCTGGTACTTGATAAATTATATACCGATGTAAGCAAGCAGATTGAAGCTGGCGGCTTTGAAAGCGGAAATGATTTTGCAATCACCGCAAAAGGGGATATTGTTTATACCAGCGCATACATTGTCAAAAGGTATTTCAAGATAGACTTTCTGGTAGATAAAAAGATACTGATGCGGCTAATGGATAAGCAAAGTGAATACATTGCCAATGCCTGATTTTTTAAAAACTAACAATTAATTTTACATCGTTCAGAAGGTTTCGATGTTTAGGTTAATACCCTGCATTAGGGCGTAAATTATTTTTTTAGAAACAATGCCGGACCGTATTTCTGAATATGAACACATTTGTTTCCATAGGAATACTAAAGAAGAAATAAGGATTGATTTGTTAATATAACTTGAAAAAGATTTTTGGGTTCAAGTCTAATATCTACTCCATTCCAGGCCGGGCTTTAGCTATTTCCATCCGCTTTGTGCTAATGCATCAAAATTATTATTAGATTTACGTAAAATCATTGTGAAAACTGCTTTTAAAAAAATATTCTTGAAAAAATATACTCTACTTACCCTACTGATAATTACCTTTTTTATTATTCCAATTGGATTACTGGCACAGTATAACATTAACCAAAATAAAGTGTGGGTTTTTGGTTACCATTCAGGACTTAATTTTGCATCCGGCAGCCCTGCCCCATTTAATACCCAAATAAATGGCGGGGTTGGTTTCGTAGCTGGATGTGCGTCAGTATCAGACGGGAGCGGTTCGCTTTTATTTTATTGTACGTCAGATACTATTTGGGATAATTTAGGAAACGTAATGCCCCATGGTTCTGGTCTTATGCCTAACCCGACGGTGCCAGGTTCTTATTATACCGGTTATTCCGCCAGCCAGGGTGCATTAATAGTTCCAGTTATTGGCACTACCAATCAATATTATGTGTTCTCATTGGAGACATCTCAAGGCCGACTGTTTTATTGCAAAGTTGATATGTCATTAAATGGAGGGCTTGGAGATGTTGTAACTACAGTAAAAGGTATTCAAATTGACTCGGAATTATCACAAAAAATGATTGCAATTCCGGGAAATTCAAATGATATTTGGATCGTCGTACATGCGTTAAGTTCTGGTGTATTCAGTGCATTTCATGTTACTGGTACAGGTTTAAATATTACGCCTGTTGTATCTTCGGCAGGCGGCTATTCAGGTTCGGGGGCGTATGAGCAAGGCCCAATGAAATGCAGCCCTGACAGGAATACTATAGCTGTAGTTAATCTGGATGGCCCAGCCTTACAACTGGCAACTTTTGATCCTGCTACAGGAATAGTTTCCGGTTTAAGTTCAATAAGTGCTTTTGGTGGATTTTCTGGTGGTGATTTTTCACCTGACAATTCTAAATTTTATGTCTACAACAAATCAGATAATTCTATTGACCAATTTAACCTTGCAGCGGGTTCTCCAAGTGCAATTTATCTTTCAGAAACGCCAATAGGATATGATCTAAACATTTATTGGTCTGATATGAGGTTAGCCCCAAATGGAAAAATATATGTACCGCAAGATACAAACCAACTTGATTATATCGCAAACCCAAATTTATTAGGTAGCGCCTGCAACTACACAGTTGCACCCCCTGCATATGCTAATAGCGTGAAATTCGGTTTTGGAAATATGTATGTAGTGCCTATTACATCTGTTAGTCCAATAACCGGAACGACAAGTGTTTGCGTGAGTGCAACCAGTTTATTGAGCGACGCGACAACAGGTGGTACCTGGAGTAGCAGTAATGCGGCAGTAGCAAGTGTCAATTCAGTAACGGGTATAGTCAGCGCGGTATCACTGGGAACTGCAACTATTAGCTATAACGTCGGTGGTGGGACTGCAACGACTATATTCTCTGTTACTGCGCCGCCTGCTGCTATTACAGGAACAGCTGATGTTTGTATGGGAGTATCTTCTACATTGGGATGTAGCCCACCGGGCGGAACGTGGACAAGCAGCAGTACAGCTATTGCTACTATAGGTATAACAAGCGGTTTATTTACCGGTTTGACTCCCGGCACGTCAATAATAACCTATTCTCTTGGAAGCAGTTGCCAGACTACGAAAATTGTGACGGTAAACATCCCCACCTTAATATCAGGCATTCCCGCTGTGTGTCCGGGTGCTACTACTACATTAAGTGGTAGTGTAGCCGGGGGAATATGGAGTAGCAGCAATACAACGATTGCCACAGTAGGTGTGACCAACGGCATCGTTACAGGAGTTGCTCCTGGCACATCAACAATAACCTATACTCCTTCTGCGGGCTGTTCCACCGATAAAATTGTTACTGTCAATTCAATGCCGGTTGTTGGTTCGATAACTGGAGAATTAGACGCTTGTATTGGGGTTCCTACATTACTGGCAAATGCCACAGCAGGAGGTACTTGGAGTAGCGGCAACCCAGCCATTGCTACTATAGGCTCAAGTTCAGGAGTGCTGACTGGTATTTCAGCCGGTGATTTCGCAATCACCTATTCTATACATGGTTGTGGTACTGTTATTGCCGTGCGCATTGAAACAGTATTGCCTGAAGGTTTTTGCCCTACAAGTGTAAGCAGACTTATTACGACTGAAGGAATAAAATTATTCCCAAACCCCACAAAGGGGAACTTTACAGTTTCTCTATATTCAACTGCTGATGAGCCTGTGCATATAGTTGTCAGCAATGTGATAGGTGAGAAGGTAAATGAAATAACCAGTGTTACCAATAAGTATACAGAGCTACAACTTAATGCACCTCCGGGAATTTATTTTGTACTGGCATCAACAGCAGAAAGTAATTATATCACAAAAGTGGTAGTTGAGTAAGCTCACTAGTGTCATGTCAAGTTAATTTTGTCTGTTTATAAAATAGTATTAGCTTTACCATCCAAAAACGATGGTACGATACAAGGTTACACCCCTTGTTTTCATAATGGACATATGCAGATTCTAAATCCTCATGAAGTAGGTGGACAGACATCTTGTAAAACTAATCATTGGTATGGTAACTGGCATTTCAAAATAAGGAAACTTTCTTATCACTTGAAAACTAGAAACTTTCTTGATCAAGAGGTTTAAATGATCCTGCTGACGTGTTCTTCTATCGTTCCACTTCAAAATCTACCTATATTTGTTTTATGTACTTGAAACATCCCTCTCTAGTCCTCCCGTCAGATGATACAATTATTTGGCGTTACATGGACTTTACAAAGTTCTTCTCGTTAGTGAATAGTTCTGCTTTATATTTCCCAAGTGCTATGCAATTAGCAGAAAATGACCCGTACGAAGGGTCATTTACGAAAGGTGACATTGAATATGAACCAGGTAATGACGCACAACTTGCCCCGTTAGATTTGGGCCAAGAAACTTTCGATTTAATGAAAGTGAACAACAAAAATCTTCGATCGTTAGCGAAAGAGGGGTTACGTAAGGTTGCTTATATCAACAGTTGGTACATCAGTGATTATGAGTCCGCTGCAATGTGGAAGGTTTACGCGGAAGAGAAGTCGGGGATTGCTATACGGTCGTCAGTTGGAAGGTTGAAAGACGCGGTAAATGCAGTCGAACAAACAGTTGTGATGGGTGCAACTAAATTTTGGCTAAGGAATAAAAAAGCGATGAATAATAATCTCTGACAAATTTTTATTAAAAAGGGATGGATCATACACATGTTTTTTACAAACATAATAACTATGTATCAAATGGGGTATATACCTGAATGATTTTTTGCATAATTTATTTGAGCCATTATTATAGATACCGCTTCTTTTTATGTTTAAAATGTTGTACTAACATATCGATCCATTTAGGCATCGACCCCTTGTGTAAGGCAATAATTTATTTTCTCCAACATTAGATATTTACCAAGGCTGTACTTTTTAAAAGCAGGAAATTTCTATGTCTAAAAGTTGTATGTTTATCTTGGTTTTTAATTAAAATGTGTTCTATATTTTTATCTATTTAGGAGTTCTCCGCCTGGGAAATAAGGTACAACTTTTGTTAATGACTACTAAAATGCTGCCATCATGACCGCTTTAGATGGGTTACCAATAGATGCTGAAACCGTTATTATTGTCGTCCATGGCGTTGGTGATCCTTCTGTAGTTAATATCTTAGATGAGGCAGAAATAGGGAAAATCGGTTTAGGTGACGCAAACGCGAAAGTCGAAAGAGAGACTATTCACAATTTTCCGCAGCCTGGTGGAGAAAGGTGTGATACACAAGTATTGATTGTTACCTCTTCAAATTATTTGCATGTCGTAATTCCGGTTGTTTGGAGCCGACTTCACTTCCGTGCTGCTACAGCAGCCTCTCCTGTTTATATAGGTGGAATTATCAATAGGATTGGAGATGCGATCGGATTTTTATTGATGGCATGGAGTGATTTGGTTCTTTGCATTTTTAAGGCGAGGAAACGAATTTGGTCAATCACGTTAGGGTTGACTTCTTTGTTTTGGCTTGTTCTTATTTCTTTCGTCTTTATCGGGCTTTTGGAATTGCTTGTACAAACCCTTAATATCAAGGAGTATATTGAACATCGGGGATATAGGGTTCTAAGCCAAGTAGTTCTTGAACTAATCAGCATTGGCGTTCTGCCCTTTATTTTGCGAAAGTTTCTTCCACTGCTTGATCTTGTCGGTGACGTTGACCACTATGTGGGTAGAAAAAAAGCACGAAAAGAGATAGAAAGTGATTTGCGAAAAATCATCATGGAAACTGCTGACAGAAGTCCGAATGCTCAAATTATCTTGGTTGGTCATAGTTTGGGAAGTGTATTGGTTTCGCAAGTTGCGTCAACCTTAACATTAAACGAAATTACAGGTGACCGAATCCTACTGCTTACGCTTGGCTGTCCGCTTCGACTGATTTCCAAAGTGTTCCGCACGGTCAAAAACCCCAATGATTTAATAATAGATTTCAAGAGAAATACGGTCGTCCATTTCTGGGCGAACCTATGGAGAGATCGGGACTTCATAGGTAGAGAACTTGGCGTGAGTAATATCGACTGCTTTAGTGAAAAGTCGTTAGGAGATGGCGTTCATCAGGGCATGTGGGGTGACGGACGGTTGTGGCATGAGATACAAGTTCTTTTGACTGCAATTCATACCCAAACCTTAGGAACCATTAAAGCGACTTGGATCTCATACATGAATGATACCGTTGCAAATGAGGATATTTTCCCTTTAACTCTTACTCTTATGCTGAGACGCTGGTGTTCGTTGTCTGGAATGATCATAGTGGCAGCAATGGTTGCAATAGGCTTTGTACAACGATATTACAAAGATCAAATGTTGGTTTGGTTGTTTTTTTTACTTTTCGAGATTATTACATTTGGAATATTTACCTTTTCTCATCAACCACGTGAACCAGTGGATCGAAGATACCTGGGGAATCTTCGTCTTGCCGAAACAAAGGGATATCTTTTTGTGTTACTTGCCTTGTTCACACTCTTTCTATTAATGACGGCAATAGTATTCCAAACTTTTGTTTGGATTAGAGGCGCAATATGATCCTACCACGCGGCGAAACAGAGCAAAGAGCATTTTCTCCGCTTTTTTTTGTTTTTGATAGTTACAAGTGCAAAATGACACTGTTTATTTTAGCGGTAAGATAGAACAATAATTTGTCTTCCATTCTAAATATTGCATCCAATTCCCGGTTGACTTGTCATAAACCTCGATTGCGCTATTGTCTATAAATAGTTTGTAGTCCAGTTTGGGAATACCAGGCACTATATTCCCCGGATAATAGAATTCAATTCCTTGTGTAAGGCAATAACTTATTTTCTCTAACACCAGATATTTGCCAAGGCTATTCTTTTTATAATCAGGGTCAATGTCATTAACTTAAGAGTTTACACGGGTTTGTAGTTCATATGATGTTTTCTTTTTGGCAGGTGCTTTCGTTTAAATTTTCGGCCAGGCCTTATAGGTTCTGTAATAGTAGACATCCGTTCAAATAGTCGTTTAAGAGCTTTGCCTATTTGCTTGGTGATGAAGAAGGACACGACGGCTCTTTTCATAGTGGCAATAGCTTCTATCACGTTTACCTGGTAAGTGTATTTGACTTTTGCAGAGGGTTTGTTTAGTGCATCATTAATTGGCCTTACGGCTGCTGCAGTGAGGTTCATGATAAATATTTTGACATAAAAATCCTGCAATACGGACTTTACAGATTTACCTGAGAAGTTCTCTACACAGACCTTGTGCTTGAATGTTTTATACGCATCTTCAACAGGCCATCTCAGCCCGTAAAGCTCTTTGGTATCAGCAACAGTGAATATTTCTTCATTTACCAGTGATGTAAGCAATATTTCAGTTTCTCCTCCGTCCAGTTCTATGCGGGTAAGCCTGCATTTTAATTTGGTTTTGGCAATGCCCAGGGCAGTAGCCTGTTCCTTGTCTTTGACAGGAAGTTCCAATGTGACTACCTTGCTGTCTTTACCACTATTGTAGAAGCTTTCCACTACCTTCCACCAGTTCTTTTTCATGCGAAAACAAAACTGAACGCCTCTTTTTTCCAGGTAAAAGAATAAAAGATGAGCTGCATAGTAACGGTCAAAAACCAGCAGGTCATTTTTCTTCAGATCAAGTCCTGGCAAGCACTTCCAGAGCATAGATATTTCTGATTCTTCCATTTTATCTATAGAGCCGGCAAGCGTCATGTGGTTTAAGGTGTCATAGGCCATCAGCATCCGGCCCATACAGATGGCTTTGCCATCATCCCGATGCTTGAAAATCCCATATTGATACTTTATTTGATCGCTGTTGGGCAATTCTGCTGTGCTTCCATCAATGCCGATAACACGATAGCCCTGCCAATGCTGCACCAGGTCGCTTTGATAAAACTCATCCAATACTATATCGCTAAGGGCAACAAAAATGGTAGGTTTTAGTTTATTACGCGCTTTGCAAAAAGCTGCTTTGCTGACCTCGGGAATACTGCCTCCGTCCAACTCAATGGCATCTTTAAACAAGGAAATTTCTCTTTGTATCGCTTTTTGGAGGTTGCTCATCAGAAAACACAATAAGACTTTAAAAGTAAAGATTCTGTCTCTGCTAAACGCCTTTTCGCCTTCTTTATAATCTTTGACAAATGCACCGTCATCCATTTTCAGGTTTAGCCGGGAAATGATCCGTTTTAAAATGCCGCTAAGTTCTATCTGCGGGAGCTGGATTTTTTTGAGTTGACACTCATAAATATACTAAATATAATTAATATTATATATTAATTATATGTTAAATAAAATTAATAATATGATAAAAAACAGTACTTAAACGCTTAAGTTAATGACATTGAGTAAAAAGGTATAATTATTCCTATTGGCGTTGAAGATATTTTAGTGTTTGTCGAAAGGTGAAAGAAGATCACCTTAGTAATTTACGACACATATGGAGTAATAATAAATAGCTTAGCATATAGATTCAATATTGTATTTTTTCATCCATACATTCAGGGAAATTGACCTCCATATCTGTAATGCATCATTCGTTTCCAGGCTTTTGGTTTTTAATTTCTTCAATAATTTATTGATGTGCTCATCAGTAAATAAATGATTATGGTTTAATTGATCGGTTACCCATTTTTCGTCATTACCGAGTATATTTATCAATGGGGTATAGAAGCCTATTTTATCTTTCCGCTCATAAACAATTTCCGGTAAATA
>Ga0302185_10003181_pt1 | contig 10276 bp, 7 predicted proteins | sample II_Bog_E1_1_FD_200231 | JGI IMG/M metagenome (GOLD analysis project Ga0302185, IMG submission 200231) | Peat permafrost microbial communities from Stordalen Mire near Abisko, Sweden - II_Bog_E1_2 | ecosystem: Environmental > Terrestrial > Soil > Wetlands > Peat | place: Sweden: Abisko, Stordalen... | reverse complement strand
TGGGGACACGTGTTTAGGGGCGGAAGTTGGCACAGCAAGCCGTTTCGCTGCACCACCACCATACGCCTCGCCGGGATACCGGAGACAAACACGCCGAATCTTGGATTCCGTGTCGCCGCTTCCATTTGAGTTTCAATTAGTAATTTTATCTTTTTTAGTGAGATATCCTATGTTTACATCAACAATTTGGAAAAACTTGACGCATCGTTAATTGAGCGGTATATTTTTTTAACGTCGCATTGTGTGATAACTTAGTAATAACATAAATAATGCTTAAATAGTATATTCGTATTTAATTTATCCAGTTAATGCCGGTTCCGATTCGAGGTGATCAAAGGTGCTGTTGCAACCTCAGGGCCCAATAGTTATTTTTAGATTATTGTACACCAAGGGAAATGTTTACCTCGTTTTCTATCGATCCCACCAGATACCAGGGATCGGATCTGCTTGACTGGCTTGATTTTCTTCCGAATCCCGTTGTGAAATATTGCACGACGAACAGATTGTCAGCCCTATTTATCATTTAATTAAACTTGGTAATGACAAATATATTCAAGCTCTTGTCAAAAAATTGTAAAACTAAAAAGTTATTCTGCTAAATTGCGTACAATTGTAAACAAATTTGAAACTTCATACTATTATGGGTGGGTTTATTAAAGAAAGGTTTGCGCTATTGCTCATACTGATAGTATTCCTTGTCTTTAAAATCCCGCAACTATACTTTCCGTATTATGGCGACGAGGCATTATTCTTAGCGCCCGGCGCATCTGAAATGTATTCACATGGGATAAGCTTGCTGCCCAGCGCCATCCACCCAGAATATGGACGGGGGCACCCACTATTGTTTCAGGCATTATGTGCGCTCTGGATGCATGTTTTTGGCACTTCGTCAATTGCGTTACATTCCTTTTGTCTGGTTATTTCAGCGGGCCTTTTGATTGTTTTATACGAGTTCATTCTGCGGCTATTCAACAAAAGTGTGGCAATTATTTGTGTTTTGCTCCTTGTTCTGAACACTCCTTTTTTCATAGATTCCACCTTTCTCGCTCCAGATATTTTTATTGCAGCGCTCACTTTTGGGACTATTTATTTTTACGCCACAAAGCGTTTTTTTTTGGCATTCTTATGTTTAACCATGTACTTTTATGCCAAGGAAAGTGCGTTTGTGCTTGGTGCTGTCTTGGGTGTAGATGCCCTTATTTCAATATTTAAAAATAATATCCCCACAAGGACGAAGGTCTTAAGATTTGTTTCGGTTTTTCTATCAATGGCGCTCGGGGTACTATTTTATGTTATTCAGAAAAAGACCATGGGCTGGTATGCCTGGCCAGGCGCATTTTCGAAAAAGGCAACACTGAATTTACATCACTTTTGTCACTGGTATCGAATTTGCCTCGGTGGGCTTCTTTATTATGAGAAACGATATTTGATTGTGTTGCCAATATTGTTCTTGTCTTTGTACGCGGCGATAAAAAAACGCAACTACAAATATGCATTCATATTTTTGCCGGCCGTCTTCTTGTTTATTTTGCGATTTATAGATGCACCTGATATAGATATTCTTTGTGCTATATTGCTGGTGTTGTTTTTTGTCGCTGTTGCCATTTCTATATATGCGTTGAGGTATTACAAATACTTCGACAAAAACAACCAGCAGAAATTTGTGCTTTTGTCCGCTATTTTTATATTTTCATACTTCTGTTTCTTTAGCGTGTATAATTTTCAGCCCAGGTATATTTTTTCGCCGTTAGTGCTATTCTCTGTCCTGATTAGCATATTTTTTGACTTTTTCATCGCCCGGACTTCTGTCAAGGTTTTTATTCCTACTTTGATTGTTTTCTGTTCCGTCGGGATATATTGCATAACCTGCGAGGCTAATTACATAGATCTAACGTTATTCTTGAAAATGAAAACTCAGATCAACCTCGTGGACTATTTTGAACAAAATCAACTTTACAATAAAACAATAAGTTCAAACTCGCAATGGTGCATAGAAAATATGACAAACCCCGAAAATGGATTCCTCCATTCCAATAAGATATTCGACAGTGTAACTTCGAGGAAAAACCAGGGAAATTCGGATTATATTATTTATACTAATTCATTTACTCCCTTTGAATCAGAGCGATTTGATACTATCGACTATCTGACGCACAAAAACGATGCGTCACTTCAATTGGTGTATAAAAAAGAAAATGGCCCCGTGTGGGCCGAAGTCTACAAAAGGAAATAGCGGGCAGTTGCATCCAGGTAATAAATATCGTTTCCGATCCTATCGGTCCAGCTGAAATTGATTGTATATATTCGCATTTGTATTTGCTTTCCTATGCGTCGCTTCACCGTCCTTTTCTTATTCACCGCAGCTGCGTTTTCTTCATACCATACGCGCCGCAAAGCGCGTAAGCGACATGAAGCTGAGCGGGTTGTGGCCATGACCGACAAAAAAGCGGCCCCGACTCAAAAATTCAATACGGTCGAGTATATTGCATTATACAAAAACATCGCCAAACGGGAAATGAGGCTATATGGCATTCCTGCCAGCATCATATTGGCGCAGGGTATACTCGAATCTAATAATGGCAATAGCGAACTCGCCCGCAACGCCAACAACCACTTTGGCATAAAATCCACAAAAGACTGGAAAGGCAAAACATACTATCGGAAAACAAACGAAGACAATTCCACCTTCCGCAGTTACCCGGATGTAGAGGCGTCTTTTCGCGACCACTCTGAATTTCTTACGAAATCCCGTTATGCCGACCTTTTTCGGCTTCGCTCCGATGATTATAAAGGTTGGGCCCGTGGGTTGAGGAAGGATGGTTACGCCACAAATCCCGATTACCCTCAACTACTCATCAATCTTATAGAAAAATTTGACCTTTGGAAGTACGACTGAACTAGCTTCGTTACCATTTTATTAAAATAACTAATTAATTTGCAATAATTTTCGACTTCGTTATATATCTTTGATAGTCAATTAGAAACGCATTCGCAAACTTAAAAAAACTGCCCAACTTAACACAATGGACATCAACAAATTATTAATAGCAAACCGCGGTGAGATCGCCATCCGTATTTCCCGTGCAGCCGCAGAATTAGATATTTCCACCGTCGCCATTTATACCTATGAAGATCGATATTCATTACACCGGTACAAGGCAGACGAAGCCTATCAGATTGGCGCCGACAATGACCCCCTCAAGCCATATCTGAATATGGACGAGATCATCGACGTAGCCATCAACTCTGGGGCAAACGCCATTCACCCCGGCTATGGTTTTCTTTCTGAAAATGCCGCTTTCGCCCGCAAATGCGCTGAAAATAACATCATATTTATTGGCCCAAGGCCAGAAGCTATGGCCGCCCTCGGCGATAAAGTTACCGCTAAGGAAGTGGCGCGCAAAGCAGGCATTCCCATCATCGAGAGTAATATAAAACCGCTCAACTCAGTTGAGGCTGCGCTCACAGAAGCTGAGCGCATCGGATATCCGCTCATGCTCAAAGCCGCTTCCGGCGGTGGCGGGCGAGGTATGCGTGTAGTAAGGAGCGAAGACGACTTGAAAAAATCATTCCCAGAGGCGCGTAGCGAAGCGAAGAACGCCTTCGGCGACGACACCGTTTTCCTTGAGAAATTCGTAGAACGCCCCAAGCACATTGAGGTGCAAATCGCAGCCGACAGCCATGGCAACATCGTCCACCTATATGAGCGCGACTGCTCCGTGCAGCGCCGTTTCCAGAAAGTAGTGGAAGTAGCCCCCTCCATGCTCGATACCGCTACGCTCGACAAGCTATATGCCTATGCAATAAAAATAGCCGAAGCCGTAAATTACAATAACCTCGGTACCGTAGAGTTCCTGGTCGATCAGGCTAATAATATTTACTTTATAGAGGTAAACCCACGAATTCAGGTAGAGCATACTGTTACCGAAATGATCACTGGCGTGGACCTCATCAAGACACAGATATTCATTGCCTCCGGTTTCCGTTTATCAGATCCCGTCATAGGTCTCGGTAGCCAGAAGGCCATCCGCAAAACGGGCTTCGCCATGCAGTGCCGCATTACTACCGAGGATCCGGCAAATGAATTTAAGCCCGATTACGGCACACTTGTCACCTATCGCAATGCCACCGGCTTTGGCGTCCGCCTCGATGAAGGCAGCACCTATCCGGGTATGAAGATCAGCCCCTTCTTTGATTCCATGCTTGTAAAGGTGAGCACATCCGGTAACAACCTCCGCGAGGCCACCATGAAGATGAAGCGGGCACTCAGCGAATTTAGGATCCGTGGGGTTAAAAACAACATACAGTTTCTCGAAAACCTCATTGCCAATGAAGATTTCATAACAGGCAAGGCAACGGTCAATTTCATACAGGAACATCCCGAACTGTTCACTTACACCCTCCGGCAAGACAGGGGTACCCGAATGCTCAATTACCTTGCCGAGATAGCCCTCAACGGCAACCCCGATGTGAAGGTAAAAGACAAAACCCGTGTTTTTGAAAAGCCTGTGTTGCCGGATGTAAATACACACCGCCCCTACACTGAGGGTTCCAAAAACCTGCTTACCGCCCTCGGCCCCGATGAATTCAGCAAATGGCTGAAATCTGAGAAAAAGATACACTATACCGATACCACTATGCGCGATGCCCACCAAAGCTTGTTGGCCACCCGCATGAGAACGCAGGATATGCTCAAAGTAGCCAAAAGCTTCGCCATAGCATTCCCGCAAACATTCAGTATGGAAGTATGGGGCGGGGCAACATTCGATGTGTGCATGAGGTTCCTCAACGAAGATCCCTGGCGCCGCCTCGAGGCCATCCGTGCAGCAGTCCCCAATATTCTCCTTCAAATGCTCATCCGCGGGTGCAATGGGGTAGGGTATGCCGCATACCCTGATAACCTCGTGGAGACTTTCGTTGAGAAGTCGTGGGAGAAAGGCGTTGATATCTTCCGCATTTTTGATTCGCTCAACTGGATGCCAAATATTGCACCCTGCATCGATATGGTGCGTAAGCGCACCGGCGGCCTCGCAGAAGGTTCCATCTGCTATACCGGCGACATCCTCGACCCTAAACGTACCAAGTACACGCTCGAATACTATCTGCGCCTCGCAAAAGACCTGGAGAATGCCGGGGCCCATATTCTCGCCATTAAGGACATGAGCGGTCTGCTCAAACCCTATGCCGCCAAAGTACTTGTAGAGGCACTCAAGTCAACTGTAAATATCCCGCTGCACCTCCATACTCACGATACCTCATCGCTGCAGCCAGCTTCTTACCTCATGGCAATAGACGCAGGCGTGGATGTGGTAGACTGTGCACTGGGATCGCTGTCCGGCCTTACATCACAGCCCAATTTCAATTCGATTGTGGAAATGATGAAATTCCACGACCGCGAAAATCCTTACGATGTAAAATTACTCAACCAGTTCAGCAATTATTGGGAAGCCGTGCGCGAGTATTACTACCCGTTCGAGTCCGGCCTCAAGGCAAGTACTGCTGAGGTGTTCCAGCACGAGATACCTGGTGGGCAATACAGCAACCTTAAGCCACAGGCTATAGCACTCGGGCTCGGCGACAAATTTGAACAGATCAAGGAAATGTACGCCACTGTCAACGAGATGTTTGGCGACATTGTAAAGGTCACTCCAAGTTCCAAGGTGGTCGGCGATATGGCACAGTTCATGGTCGCTAATAACCTCACTGCCGCGGATGTCTATGAAAAGGGAGATACTATTTCCTTTCCTGAATCCGTGCAGCAATTTTTTATGGGAGAGATAGGCCAGCCCGAGGGTGGTTTCCCCGAAGCCCTGCAGCGCATTGTCCTCAAGGACAGGACCCCGTTCACCGACAGGCCAAATAAGCACCTGCCGCCCATAGATTTCGATAAAGACCTCGATGCATTCCTCGAGAAATTCGGCACAGATCTCCGGATCACTGATTTTCTCTCCTATAAATTTTACCCCAAGGTATTTGAAGGTTATATCAAGCACTATCGCGACTATGGCGACGTATCCGTAGTGCCTACGCCATTGTTCTTTTATGGGATGACCATGGGGCAGGACACCACCATCGAGATCGGCAAGGGTAAGACCCTCCTCATTCGCCTGCTCAGCATAGGCCCGGTTGACGACAAAGGAAACCGCACCGTGTTCTTCAAGCTCAACGGGCAGACCCGCAACGTGGAAGTACGCGACAGGTCTATAAAAGTGGAAAATAAGGAAAATAAGAAGATCGATAAAGCCAATGAGCGCCAGATAGGCGCGCCACTACAAGGAATGTTATCAAAACTACTGGTAAAGAAAGGGGACGCCGTAAAGAAAAATCAACAGCTTTTTATTATTGAAGCCATGAAGATGGAAACCATCATAACGGCGCCGTACGAAACCACTATCGGCCATTTAGAATTGCCGGCGGGTACTTTGGTCAATACAAATGACTTGATTTTGGAGTTGGGCGGGTAGATGGTGTTAAATCCGGCTAGTGCGGAGAATTTTGTCGGGTAGGGCTTTAGCTGCCTAGCATTTCTTTTATGTTAGTTTTGAAGACATCCGCGTCCAGGTGAAATTCCATATTTTCATCCAGTTCTTGCCCTCTGATACTTCGGTATTCGAAGCCAAGGGCCGCTGAAAGGTTTGAGTAATGCCCGGGGTTAAACCGTTTGCCGGGAAATATTTCCATCACGCTTACTTTAGGGCACTTGCTGAAAAGCATATTGGTCATCGCCGCGCCATGTATACCTACTATATATTGCGCATTCGAGAAAAGCTTGATTTGCTGTGCAACTGTGTACTCAGCCGCGTCAACGATTGTGAAGCCATGTTCCCTTATGATCGCTTCTATTTCGGCGCCGTTTCGTATATTTCTTTTGTGCTTTTTTGTCCGGGTTACAAATACGCGCGATGGGCTATCCGCATTTTGCTGTTCCACGTAAGGCAGGTAGGGTATTGTTTTGTGCAGTTCTGCAACAGACGTGCTAAAAAAGGTGTCTTTTGCTACATATAATTCCTTGACCTGGATATATTGATTTTTCTCCTGGATAATTATTTTCCGGTCCGGGGAATTGACCTTCCCAAAATATTCCTGAACAAAAGCAATTTGCGGAAAATTATACGGCACGATGATCGGGACATCCTTGGGTACCCCAAGCTTATCACAAAGCATTATTTGAGGCAGCGTATCTACAAAAAAATGATAATAATTGCTCCATGAGTATTTTACCAATATCGCTTTCTCCAACATCAGGGGTTTCCGCCTGAACAGGTAACCGAACAGCGATGGCCTTGCCTTCATATAATCCCATGGATCTTCGGCCATCGGAAACGAATACTTAAAAACCTGCCGTCTGTTTAAGATCGCCCAATTATACTCCGGATCCACCATGGCGCCATGTATTTTATATACATAGCTTGATAATATATGAATGATGAGATTGTAGTACTTTATATTCGTCCTTTTCTCAAAGTCCATATCAGTACCCGAAAAGTACTTTTTTAGCTGATCCTCATGGTCTTCTTTATATAAGAGTTCAATCCTGCTTGAAAAAGGTATATCACGCAATTTCCAATAAAAGTTATCTACATATTTTATGACGTATCTATGCCTTAAGTATCGATAAATTCTTGAGAATATAAAATTTGGGGAATTCATCATAGAAAATTTAGACTGCTTAGGTGATTTACCATGCAAACTGATCAAAAAGCACCTAATCGTTATATATATCGAGAAACCTTGTTATACAAGCATTATTTTACGGTATTATCCTAAGGAAATTATCAAGGGCGATATCTTTTCGCAAAAATAGGATGCTATTTAACGTTTTGCCTATCACTTTATAGTCTTTTTTGTAAAGGAAACCTTTCAAATCAAGGTCATAATCGTTTTGGTCATTCATTAATTCGAAGCTTTCCAGTAAGATCGCTTTTGGTCTGTATTTATCCCAATTATTCGAATTCAATACGTTAATCTCTAGGCCTTCAACATCAATCGACATGAAATCAATATCCGTTGCCGGGGCAAGCTTGTCAAGGATATTTTCAAGCCTTTGGGTTTTGATGTTTATTGTTTTTTGAACTTTGCCCGCGAAATTATGTTCATCTATGAAATCTTTTGAAAAGGTATTCATTGAGTTGCCCTTTCCAAGGTAGTAATAGGTTAGTTCTTCGTCTTTATCGGAGATGGCAGATTCGATATTGATGTCTCTCGGGCGCAATTTTTTAAATTCATCCATACTTCCGGGTGCAGCATCTATATTTATTCCATTCCATCCTTTTCTGTACAAAAGAAATGTATTTGAAAATTTGACGGGGTGAAACGCACCTATATCAACAAAAAAGCCCTTGCTCTTGGAAAATAAACCAGCCAGCATCACATCTTCTCCGCCCTGAGAAAAAGAACAACTATATTTCCGGTACAAAAACTGAGACAGTTTTTCCTTGAGCATGTTCTACGAGAATTTCAGCAAATATAGCCCAAGCCCGTGCTTTTAGCAAATGCTAAAGATGTGGTTTTTGGGCAATATTTTTGAATCAGTTTGCGTTTATCCTCCTTCAAGTGGCGTAAATACCATTTCAAAAACCTTCCAATGTCCTACCACCACAGGCCCAGGCGCACATATATAGTCGTCGCGGCAATTCGTCGGTACCTCTCACATCATATTAGCGCACAACGAAGGCATTAATAGCGTCATTTTGCTTGGCGCGCCGACGTAGGTATCACGCCGAATAATATGCATGCTGTGATGCCTGAATTATCTCAAAAAAAATCGTTACTTCGTAGCAAATAATAACATGGAAGAAAGCACTATACCCTCTGTTTTTGATGAGATCGAATCCGAACAACTATATTTTGAACATGCTACTCCGGGCCAGAGATTTACAAACTTTATTATAGATATTGATGTATATTATATTTGTAATTTTATTGTGGTCTTCATCTTGGCCACTTGCATGTCCTATTCAGGAATTGAACCGGAAGACATTCGGGAAATTTTTTCTCATAAATTGATCACATTTCCCCTTGCTTACATTGTGTACATGCTTGTTTATTTTTTATCAGAAGGCATCTCCAAGGGCCGTACCATCGGCAAGGTCATAACCCGCACATGCGCCGTTAAAGAAGATATTTCACCTATTACGTGGAATGATGCGTTCATACGCACTGCCATCCGGGTGATTCCCTTTGAAGTTTTCAGTGCCTTCAACGGCAGTCCCTGGCACGACAAATGGAGCAAGACATACGTAATAAAGCAAAGGCGCCAATTTTAAAATCTGCAGTCGCCTCGCCGGGGTATTTGTCCTACGCAAGCAGTTCCCTTAATTGGGTCCCAACCAAAAATGGATGCGAGCGTTGACTCCCGAAACTCATTTTATGCGCCATGAAACAAACTTACCCACATGGAATTTTAACCGCCAAACCCATGCTACCAAACCTCATAAACCATTTCCGCCGCTCAAAATGTGGGTATCTCGTTCTTTTTTCTGTCCGTGATTACCATAACTTTGAGGCGCAAAAGAGTAATAAACAGCCAATATCATTGCTGTTGGTCCGTCGAAAGCTGAAATACAAAATGGATAGGAAAGAAATAAAAAGGATTTCACTATGGTCAAAATCTACGTCTGTCCCGGCTACGTCTGCGGAGGGTTGAAGAAAAGAGGTTTCAAAGCACAGGACCGCAAATGCCACACATCTTCCTCCAATGGGGAATTTTGGGGAAATGTGGGGAAAAATTAGGAGAAACAATATGAAGTAAATGCACTAATAGTCAATCAGTTGTCTTTGCACCTGGGCTCGTTTGGCATTCCCTGGGGAAATAAGGTAATGGGGAAATGCAAGATGCTATCAGCCTTTCGTGTTTTTCGATAAAATTTATTTTCAACTTTTTACTTACGCCGAAAAGTTATAATTTTGCGGCGATTATATCATTTTTATTTAAAATTAATATGTCGGGACAACTTAAAGAGGTACGCAACCGTATAAAATCAGTAACATCTACCCAGCAGATCACTAAAGCAATGAAGATGGTCAGCGCTGCCAAGTTGCGCCGTGCACAGGATTCCATCATCCAGATGAGGCCCTATGCGCAGAAGCTTCAGGAAATGCTCGGCAACATTGTCAGCGGCTCATCAGCCGACGCCAAAATGCCCCTTGCAGATGTACGTACACCCGAACGTATCCTTATGATACCCATCACCAGCGACCGTGGCCTTTGCGGCGGTTACAACTCATACGTCATTAAGCTTACCCGTCAGGAAATCACCGAGAAATATAGCCCCCA
>Ga0302185_10003180_pt1 | contig 10277 bp, 7 predicted proteins | sample II_Bog_E1_1_FD_200231 | JGI IMG/M metagenome (GOLD analysis project Ga0302185, IMG submission 200231) | Peat permafrost microbial communities from Stordalen Mire near Abisko, Sweden - II_Bog_E1_2 | ecosystem: Environmental > Terrestrial > Soil > Wetlands > Peat | place: Sweden: Abisko, Stordalen... | reverse complement strand
TTATATATTGATAGCTAATTGTTATAAAGGGAACCGACCGGGGTTATTTTAAATAATTGTACCGGATCTTGCCAGCCTTTAATGGCTCAGGCAAGGTCAAATTCAAATTTTACGGTGTACCTGTCGGTTTCAGTCAGAAATAGGCTGTAAGGGGTTTTACCATCCACGTCATGAAATTCCATATCATGATAATGGTAACAAAACTGGATACCTGCCTTTTTTGCAGCCTCCCCGGTTTTATTTAATATTTCAACAGTTGATTGTATTTCTTCAACCGAACAACAGCTTTTTAAAAAAAAATCAAGAAAATAAAATTCATGATTTATAATTTTCTTTAATTTGCTGTAATAAAATGCCGGTTAGTTACGTATTAGCATTATTCAACGGCAAATTAGTGTTATAAACCCCTTTAATTAAATTACTATAATTATGAAAAAAACTTTACCATTACTGTTAATTGGAGTTTTATTTATCGCAGCATGCAGCAAAAAAAGCACCCCTGCTCCGCCTATCACTACGGTTATAACAACACCTCCATCAAATGGTACTGTAATTACATTTGCAGGCAGCGGCTCACAGGGTTCGGCAAACGGCCCGCAAATTGCTGCTTCATTTTATGACCCAAACAGCGTTGCTGTAGATTTAGCCGGCAATGTTTACGTTGCCGACCTGGGAAATAGCCTGATCCGGGAAATTAACGCTAAAGGTGTAGTATCTACCTTTGCCGGAAGTGGTACCGATAGCCTTGCCAATGGTACCGGGACGGCGGCTTCTTTTAGTTTTCCGGCAGGCGTTGCTGTTGATGCATCTTATAATGTATATGTAGCAGACCTTGGGAACCAGGTGATCCGTAAAATTAGTGGCACCGGCGTAGTTACTACACTTGCCGGCATTGGTGGCGTACCCGGTGCAGCCAATGGAGCAGCAGCATCCGCTACTTTTAACGGACCGGTCGCTGTAGCAGTTGATGCAAGCGGGAATGTATATGTTGCCGACCAAAATAATAACATGATCAGAGAAATATCGGTGGCCGGCGCTGTAACAACTCTTGCGGGCAGCGGTTCTCCCGGTTTTGTAAACGGCACCGGGACCTCGGCTTCCTTTAACAGTCCAAACGGGGTAGCGGTTGATGGCAACGGAAATGTTTATGTTGCAGATTTGATAAACCGCGCAATCCGGAAAATAACTCCTGCCGGCGTAGTAACCACATTTGCCGGCAATGGTACCGGATCTGTTACTTTCGGTGCGCCAAGTGGCGTAGCTGTAGACGGCAACAATAATATTTACGTAACCGATGAGAATACTAATTTAATTACAATGCTAACCCCCGCAGGTGTAGCAACCACTGTTTCCGGAAATAGCACGGCCGGGTTAGTTAACGGTATAGGTACAGCAGCATCTTTCAGTTTCCCAACCGGCGTATGGGTTGATTATAGCGGCAATATTTTTATTGCCGACAGAGGAAATAACGTAATACGTAAGATATTTGAATAAAATTTGTAGAGACACGATGCATCGTGTCTTTACTATAGTTTCCAGTTTTAATGGTGCAAACAATTGGCAATCAAACCCGTCCAGCCGGTTTGATGTGAAGCGCCCACGCCCCGGCCATTGTCGCCATCAAAATATTCGTGAAATAGAATATAATCCTTAAATTCAGGGTCGGTTTGTATTTTTGAATAATTGCCGAATACCGCTCTCCAGCCATCCTTATTTCTAACAAATATGTTGGAAACTCTGCGGTAAAGCTCATTGCCTACCTGCTGAAGGTTCATAAAGTTGCCAGAGCCAGTTGGGCATTCTATTTTAAAATCATCCCCGTAATACTCATAGAATTTATGGATACTCTCTATCAGTAAATAGTTTATGGGTATCCAAATTGGCCCCCGCCAGTTACTGTTACCGCCGAATAAACCGCTGTCACTTTCAGCAGGTGTATATTTTACACCGAATGACGAACCGTCTACCGCCACCTGGTAAGGATTGTTAAGGTGATATTTGGAAACAGAACGAATTCCATAATCGCTTAAAAACTCATTCTCATCCAGCATATATTTCAATAAACACTTCATCCTGTAGCCGCGCAACAGGCTGATCAGGTGTTTTCCGGGTGTCTTGGTTTCTTCCCAACGCGAAACGAGTGAAGCCAGGTCCGGGCGGTTTTCAGCAAACCACTTCATTCGGTCACTAAAAATAGGGTTATTAACAATGTCGCTCTGATCAATTACTTCAGCCGCAAATAAAGGGATCAAGCCGACGATACTTCTCACCCGCATTTTTTCGACACCATTATCCGGCTTGCGTAACTGGTCGTAATAAAACCCGTCCTTATCATCCCAAAGTCCCTGATTATCCTGCCCCAGATTTGACATCGCGCCGGCGATATAAATAAAGTGTTCAAAAAACTTAGAAGCTATATCATTGTAGGCTTGGTTTGTAGTTGCCAATTCTGCTGCTATACGCAATAAATTCAGTGAATAAGTTGCCATCCAGCTAGTGCCGTCGGCCTGTTCGAGGTGTTCGCCCATCGGTAATTGCGCATTTCTGTCGAAAACGCCTATATTATCCAGACCTAAAAATCCGCCTTCAAAAATATTATTGCCGAGCGCGTCTTTACGGTTAACCCACCATGTGAAATTTAGCATCAATTTATGAAAAATGCGCTCTAAAAAAATAGTGTCACCCTCCCCATTATTTGCTTCCTTATCCTTTTGATAAATTTTCCAGGTAATCATGGCATGTACAGGGGGGTTCGCATCACCAAAATCCCATTCATAGGCCGGCAGCTGTCCGTTCGGATGAATGTACCAATCTTTTATCAGCAGTGTCAGTTGCCTTTTTGCAAACGTAATATCCACTGTCGCAAGGGGCAAACAGTGAAATGCCAAATCCCAGGATGCGAACCAGGGATATTCCCATTTGTCGGGCATTGAAATAACATCCTTTGTATTTAAATGCTCCCATTTACTGTTACGGGAGTTTTTCCTTTGAGATGGCGGAGCAGGCGAAGCAGGATCACCGTTTAGCCATTGGTGGACATCAAAATAATAAAATTGTTTGCTCCAAAGCATCCCTGCAAAAGCCTGCCGTTGTATCAATCGCTTGTCCGCATTGTCATTTCCCTGTTGTATATCGCCATAAAATTCATTTGCTTCGGCTATCCTGGCATTAAATATCTGGTCAAAGTCATCAAACCCATTGTTCGCGTTTGTCGACAATCTTAAACGGAGTGTGACGCTTTGTTTTGCAGGTACGTTTACATCGAAATTAACACTTGCTTTAGTTCCGGTTTTTTGGGAGTTTACTGTTGCTGCACCATGTACAATATAATCGTTTATGCCATCTTTGTAAAAATGCTTGCCGTCGTCGTAGTTGTAAAGGCGTTTGGCGTTGCTCTCGTTATCGCAAAATATTAATTCCGGCGAACCTTCCGCGTTTAACCAGTACTGTCCCAAATCTTTGTGGTAAACTTCAATAACGCCATGTGAATCGGCTGTTAACGAGGGTGAGTAGTTATCATAACCTAATCCCCATGTATTGCGGAACCATAAGGTAGGCAGTACGTTTAAAGCAGCATCTTCACTGCCCCTATTGCAAACTGTAATTTTTATTAACAAATCATCCGGTTCATTTTTGGCATATTCAATAAACACATCGAAATATTCATCGTGATTAAATAAACCAGTATCAATCAGTTCAAATTCGGGGTCATTGCGGCCCCTTCGTTTATTTTCATTAACCAGCCAGGCATAAGGGTATTCATTATGCGGATATTTATATAGCATTTTTTGATAAGAATGCGAAGGTGTATTATCGAGATAATAATATAGTTCCTTAACATCCTCGCCATGATTGCCCTCCGGATTACTCAGGCCGAAATAGCGCTCTTTAATGATGGGGTCTTTTTTGTTCCATAACGCCACTGCAAAACAGAGAATTTGTTCACGGTCGCATATTCCGCCTATTCCTTCTTCACCCCATCGATAGGCTTTGCTGCGGGCCATGTCATGGGTTATATAGTTCCAGGCATCACCATTGGCGCTATAGTCTTCCCTAACCGTTCCCCACTGACGGTCGCTTACATAAGGGCCCCATTTTTTCCAAATAAGGTCTTTTAATCTTGTTTGTTCCGCATTCATGTATATTGCTGTTGTGTAAAGTCTAAATATGATTTCACAGGATAATTTTCGTCAGTGTAAATTTCCATAATCTTTATGGTTATTTCGTGAAAACGTGGCTGAAATTTCTTTCGGCAATAAGCATTCAAAAACAACCGGGAGACGACTGTGACTCCCGATTTCAATAAATGGCGGCCAGGGAAAACTCAATTGTAAAAAGACGGCTGATTAAACCAATTCAAATATGGAAAAATTAACGCCGGCAGATTATGATAAGCTTGCGTTTTGTCGGGAAAGTTATCGTATAACCGTTCAAAGGTTTGGTGCTTGTTGTTTACAAAGGCGAACATTGTTATTTCGAGCTCGTCAAAAATCTTAGTAACAGACGCCTGAACATTTTTATTTTTGATATTTCTTAAAAATATTTTCGTGTAATTGGCTTTGACCGAAACCGTTTCTGATAATATTTCCTGTGCATAACGTTCTTCCATGTCAGGCAATCCGGGTGCGGATATATGGGTAACAAATATCGGCGCGTTGAAAACTTTTAAAAATCTTATCACACCCATATCACAATAGCGAAGGTCGGTTATATAGGCTATTTTATTAAATGAAGTTAAGTCAACCGCTTGTGATAGTAACATCACCGGACAATTAAGATTACCGATCATCTTGATCATACTATTTTCAGGATGACTGTTTTTTAGCTGAAGTTTCTGATCATCAATTATGATTAACCAAATATTGTCGCGGACTACCATTTCCTGTATTGTCCGAATATTAAAGTTGTTTATCTCTACCCTGTTAATCTTTGGTACAAATTCATTCTCAGACCTTTTGATTGCAAGTTCCAAAGTAATGTCTTCAATATTTGTAAAATCATCTCTTTCCATTGATAATTCTTCATCGCCATATTCAACCAATACACTTCGTTTTAACCGGGTTTTCATATTGAAGCAAAGCTGTAAATTGGCTTTACACTGATAAGCAATTTTTAAGGCTTTTTTTACGAGTTTTCCGGCATCCGGGCCATTGTCGATAAACAGCAATATGTTTCTCATATCTCAGATAAATTAATAATTAATGGAGACAGTACCCAATAAATTTTCTGACAGCTGTAAAGTGTTGTCTTACGACTGACTTATCAACTATTAATCAAGTATAAACTTAACAAGCGTGCACCTTTAAGCCATAAAAAAATAAAAAGGAAGATATTTACTAAAAGTCAATTACAGGCGAACGAATATTAATATTTTAACTTAAAGTTAGTAAATTTGTTTTGACGATTTACAAATAAAATGTTCATTTTAGTGTAAAAACACTATTTTCTCTAACGCCAGGCTTTGTGTAAAAATCCAAGCCAATTACCATGCATCATATTTTCTATGTCAGCTTCTGAGTAGCCGCGGTTTTTTAATAAAAGAGGTATTTTTTGAAGATCGGCAATGGTTTCAAGATCATAAGGGCATTGTTCCCTGCCAAAGGCGCCGTCAAGATCAGAGCCAATGCCAACATGCAGTGCATTACCGGCAATCTGGCAAATATGATCGATATGATCAATCATCACTTCAAGGTTGCAATTCGTATTTTTTGGCGTCGATACGCCCCTTACCCAGCCCGGCACCATCATCCAGGCATCTAAAGCAGCGCCTATAACTGCACCACGGTTTATCAGCTCCTTTATCTGTTCATCGCTGTATTGCCGGTTGTGATTAACCAGTGCCCGGCAGTTGTTGTGACTTGCCCAGATATGGCCCTTAAAATGATTGAGCGCCTGCCAAAAACTATCATCGCATAAATGGGTCGCATCTAAAATTATGTTAAGATGCTCCATTTCTTTTAAAAGTTCCAGTCCCTTAGCGCCCATTATCCCGGTGGAATCAGTGCCGTTTGCGTACCGGCCGGGGCCATAATGCGCTGGGCCAAGGGCTCTTAGGCCATTATCATATGCGTACTCCAAATGGTTTATAGTTACTATGGAGTCAGCGCCTTCCAAACTTAAAATATATCCAATAGGTTTATGATCGTTTGATTTTCCATCTTTCCAAAGCGCAACATGTTTTTCAAGACTTTGCCGGTCGCTTATCTGTACCATTTCACCATCATCTTCCATAGCCTTATACCATGCAAGCTGCCCCTGCGTTTGCGCCCAGGCCTGTTCGGGAGAATGCCATCCCGGCAACGGGTTTTCCAGTGCTACATAACGGCCAATTTGCGTTCCAACCACTAAACCGACATTGCCCTTTCGCAGTTCGGGTAAGGAAACAACAGCATTTCCACGGTCAGGTTTGTCTTTTAACTCTTTTTCGCGTTCGTTAATTTCTGAAACAGGTCTGCGGAGGTCCCGGTTCCATTCAAGGGCATTCATGCTAAGGTCTAAATGGGCGTCGATGATGAACATGGCGTATTTGGTTTATTTGGTGAATGGTTGATTAATATGTTGTAGAGACGCGATGCATCGCGTCTCTACGGGCGGTTTATATATTTATTTTTCTGTCCCGGGCAATATTTTTCCATTCCCCGGTAATCCGGTTATTTTCAATTGTAATTACCCTTTCGTACAGGGCGACGGTTGGGCAAACATGGTAAGGCAATCCATAAAGCACATCGCCTACTTTAAAATGATGTCCTGCTCCCGCCTCTGCCACCAAATGCTCTTCACTCTGGCTGATCATTTCGAGTTCGGGGGCATTTAAAAAGTGCACACGCTTATTTATACCATTCTCGGCTGACACCGATTTGTGACCTAAATCCAGGCAAATCTTTGTTTCATCAGGCAACGATATAACTCTGGCGACTACGACTACCGCTGTTAAAAATGGTTGTTCGCTCAATATGGTTTCATAGCCCCGGTCCCAGTAAATAAATGTACCCGGACTGCATTCAATATCCTTTCTTTTAGCATGTATTGGAAATGTCGGCGAGCCTCCCGCTATAATAACAGGTTGGGGGTACCCTGCTTGTGTCAAGTCAGATTGCAACTTTGCTACAGGTTCAAAACAGGCATTGCAAAGCTCAGTGCGTGTATCGTAATCGGGTTCATGAAGATGACCATCATAAGCATGCAGGCCTATTGGAATTACACCCGACAATATATCGCAATTTATATAAAGGCGCAAAGCGTTATCATCGGGAGCAATGCCGGTGCGGTTTTGGCCAACGTTCAGATCAATATAAACCTGTACCTGGATATTTTTTTTATCAGCTATTTCTGAAATTTCTTCCGCCGCCGCAATATTATCCACAAGGCAGGAGAATTTAGTATTTGGATAGGATAAAATAAGACTAATAAACCTTTTAAGTTTCGGCCCTACAGGCTGATACGCCAATAGAACATCGGGTGCTTCGCATAAAGCGAGCATTTCAGCTTCGGCAATGGTAGCACATTTAAATTTATTGACGCCAGCCTCCATCAATAACCGGGTAACCGCTTTGTTTTTATGTGTTTTGGCATGGGGGCGCAGCCTTGCAACATCATCGATCATACTTTTGAGTATCCCGATATTTTGTTTCACCCTTTTGGGATAAACAACCAAAGCAGGTGTATCTAAATTTTCAACATCATCGATGATATACCAATTCTCTTCTATCATACTATAAAGGTAAGAGTCTTAATCTGAAAGTCTTAATTAGTCGATTAGTAATACATACCCGCAATCCTAAATCCATGACTTTCGACTTAAAACTAAAGACTCAGGACTTAATAAAGTTCAAATAACGCTTCAATTTCAACGGGAATATTTCCCGGTAAAGAGCCCATACCGACGGCGCTGCGTACGCCTACCCCATTGTCATCACCCCAAACTTTTGCAAAAAGTTCGCTGCAACCATTAATAATGAAAGGGTGTTTATCAAATTCAGGCGTACAGTTAACCATGCCCAGCACTTTGACTACCCTTTTAACTTTATCAAAGCTTCCTAAGTTAGCTTTTATGGTGGCCAAAATAGCCAAACCAACCTGCCGGGCAGCCACTTTGCCTTCCTCGGTGTTCATGGTATCGCCAATACGGCCAATGATCAGGGTCCCGTCGTCCTGCACCGTGCCATGACCTGAAACATAGAGATGATTTCCATCAATTAAACAGGGTTTATATACGCCCATTGGTTTGGGTGCCGGGGGCAGGTTTAAGCCAAGCGCGGCAAAATTTTGATCTGCGGTATTCATATTTTTTCAGGTATAATTTAAAGCAAACTTAAAAATAAAAAGCCGGGTATCTCAGGCCCGGCTTTTTCTTAAATCAAAAAATCGACTAAATTAAAATTTAAAGGTTATCCCCAGATTAATAACATAATCGGCAAATGCAGCATCGCCATGTGTATAAATACCTGTCAGCTCTGTTTGCCTTATATCGGGTACACTTTGTGTACGGTCGCGTATTATCGCGATTGGCACAAGCGCGTATAAAGCGATATTTTTAAAACGATAAGTAGCGCCAGGTTCAGCTGACAAAATATAGCCTGGCCTTCTGAAGCCGTCACTCTGCCCGATAAGGTCACGAACAGGCAAACAATCATCACGGAAACCTAAAGTGAAATCGAATTTTTTAACGACCAAACTTGCTCCGGCCCTGATAAGATATTGATCAGGCACGCTTTCTACATCGCTGGTTATGGCGATTTTGGTAGCGCTGGCTGCGGTAGCCGAAGTTTCCGTGCCGTTTACATCAGCAGGATTTGCGAGGTAAAAGAAGTTACCATAGAAGCCAAAGGTGTGGGATACATTATAAAAAGTATTAATTTCGAGCGTATAACCGGTGCCGCCGTCACCCAATTGGATAGACTGGTCGACCGGCCCAAGTAACCTGGTACCATTGGTTTGCAAAAAATAAGACTGTACGTCATCATTTCCGGTTGCAAATTTTATCCCAAGCCCAACCTGTACGTTAAAATTATGGATTTTAGCAGGATCAAACAGCCAATAATATGCAGCCACCCGGATATCCGCCAAACCTTCTGAATAGGTACTGAACCTAAGCCCGCTGCCCGCCAATTGCGACCTGCGGTTTACAGCAAACGGCACTACAAGAGAAGCCGACCACCGGTCATTAAATATCCGGGTTAATGAATTATCGTCGGTTTCTACATTGTTAATTACGTTATTGTGCAAAGCAATGCGTTGAAACTGTTCCTGTTTGCCAACAAAATGCCTGAAGGACTGGTAATACCGCGCATTGCTGTTAAACAGCCATTCTCCATTTTTAAGGGTACTGTCTGGATGATCATCCATGCTGCAGAGGCCGCCGGTGCTCCTTATGGCTACACATCCCTGTGCTAAAACATTTGACTGTGCAAGTAATATATATAAGCAAATTCCCGCAAGGGTTTGTAAAGTAAATTTCATAATTTGTATATTTTTTAAATTGAATTTTGGGTAAATATTTAATAATCGGCCACCATTACGATGGCCACAGGCTTGCCTGAGGGCTTTTGATAAAATCCTTAATTAAATAAGAAAGGGGGCTTTAACACCGATGAAATACCTGGTTGAGAGGTAAATAAAAATACCTCTGATTCAATAGATTATCATCAATGTTAATAGCAACTGTATATAAGCTAAGCACAATAGACTAAAGCAATGCAATCGCTATGGCGTTTAAAAGCACACGGAATGGGATGCTAAAGCAAATTGATTTAACCGCCTTATAAAAAATAAGACAGCACAAAAAGTTTAAAACAGTATATTGCTAACTGATGAAGTTGGGTGGTTTACCCGGGGAATCAATGAATGGTCTGTTAAAGTCTAAAGAAATAGAAGTAGGGCCATGTTTCAAAAATATTCCAAATCTGGAATGGTAATATTGGAAAGCAGCTAGTTTAAACTCACTAAATAAGTTTCCTTTTTTAGTGGCAGGGTTATGACCATTTTTAGTTAGCGGGACATCGCTTATCTCTTTCGCGGCAATAATGTTTGCATTTACAACACGCGTTTTAAATGTATTAGGCAAACAAATTAAATACATAGTATCGCGGGTAATTTTAAGCCGTACATAATTATAGAACGCATCCTTCAGTTGAATCTGACCTGCTATTTCTTCATAGTCATTCCAATCGGTGACGGTAGGAAAATTTACCGGTATTTTTATTTCGAGGAGTTGGGCCTCGTTGATTTTGTTATCAAAAATCTGTTTCACCATCTGAACATCTGCCTGGTGAATATAA
>Ga0302185_10003174_pt1 | contig 10294 bp, 4 predicted proteins | sample II_Bog_E1_1_FD_200231 | JGI IMG/M metagenome (GOLD analysis project Ga0302185, IMG submission 200231) | Peat permafrost microbial communities from Stordalen Mire near Abisko, Sweden - II_Bog_E1_2 | ecosystem: Environmental > Terrestrial > Soil > Wetlands > Peat | place: Sweden: Abisko, Stordalen... | reverse complement strand
CCAATTTGGCTATCTTGTTTTTTGTCGATAACAAGGATTTTTCAAATGTATTAAGCCAGGCTGAGGAAGAAGCCCGGAAACATCCTTATTTTATTCAATTCACAAGCCAGAATAATGACACAAATTTTAGCTTTATTTTTCGGCAAAAGGATGATGTTCAGAAACAGGTTTTATTAGAAATTATGTTGTTTCATTTTTTATCATAACCGGGCATTGTTGTAAAAGAAAATAGAAACAAGGAGTGTATAAATTTGCCCGTTAATAATTAAATATGACCGAGGAACAAGACCACGATGAAAATGCGAAATACCTTAAAGATTTTGACGCTCTTGTTATGGCATTTATCCATATTGGGAATTTACTGCAAGGTAAAAGGAATGTTTTCGGGACTAAAAATCTCATGTATGCCGAAGGATTAAGTCAAAAGATTTTACAACATACTTTGGCGGTTAAACAGTTAATTTCTCCCTATTGCTTAATTATTAAAGGCACACCATACCAGCCACGAATAGAATTTGCTTCTATTTTCGTACTTACAAGGGCTGCGCTTGAAACTTATATCACGTTAAATCATATTTTTACTACGCCCGAAAATCAATTGGAACATGAATTTCGTTTTCACGCATGGGATATGGCGGGATATCTTGAACGGTTAAAGTATCCTGCAATGAGTGCTGAAAGCGTAAAGCAACAATCGGAAGAAGCTAAGGCCAGCCTACTTTTAAAAAGCGAAATCGAAAATAATCCTTACTTCATGAGATTAGGAGATAAATTGCAAAAAGAGGTTTTTAAAGGAAATTGGCGTTTGTCCAAAGGCTGGTCAGATTTGGCAGTAAATGCCGGATTTAATAAGTCTTTTTTTGACACAAATTATAAATTTCTTTGCGGATACGCCCATTCAGGTCGTTTAAGTGTCCTGCAAATCCTGCAAACAAAAGATGTAAAAGATCAGGAATCGATGTCTTTAGGATGCGTGGGAACGATTATGGTCGTTATTGCTAAACACGTTTATGATTATATTGAGTTATTGCCGGAATTAAAAAAAATGGTCAACATAAATTCACCGGAATTTCAATTGATCTACCTTTGGAAACAAATAGGTGAAAATCTTAACACTGGTCCGGTTTAACTATGAACACCTTATCACAACTATTTGCCTGGCAATGAAAATATCAGGCAAATAGTTGACATTAAAATAGAAGTTTATTTTATCTTTAAACCGTCAAAAAACGTTAAAAGAGGGATGAGGTGTTCGATTGGAGCCCCTCTCTCTCCGCCAAAAACAAAAACCATTGAAAATCAATGGTTTTTGTTTTATAACGATATCTACAATCGAACCCAGCGTTCAAACATAAACGACAATCTGCCCCGTCAACTGAATTTCTTAATTTCACTTCAATTACTTATTCATGCCGTTTGTTGGAACCGGAATTAAAATTTATAATTTACAGGGTGACTTTTGTACAAAAGAATAAATGAGCACCCCGTTGCGATCAGGGCTTATCAGTCACCGCAGAAATCGCTCAGGAGCCCTTTTGTATGCCTGACTTTCAATTTCAAGGCTCATTGTATCTATAAAACCATTCGCTATTCAACAAAGGTCATCAGTTTGGTAAGACCGGGTTATCTCCGGCAAACTCGCTTCTGTTGTTTTTTCGGAGGCATGCTCACAGCCTGGCGGGTCACAGACACGGGGATATGAAGGTTATAAATCAACGTGATGTTCGAATAAACTGTATTTCAACGAGCTGGCATCCATATAAATGCATGAATTAAAATAGCTGTAACAAGGATAAATGAATATTTTCATAGCTTTATGGCAGAAACCATTATAGCAGTCATTATAATTGCCCCAATAAATTTTTCTTTGGTATATGAAGCGAATAGTACTCTCAATTTCGTTTTTATTTTTATTTCATTTAGCGTTCTCAAAGCCGGGACACGATAGCCTTTTCATAAAACTTAACAATGCCCTGGATAACAAAAAGGATTTTGATGCTGCCAAATTAAACCGTATAGAAAAATTAAAACAAGATCTTAGTAGCGATGATAACTCAAATCTGAATTCGCGCTATAAAATATATTTAACCCTTTATGAAGAATACCGGTCATTTAATTACAGTAACGCGTTTCATTATGCCCAGGAGCTCCAGAGAACAGGCATCCTGTTAAAAGATCCGGTTAAAATTTCGGTAAGTAAAATCAAATTTGGTTTTATACTGCTTTCATCCGGCATGTTTAAAGAAGCTTTTGATTCCTTAAAAACAGTAAATGCAAAATTGCTGGACAATGATACTAAAAAAGACTATTATTTTTTAATTGCCCGTACCTACTACGATCTTGCTGATTACGACAAAGATGATTACTACACGCCTATGTACAATACACGGGCAGGACAATATATCGACTCAGCAACTTTGCTATGTAAACCAAACTCATTTGAATTTATTTATTACAATGGTTTAAAATATCTAAAAACCGGTAATATTTCTAAAGCGGTCATAGATTTGAACGTACTTATCAGTAATTATACTTTAACCGATCATCAGTTTGCTGTAACTGCTTCCACACTGAGTGATATTTACATCAGGCAAAACCAGCCAGATAGTGCCATCAGTCTGCTTATTAAAGCTGCCATTGCCGATGTCCGTTCCTCTACCAAGGAAACCGCTGCTATGACCACCCTTGCGCAGTTACTTGAAAAAAACGGAGATATTGAAAACGCCTATGTTTACATTAAACAAGCTCTTGAAGATGCTATTTTCTATGGGGCCCGTCAACGCAAAATACAGGTAAGCGCAATTTTGCCGGTAATAGCGAGCGAAAGGATAAATTCAGTTGAGGGGCAGCGCCGGGCCTTGTTTTTTTATGCTTCGCTGCTTACGGTTTTAGCAATTATAATTGTAGTATTTGCGGTTATTATTTACAAACAACTGCAAAAACTAAAAATAGCGGATAAGGTGATCATTGAATCGAACCATAATCTACAGGACAGCTTAAATAAATTAAATGAGGCAGATAAAATAAAGGAAGAATATATTGGCTACTATTTTAACCTGATATCGGAGTATATCAATAAACTGGACAAATTTAAGCGCTCCGTAGATAATAAACTTACTACCCGCCGCTTTGACGATATCCGCATATTGGTGAATAATATTAATCTCACCAAGGAGCGCGAAGAGCTTTTTATTAATTTCGATAAAGCTTTCCTTACCATTTTCCCCAATTTTGTTTCGGCCTATAACGCGCTGTTCAACGATGAAAATCACGTAAAACTATTGCCAAACCAGTTATTAAATACCGACTTGAGGATCTTTGCCCTGGTAAGGCTGGGGATAAGCGATACAGAAAAAATTGCCCATATCCTTGAGTACTCTGTTAATACCATTTACAATTACAAAGCACGCATAAAAGCAAAATCCCTAATTTCAAATGACGAATTTGAACATGCGATAATGGAAATAAAAGCGGGCTAAGCGATTAAAGGCTTTGTTATTTCAAGTGTCAGCGGGAAATATGGATACCCGCTGTTCCGCTATTCAAAGCGACTGTGTTTGTTTATAAATTTTTAGCCCGCTCTACTCCTGTACATCCAGCCCAAGCAATAGTTTTCTCCTTGTTTCCCGTCGAAATGACAACCTCCGTTGTCTTTTTTCGTTTACCATGAATACATTCGCTTCGAAATTTTATTGGCTCCCTGACGCATATTTTGTACAACTGATTTTCTCCTTCTCAATCCGGAAAATCGCCTTCGAAATACCCCGTAAATCTCCCCGTATTTTTATAGCAGGTTATACTTTGTTTATATTTAACACAATGTTTGTATTTTGTAATTGATTATTTATCAATTAGTTATAAAGTAAACAACTCCAAATTTATTTATATTTTCACTGTGAAATTAGTACTTGTATTTTTAATCCCTTCTCTTTGATATACCAATTACAGCCGGATTATACCGCCGGGGAATTGACGTTATAAACCAATTATTTTTTAAATTTTAATGCGTTATGAGAATGACAAAAATTTTTCATTTTTCGTTTGCGCCTTTTGTTTCCCCGCATTCTCATGGAAGAGAATATCCACCGGGGGAAGGGCCGGCGAACTCCCATTTGCTTTCAGGCTAAGCAATCTTTTCGGTAGCATACATGCCATCGGCCAATATCAACCAAATCAATTATCAATTCAAAAAAACTTAAAGATTATGTATAAAAAACAATTACTAAAATTATTTTTTTGTCCTTTGTTTTTACTGTTGTCATCCTGGGCTATAGCCCAAAAAATAACAGTAACCGGTAAAATTACCGATGAAAAGGGCTTGGCGCTTCCGGGTGTAAATATTTCCGCGCGGGATGGAAAAACCGGGACCAATTCAGATGTAAATGGCAAATATATCATAAGCGCCAGTGGCAATGATGTACTTGTATTTACCATGGTGGGATTTATTAGAAAGGAAATTCCTGTAAATAATCAAACTGTAATTAATGTTACCCTGGCAGAAGACCTGCAGGTATTAAATGAAGTTGTAGTTATTGGTTACGGAACGCAAAAACGTAAAGAAATAACAGGTTCTATTGCTTCTGTTAGAGGCGCTGACTTTAAAGATCAGCCAATAGACGATCCCATTTCTGCATTGCAGGGGCGAATTGCCGGTATAAACGTTATCGAAAGTTCTGGTCAGCCTGGCGCCACCGCAACTATCGTAATAAGAGGGCTTGAGTCGCTTAGTCAGCCTAACCCTTTATACATCGTTGATGGGGTAAGGACACCGGATATTTCTAACCTCAACGTGCAGGACATAGCCTCTATTGACGTTTTAAAAGATGCCGCCGCCGCTTCTATATACGGTTCTTCAGCTGCAGGCGGTGTATTGCTTATCACTACTAAAAAAGGGTCTGTGGGTGCTCCTCCATCTATAAACTTTAGTGCAAGATATGGCACAACACAACCCAAACTGGTAAATGACCTGCTGGACAGGGATCAATTTGTACAATTACAAAATCTGGTTAATCCCGTGTTTTTTACCGGTAAAACGCAAACCGATACCTTGCCTGATGTAAATTGGGAAAATGTTTTATACCACAATGCTGTCGAACAAAATTATAACCTTTCGGTTTCAGGCGCAACTGAAAAAGTGAATTATCTTTTCTCGGCATACTATAATGGCCAAACCGGGTCGTTCATTAAAAACTCATCCGGAATTTCAGGTATACGGGCAAATGCCGACTATAAATTAGGTAAATTTATTACCATAGGTGAGCAAATTGGTTTATCGCAACGTCAAACCGATCCGGTATTGGTCGATTTGCATAATGCGCCATTCCGTACACAGCCTGTTATTCCGATATACAATGAAAATGGCTCATACGGCAGCGACCCACTGGGTTACAAAATAGCCTTTAACGGGCCCAACCCTTACGGAGCAGTATATAGCACTACCGCGACTGATATTACCAACAATGTGCAGGCTAATGCTTATGCAGATATAAAGCTTCCGTTCCATCTCGATTTCCGCAGCACATTCGGTTATACCTATAATGTTTACACCCGGGATTATTTCCAGGATGCGTACAATTTTGGCGCTGTTGCGCAAGGGTATAACACGCTTTATGAAAACTATGCTGAATACAACCAGTTGTTCAGCAACTATGTACTAAGCTATAATCAAAGCATTGGGAAACACAATATTAGCGCTGTAGCAGGCTTTGAACAAATAACCGGCGCCAACAATCAGCTGTACACCAGTATGGGTTCAATCGGATTAAATGGTTATACGTATATTCCAACATCGTCCTCAGCCGCCCAAACGACGCTTTCGGGGGGAAATGACCCCAACAACCTTGTTAAATCGCAATTTGCCAGGGTAAACTACAATTATAACGAACGTTATTTTCTGTCAGCCTCAGTAAGGCAGGATGCCAACTTTACCCAATTCGGGCCCGATAAAGTGAGAGGGGTGTTTCCCGGAGTGTCAGCAGGCTGGAACATTAGTGATGAGGGATTTTTTGCGGGAGCAAAAAATATTTTTAACAGCCTTAAACTACGCGGAAGTTATGGGTCAATGGGTAATGCCGGTTCAAGCGCATATCAGTACGCATCCAATTACACACAAAATCAGCTTTCCAGCGGAATTGCGGGCGGCGCGCAAGGCTTTGCGCCCGGCCAGGCTTTCCAGATTGCAAACACCGAAACCAAATTGGCTAACCCCGGTTTACATTGGGAAACCGTTACCGAAACCAATATAGGGATAGACGGAGAAGCTTTAAATGGCCGGTTGAGTTTTACTGCCGAATGGTATAATAAAAATACAAACGGTATGTTATATCCGCTTCCCCTGCCACCAAGTGCAGGTTTCATACAACCTTTTTATTCTAACGTAGGTATTGTAAATAACCGCGGGTTTGATTTTTCTGCAGGCTATCATGGTAAGGCGGGAAAATTGGGCTATGACATAAATGTTAACGCCGGATTTAACAAAAATAAGGTGGTGAGCTTAACCGGCACGGCTACAGGTACACTTAACGATGGCTATAACTGGTACAACAATGGTGATCAGGCTTTTAACATGATGCCCAATCAAACCATAACGCAGACTAAAGCAGGTCTTCCATTTGGTTCCTTTTATGGTTATAAAGTTATTGGCATTTTTCAAACAGATGCCCAGGCAGCCGGCCAAAAAGTTAACGGAAATGTAGCCCAGGCAGGCGACCTTGAATTTCAGGACGTTAACCACGATGGTGTCATCGACCAAAATGACAAACAGGTAATAGGTAACCCAAATCCAAAATTAGTTTATGGTATCAATTTGAATTTTAATTACCAGGGATTTGATTTGCGCTTATTATTTAATGGTGTACAGGGTGTGCAGCTTTTCAACGGTGTAAAAGCTTATGAACAATCTCTTTTCGCGGATGGTAATACCACAACAAAGGTATTTAACGATTCATTCCTGGGCAACAATGGGCTAACCTCGCAACCTCGTTTGTTAGGTACTGTGAATGGCAACCAGGCGCTTGACCCCAACCAAAATTATTCTTCGGTAAACAGCTATTTTGTGGAGAACGGGAGTTATTTAAAACTCAAGAACGCGCAGTTAGGCTACACATTTTCGGGTAATATTTTACAGCGTTTAAGTATAAAAAAAGCCAGGGTATTTGTAATGGCCAATAATGTATTCACCATTACAAAGTATACAGGGCTTGATCCGGAATTAGGCAGTGCTTACACTACTTCAGGTTATGGAACGGCTACCACACAGGGAATAGATGCAGTTACAAATTATCCGCAAACAAAAATTTATACCGTAGGTCTTGATCTTACTTTTTAACTCAATTCAAAAACTATCAAAATGTTAAAGAAAATATATCTATCAATACTGGCGGTTATGTTAATAACCGGCTGTAAAAAGGACCCCAAAAATGTCGGTCCAACCAATTCCTACAGTTCTTCAACGTATCCTACAACTGTAGCTCAGTTACAAACTGTATTGGTTTCGGCGTATGCTAATCTGCGTGACCCTGGTTTGTATGGCTTCTGGTTTTTACCGAAGGCATTATCAAATTCAATGCACACCGTTAATTCAGCATACAACGGGGATGGCTCATGGAATGAAATGGCCAACACCAACGTTACTGTTGGCAATCAATATGTAGGCGCTGCATGGTCGGCCTTATATGTAGGGGTAAAAGATTGTAATGTCACTATTTACGCTGCAGGTCAGCTCGCATCCATTAACCCCAATTTAAGCGCTGCTGACAAAGCAACCATAAACCTGATACTTGGCCAGGCATATTGTTTGCGCGGCTGGTATTATATGGAACTGGAATGCCTTTATGGTGAAAAGTACATGACTGCCGGCGGAACCAATGGCAGCGCACAGGGTGTGCCCATCTTTAGCGGTTTACCAACAGATCTTGCTGCTACACAGGTAGCACGCTCATCAGTAAAGGATACATGGGCTTTTATCATAAATGATTTTAAACAAGCGCAATCATTGCTCAAAGGGAATGTTTGGGGAGCTGCCGATGTGGCACGCGTAACGCAATGGACCGCCGAAGGTTTATTAGGTAAAGCATACGTTTATACCCAGGATTGGACCGATGCAAAAACCATATTATCTGATGTAATAACAAACAGCGGGAAAACGTTAATGCCTTTTTCCACCTATGCTAACGCATTTAACGGGCAGAATAAATTCAATACGGAGTCATTATTTGAATTATATGTAGATCCGAACACTGGTGGTGGCTATGGTGTTTATAGCGGTGTAGCAAACTCTGCAACTATCAACGGGCTTATCTGGTCGCCGTTTACTTATGGCGGTACCGGCTTCAATGGGGTACAGACACAGCCTTTGGGTTATGGTAACGAGTTTTTCCACGACAAAAATGTGTTGCGGTTTGGCTATTCCATAGGCCCTGCACCCAGTCCGGTAAATAATCCTGATTATAACTCAAGTACCGGGCCAACCTACTATAACCAGCAACTGGTAATGGATCCTGTTTATAAACAAAAAGCTTTGGCTGTACGGGCCAATAAAACCGCCGACCCCCGTTTGTATGTAAACGCCCTGCAGCCGCGGATTGATTCAGTGCAGTTTGATGGTATACACTGGGGCCTGGTTGCCCAGGCAGGCTATGCACAGGACGTGTACGGCTGGGCTGTTAAAAAATACTCGCCTATTACTTACAACGAAGGCAATGGTACCGGCAACCCTTCCGGCTTCGGTGATGTAGGCGATGCATGGGATTACTACATTTTACGTTTAGCCGATGTTTATTTATTGTATGCAGAAGCTTGTATAGGTACGAGTGATAATGTTAATGGCCTTGAATATTTAAATAAAGTTAAGCGCAGGGCATACAACCTTCCCATAAACACGCCTTCGGCAGTTGATTATAAATCACTTACTGACCAAACCAGTGCCATAAACGATCCGGTTTTAGGCAACAACCCGCTCTATTACGAGCGTTGGGCTGAGTTGTTTAATGAAGGTTCATGGTGGTTTGACGTATGCCGCTGGCAAATAGGGCAGTCTGAAGCTACTTATTACGGAACAGCTGATAATCTCAACGGGCCTATTAACTTTGTTCCATCAAAGTCGTATATATGGCCGATCCCGCAAAGTGAGATCAACAGTAATTCGAAAATAAAGCAGAGTTCAGGGTACTGATATAGTTGATTAATGAGTGTAAAGCAGTTGAGATGGCTTTACACTTTTTCATTTTTATTCGAACATTAGAAACCAAGGCATGTATTTTATTTGCGTTTACAGAACACTATTTATTTTTTTATTGAGCACGGTAATATTTTGCAACGCAAGCGCGCAAAAAAACCAAACAGTTCAAACCAGCATGAACAAAGTGAGGCTTAGCTTTATGCTCGATGCTGATGGCCGGCCGGTTTATGACGTTTTTTTTGGCGATAAACCAGTAATTAAAAACTCATTCCTGGGGGTTAAATTAGCTAACGACAGTGCATTTGATAAACATTTTTTATTAACAGGATCAGAAAAAAATACTGTTGACGAATCATGGAACCCTGTATGGGGTGAGGTTAAAACGATACGTAACCACTATGTACAGTTAACTGTTCACTTAAAGCAGCAGGATGCTCCTGGCCGGTTATTGAATATTATTTTCAGGGTATTTGAGGATGGTGTAGGATTCAGGTATGAGTTTCCAAAACAACCCAACCTGAAATATTTTATCGTATCTGATGAATTAACGGAGTTTAGTTTAACAGGAGATAATAAAACTTTTTGGATCCCCGGCGACTACGATAGCAACGAATACCCTTACACAATTTCTCCGATCAGCCAGGTTGATGCTTCGGTATTGGCAAAATCAGCCACTGATATTGGCGTCAGGTATGTGCCGGATAAATACGGCGTACAAACCCCCCTGATGATGAAAACGGCAGACGGTCTCTATATTAATATTCATGAAGCTGCTTTGCAGAATTATACTTCGATGCAACTACATGCTGATGTTAAAACTTTTAAGCTAACGGCTAACCTTGTTGCCGATGCATTGGGCAACAAAGCTTATATGCGCGCACCGTGTAAGACACCCTGGCGTACCATTATTGTAAGTGATAAGGCCACAGATATATTAGCATCCAAACTTATCCTTAACCTGAATGAGCCCCCTAAGATTGAAGATGCATCATGGATTAAGCCCATGAAATTTGTGGGCGTGTGGTGGGAAATGCAAACCGGAAAAAGCACCTGGAATTACAGCAGTAGTTTAGATACGCTGGGCGCAGACGGAAAACTTATCCCTAACGGCACGCA
>Ga0302185_10003170_pt1 | contig 10306 bp, 7 predicted proteins | sample II_Bog_E1_1_FD_200231 | JGI IMG/M metagenome (GOLD analysis project Ga0302185, IMG submission 200231) | Peat permafrost microbial communities from Stordalen Mire near Abisko, Sweden - II_Bog_E1_2 | ecosystem: Environmental > Terrestrial > Soil > Wetlands > Peat | place: Sweden: Abisko, Stordalen... | reverse complement strand
CCTTACGCAGCCTCTGCGGGTATTACAACTTCGCAGGTGATCTTTGATGGCAGCGTTTTGATAGCCCTCAAAGCCCGTAATACAGTAATGGAACTTGCCAGGAACAACAGCAAGGTGACAGAAGAAAATATCCGCTACAACATTTATAAAGCTTATAATTCATTGGTTATCGCTTATCGCCAATACGATATTATAAAGCAATCTTTAGTGTATGCCCGAAGCCTGGAGCATGACGTAACTGTGACTAAGGAAAATGGATTTGCTGAAAAAATTGACGTAGAAAGAACAAGTGTACAGGTGAATAACCTTGCCACTGACAGTATCCGGATTAATAATATGCTTACCGTATCAGAGCAGGTTTTAAAATACCAGATGGGCATGAATATCAATGAACCTATTATTTTGACAGATACAATGACAGAAGACCGTAAACAGGAAGCAGTACAATTATTAAATGAACAGGAAGAGTATGAGCGTGTACCGGAGTATAGTGTGCTGACAACATCACTTAAGCTTAATGAATTTAATTTGCAACGGTACAAATTAGCTGCTTTACCAACGCTAAATGGTTTTTGGGCCTACGGCGCAAACTATGGAGGGGAAGAAGCCGAAAAGCTGTTCATATTTAACAGGTATTGGTCAAGTTCAACTTTAGGGTTACAACTGAATGTGCCCATCTTTAACGGTTTTATGCGCACCAACCAGGTAACGGAAGCCAAATTGAATATTGAGAAAACGAGGAATAATATCGAGTATCTAAAACAAACAATTGACTTCCAGGCTGCCCAAAGCCGCACAACCCTGAAGAATGCGATACTGGAAACACAAAGCCAGCACCGGAACCTGGACCTGGCAAATGATGTGCTGGACCTGGCGCAGAGAAAATATAAAGCGGGAGTAGGCAGTAACCTGGAAGTAACCCAGGCGCAAACCGACCAGCTAAGCGCGCAAACCAATTACTTTAATGCGCTGCTGGATATTATAAACGCGGAAGCTGACTTAAAAAAGGCGCTCGGGCTGCTGAAATAAGGCTAAGAAGAATAACTTGAAAATATAAATGAGGTTGATGATTTTACTTTTTAAATTTCCGATAAAAACACAATAGATGAAAAGGCTGATTTACTTATTGATACCCGCTGTAATTTTTGCATCGTGCAACAGCAAACCGGATGCGACAGCGGAACTCGCCAAACTGAAAACAGAACGGGCCGATATTGACGTGAAAATAAAGGCGCTTGAAGCTAACAAAACTGATTCGGGCAAGGTAACGCCGGTATCTGTTTCCATAGTGCAGGCTGCTGAATTTAATTCCTATGTAGAAGTGAATTCGCAGATAACGGGCGATGAAAATGTGCTGGCAACATCGAGGGCGCCGGGAATGGTAAACTCGATAACGGTAACAGCCGGCCAGAAGGTAGCAAAAGGGCAAACGCTGGCTACACTTGATGTGTCCACTATCAACCAGCAGATACAGGCAATGGCGCCGCAACTGAACCTGCAGAAATCTGTTTATGAGAAACAGCAGAATTTATGGGCGCAGAACATAGGTACAGAGGTGCAACTGATGACCGCCAAAGCCCAATATGAATCAACGCAGAAACAAATAGCCTCGCTTGAATCGCAGCGTGACTTATACCGGATCATATCCCCTATCAGCGGAACGGTGGATGCTGTGGCTATAAAAGTGGGTGATTATGCTACGCCGGGCATGAACGGGATACGCATTGTCAGTTACGACAAACTGAAAGCGGAAGCTAACCTGGGAGAAAACTACCTTGGCAAAGTGAAGCAGGGCGACCCTGTTACCCTGATTCTCCCCGATGTAAATGATACCATTAAAACCACGCTTAGTTATGTGGCGGAAGCTGTTGACCCGGTTTCCCGCGCCTTTACGGTACAAGTGCGTATGGGCAATAACAGTAAACTGCACCCTAACATGTCGTGCATTATGAAAATAGTTAACTACAAAAACCCACAGGCTTTAGTAGTTCCCATATCCGTGATTCAAAAAACTTCGCATGGGAATATGCTGTACATAGCTGATGGGGATAAAGCGAAATCAGTGTATGTTACAACAGGCCGTAATTCCAACGGTAATGTTGAAATATTGTCGGGCTTAAACCCCGGGGATAAAGTGATCACGACCGGTTATGAAGATGTAGACAACGGGCAAAAGATCAGTGTTCAATAAAAATGAACCTGCATTAAACAACGAGGGAATCTGCACATTAATTCACCAACCGGGCAATTAAGCTATTGAGCAATTAAAAGACATTCAAATGAAGGACGCAGGAAAAGAATTTAAGCCGTCGAGCTGGGCGATTGATAACCGCACAACGATTTATTTTATCACCATCTTTATTACACTGGTGGGTTTGATGACCTATATCAACCTGCCAAAGGAAAAATTCCCGGAAATAAAGATACCGCAGATCATAGTGCAGACTTTATATCCCGGCACCTCGCCTGAAAACATGGAAAACCTGGTTACCAAGCAGATTGAAAAACAGGTAAAAAACCTTACAGGCGTAAAGAAAGTTACGAGTAACTCTTTCCAGGATTATTCTGTAGTGATCGTGGAGTTTAATACGGATGTGAAGGTGGACAAGGCGAAGCAGGACGTAAAAGACGCTGTGGATAAAGCGAAACAAGACCTGCCCAAAAATCTGCCCAACCAACCTGAAGTAAAAGATATTGACCTTTCAGAGCTGCCTATATTATCTGTAAATATTTCCGGTAACTACGACCTCAACCGGCTTAAAAAATATGCCGACAAAGTAAAAGACAATATCGAAGCTATGCGGGAAATAAAAAGGGTGGACCGCATAGGCGCCCTGGACCGCGAAATACAGATCAACGTTGACCTGTACAAAATGGAGGCTGCCGGGTTTACATTCGATGATATAGGCAATACAGTGTCCGCCGAAAATGTATCTACAACAGCCGGGGAGATAGCTATGGGCAACCAGAAGCGTATATTGAGTGTCCGCAATGAATTTAAAACATCAGAGGAAATCGGGAATATTATTATCAGGAACCAGCAGGGTAAAAGCGTTTACCTGAAGGATATAGCACAGGTTGTGGACAGCTTTGAAGAACAAAAAAGCTATGCGCGCTTAGATAATAAAAATGTGATTACGCTCAACGTGATAAAAGCAAAAGGGGAAAACCTGATAGAAGCATCGGACAAGATACAGGCGCTGATAAAAGACATGCAGCAAAAAGAAGAACTGCCCAAAGACCTTACTATAGTAACTACCGGGGACCAATCTCAAAGTACACGCGATACGCTGCATGACCTCATTAATACCATTATCATAGGTTTTCTGTTGGTAACAATTATCCTTATGTTTTTTATGGGTGTTACCAACGCTTTGTTTGTGGCCATGTCCGTTCCCTTGTCATGCGCAATAGCTTTCCTGGTAATGCCTTCCATCGGTTTTACGCTGAATATGATCGTGCTGTTCTCCTTCCTGCTGGCGCTGGGTATTGTGGTGGACGATGCTATTGTCGTCATAGAAAATACACACCGCATATATGATAACGGCAAGATGGATATAAGACAGGCTGCCAAGATAGCGACAGGGGAGGTGTTCCTGCCCGTACTATCCGGCACGGCTACCACCCTCATGCCTTTTATCCCGCTGGCGTTCTGGAAAGGGGTGATCGGGAGCTTTATGTTTTTCCTGCCGGTAACGCTTATTATCACACTGCTTGCCTCGCTGCTGGTGGCATATATCATTAACCCGGTATTTGCAGTGACTTTTATGAAGCCGGAGCAGACTGATGGGAAGGTCGACCGCCGTTTCTCAAAACACGATAAAGTGGTTGCTGTAATATTTGCGCTCATAGCCGCAATTTCTTATTTGGGCCATGCCATTGGTTTTGCCAACTTTGTGGTGTTTATTTACCTCTTTATACTCCTTGAAAAATACATTTTCTCCAGGTGGATACACAGTTTTCAGACCAAGGCGTGGCCTGCATTCCGGGATTGGTACACCCGCTGGCTGAAGCGTGCACTCCGCAAGCCCGGATGGGTTTTGATCGTTACTTTACTGTTACTGCCTTTATCCATATACTTAGTAGGCCTGCGCAAACCGCCGTTTGTATTCTTTCCATCAGCAGAGCCCAATTTCGCTTATGTTTATCTTAACCTGCCTGTGGGCACGGATCAGGCCTATACCAACGAGGTGTTGAGAAAGCTGGAGCAGAGAGTGGATTCTGTTATAGGCAATAATCCGGCAAAGGGCATAAAAAATCCTATAGTTACCTCGGTGATTGCCAATGTTACTGTGGATGCTGTGGACCCGAACAGCGGGGAAATAGGCGATTTCCCAAACAAGGGAAAGATAACAGTTGCTTTTGTGCCTTATGCCGAACGCGGCGGCCAATCTACTACCAAATACTTAGAAAGAATACGCGATGCGGTAAAGTCGTATCCGGGAGCACAGGTCACTGTGGATAAGGAAGCAGGCGGCCCGCCATTGCCCAAACCTATAGTAATTGACCTGACGGGCGATAACCTTGATACCCTGGTAAGTGTTTCGGAACGGCTGAACCGGTTCCTGGAATCAAAGCAGATAGCCGGCGTGGAAGAATTGCGCAGCGACTTTGACGCCAATAAACCGGATATAGTTTTCGACCTGAACCGGGAACGGATGGATAATGAAGGCATCAACACCTATACTGTAGCTATGGACCTTCGCACCGCTATCTTCGGAAAAGAAATTTCCCGCTTCCGTGATGCTAACGACGATTACCCCATTGACCTCCGCCTTATGCATTCACAAAGGGAGGACATAGACGCTATAAGGAATATGCCTATCGTTTACCGGGACATGGGCATGGGAGGGGTGATCCGCACAGTACCGGTCAGTTCATTCGCTGATATTCATTATGGCACGACCTATGGCGGTATCAAACGTAAAAATGAGAAGCGTATCATATCGCTGTCTTCCAATGTGCTGACCGGGTTCAATGATAATGATGTGGTGGCAGCCGTGCAGCGTGAAATAGATGAATTTCATGTTCCTGCAGCCGTAACTATAAAAATGGGCGGCCAGCAGGAAGACCAGAAGGATACCATGAGCTTCCTGGGTAATGCTATGCTGATAGCCCTGGGGCTGATCATACTGATCCTTATACTGCAGTTTAATTCTATCAGCCGTACCGTGATCATTATGAGTGAAGTTATTTTCAGTATCACAGGCGTAATGCTGGGCTATGCTGCTTTCGGCAATACATTCTCCATGGTAATGAGCGGAATTGGCATAGTAGCGCTGGCAGGAATAGTGGTAAGGAATGGCATACTCATCATAGAGTTTATGGACATGCTGCTTAAAGAAGGCATGACCCCCTATGATGCCATAGTGGAAGCAGGCCGCACCCGTATGACCCCTGTATTGCTTACCGCTACCGCAGCCTGCTTAGGGCTGATACCTCTTGGCATAGGCCTCAATATAGACTTCGGCACCCTGCTCACTGATTTAAACCCCCATATATTCTTTGGCGGCGACAGCTCGGCATTCTGGTCATCTCTCGCCTGGACAATGATCTATGGGTTAAGTTTTGCAACAGTGCTTACGCTTATTGTAGTGCCTGCTATGCTACTGCTTAGTTTCCGCTTCAAAGATTGGGTGAAGAAGATATCCGGGAAAGTGAACAAAGCTTTGGAGTAATTTGCTGAAAATTTAAACTAAAATCCTCCGGTTGTATTTTCCAGCGGGAGGATTTTAGTTTATATAGTTAGCAGAATTTAAACATCATGTGATATAATCATTAATCAGAAATCAAAGCAGAATCATCAACAAAAATAAACCATGATGGCTTTCAGCTCCCTTCAGCCCATACCATTTTAATATTTAGGGTTCCTATGTGTATGGTGTACAGAAAGTATTATCACAGTCGCTGATTCTATTTTATAGATTATTACAAAAGGGAAACGTTTAACATGCACATCGCGTATCAGGTTTTTATTATCAATATAGCCATAAGCAAATGGATTTTTACTTATTAAGTCGTATATGTGTTCAATTTCTTTAAGGAATGCAAGACCTAATCCATGACGTACACTTTCATAATAAAAAACCGCATCGCTTGTTTCTTTTTTTGCAACAGAAGTAGATGTGATTTTATACTTCATTATTTAGATATTGCTGCTCTTATCTCACTATGGCAGGCGTCAACCGGGAAAGTCTTTATTGCGCCATTTTCATACTTATCTAGTATGTCATAAAATTTTTCAAGTTCTTCGTCTGAATAATTAATACTTCCAACCTCATTTTCAAGCAATAAATGCATTGCTTTTAATTTATTCTTATCTGCTCTGTCTATATACTCATGCAGATCTTTTTTTATTGCGGAAATTGTCATACCCGGACTGTTTCCCCAAATTTACGGAAAATGTTTAAAAAATGCGTATTTGTCAACAGGCTTCAATTGCAATCATTAGTTTTACAGTGATCATTCACAACCTATGATGCGCTGCTTTTTTCTTTTGTTTTCTTTTCTAACCTGTACGTCATTTTGCCCGGCACAGGAAAGCGGTTGTTTTAAAATAAACACGCAAAATGACCTGGAACTGGAAAGCGATATAGACTTCAGCAAATACAATGCTTTTTTTGTTGGTGAGTTTCATGGGGTATATGGTGTGCCTGAAATAAAACTGGCCCTGATAAAATACCTGAATAAAAACCTGGGCATTACTGATGTGTTTATGGAGATAGGGTACAGCGCTGCGTATTTATACAACTCTTACCTGGAAACCGGCGACACTTCTTTCATTACTCATCCGGCAATCATATACACTTTTAAAAAACCAGACATGGATTTCTGGAAAGGCCTTTATGCATACAACCAAAAGCTGGAATACAAAATAACTATCAGGGGTATGGATTTTGAGCGGATGGAATTTGTAAAAGTTTTGAGGCTGCTAAGGCCTGCGGGAAGCGAAAAGCCAAAAGAAATCCGCTCAACGCTGGAATATATTGATACAATAAGGCTTCCTGCGATTGGCCCGCTAAACAGTGATGAGCAAAAGACACAAGATAGTATTTATGAGCATTTAAGGGAAGTTGTAAAAACCAACAGGGATTTATTTGAACAGTATTATGGCGCGGACTTTAAGATAGTGGAGCAGATAATGTTTAATGAAAGCACTTATGCTGATTTTCATCAGCGTAATAGCGCCATGTACAATAATATTGTAAAGCAGGTGGAAGATGAGCAAATTAAAAAGTTCATAATAATCAGCGGGCTGGCACATGCTAATAAAGAGCATGAAGGCTCAGTTTGCGGCCTCTTGTTACAGAACAAATTGTTTAAACATAAGCTTGCAGACATTGGTATGGTATGTAAAAACTGTTATGACTGGCAGCAGCCGCAAAACGGGCAGGTGGTTTATAAAGCTCCGTACACTTATTGTAAAGACAGCCTGCTTATGGGTGATATTTACGAAAAAAACGCTGCCGCAGGCTGCAAATACACAATGATACCTGCTGATGCCGTAATTGATAATAGGGTGTACAAATATTCGGACTATATCATATTATTGAAAGACCAGCCGGAATATTAACAGGACCAGGCCAGGTGTGCCGCACTTTTGGAGTGCGGCACGAATTCAATGTTTATTTCTGGTTCAGTTGCCTGTCGGTAGTCTGGCGTTCTACCATCCATCCGGGATATTCTTTAGGAAGCGCGCTTATATCATTAAGTTGTTTCCCGTCTTCTTCCGTGAATATTATTTCTGTGGATTTTATGTTGTCATTAAGCTGCTCAATGGTCTTTGCACCGATGATGGTACTGGTGATGCCTGGCTGGCAGCGCACCCATGCAAGTGCCACCTGGGCAATACTTACATTATGTGCCTTACTGATACCTGCCATCACGTCTATTATATCATATGCCTTTGCCTTGTTTACCGGCGGGAAGTCGAAGTTATCGCGGCGGCCACCTCCTTTTTCGTTTTCGCGGGTATATTTACCCGTCATAAAGCCTCCTGCGAGGGGGCTCCAGGGCATTACCGCCAGGTGCTGGTCGAGTGCCATAGGAATTATTTCCCGCTCCACATCCCTGCCTGCGATAGAATAAAAATATTGCAGCCCTTCAAATTTGTGCCATCCCTGCTGCGCTGCGATGCCCTGCGCTTTCATTACCATCCATGCCGGCCAGTTGCACACTGCTATGTAGCGCACTTTGCCTGCCGCCACTATATCATTGAGCGCGTGCATGGTCTCCTCTATCGGGGTAAGAGGGTCAACACCGTGTACATAGAGTATATCCACATGGTCCATTTGCAGGCGGGCAAGGCTTTCATCAATGGATTGGAATATATGGTAACGGGAGAGCCCTGCATTGTTATGGCCTTCGCTCATACGGCCTCTTAGTTTTGTGGCGATCACTACTTCATGCCTTTTGATGCCAAGCGATTTAATTGCATTTCCCAGCAGCTTTTCAGATTCGCCATAGGAATAAACGTTTGCGGTATCAAAGAAATTAATGCCGCCATCTATAGCTCCTTTTACCAGCTTAGTCGCTTCTTCCTGCGGCAGGCTACCAATTGCTTTCCAGATGCCTTCTCCGCCAAATGTCATTGTGCCAAAGCATAGTTCTGATACGATAAGCCCGGTATTGCCAAATAAATTGTACTTCATAGATTATTATTGTGAGGCAACAAATGTAGATAGCTTTCGCGGCCTGCGCTATTGGTTAAATTGATGCATGGATAACTAAATAAACGGAACACATCTTTATTCTCACCATCCCATTACATTTGCAAAACGATAACTTGTTCTCGTTTTTTAGCATTATGCTATTATATGTTGTTCCCGGATAGCAGATTTTTTTGAATTATTTTGTTCGCTTCAACATTTTCTATTACCTTTGCACTCCCTTGAAAAAGGGCAAAACATAATAGTATGAAACGTACATATCAACCGCACCGCCGCAGCCGCAAATCAGTACATGGGTTCCGCAAACGTATGGAATCTGCCAATGGCCGTAAAGTATTGGCTTCTCGCCGCGCCAAAGGACGCCATAAACTGACAGTATCGGACGAACGCCGCCTTAAATAAACTTTTAAAACTTTTCGCCATTCGTTATACTTTCAAGGTATATGAGCGGCTCAAACGAGAGCAGCATATTCATACGCTTTTCCTCACCGGGAAAGCGTTTTCTGTTTTCCCGGTAAGATTCATTTATTTATTAGTGCCCCGCCTGGCCGATGCTTCGCCTGTGCAGGTGGGCTTTTCGGTACCCAAGAAGAAGTTCCGCAGCTCTGTGCACCGGCACCGCATACGCCGGCTGATGGTAGAGGCGTGGCGGATATATAAACATACTTTATACCCATCTGTGCCCGAAGGTATGCAACTGCACTTATTCCTTATCTTTACCGGCACTACAATTCCCGGGTATGACCTGGTGAAGGATGTAGTAGTAAAGGGGGCCGGGCAACTGGCGGGCGGGTTGCTGCAATCTGTTAACTGATTCCGGGGGTAATATGAAAAAAATATGCTCTATATTGTTTATAGTTATTATCCGGTTTTACCAGGGGGCTATTTCGCCGTTCCTGGGCGCTAAGTGCAGGTTTACCCCTACCTGCAGCGCTTACGGGCTTGAAGCTATCAGGAAATATGGCCCTTTCAGGGGCGGGTGGATGGCTTTCAGGCGGTTTCTTTCGTGCCACCCGTGGGGGAGACATGGGTATGACCCGGTGCCTTGAGTTAGTTGATAGGTTGATTAGTTGATAGGTTAATGGGTTAGCGGGTTATTGAAGGAGGATAGGTAGATAAAGGGGTAAACTATTGAAGGCACTATTTAGAGATACATTTATTTAACATCACAAAAGCATAGAGGAAGGGTTGAAATAATCAATGCATTTCTTACCTTTGGCATTACTCAGGAATTTCTAACAAAAACAATTTTAAAACATTAAATAGTAATCTCCATGCAAAAAAGTATGATCATGCTGGTGGCTCTTTTTATGGGTGCACTCTCTTCTTTCGGGCAAACAGCAACTACCACTGATGATGTATTTTTGGATAAAAGCTTTGAAGACGCGGGAACACCTCCTTCAGAAAACGTTGAGTATCACCTGGCCCCGAAATTTTATAAGGCCGGTGATCTTGCCGCAGAGCAACCTATAGCGCTATCGGCGGCAAAGGAAGAGGCTGTGGCGCTGGCTAAAGCAAAGCCTACCCAGCTGCGCAGGGATTGCCTTAATGTTATCTACACGGTGGACCCAATCTATAGCCAGGGTACTATAACCGGCGCTGTAAAGGGTACCATAATTATTAAATGGGACATCAGG
>Ga0302185_10003169_pt1 | contig 10307 bp, 9 predicted proteins | sample II_Bog_E1_1_FD_200231 | JGI IMG/M metagenome (GOLD analysis project Ga0302185, IMG submission 200231) | Peat permafrost microbial communities from Stordalen Mire near Abisko, Sweden - II_Bog_E1_2 | ecosystem: Environmental > Terrestrial > Soil > Wetlands > Peat | place: Sweden: Abisko, Stordalen... | reverse complement strand
ACTCCCTACGCTCAACGCCTCGCTCTCAGTTCGAGCATCATTAGCAAATAGTTCGACATTGAAAGCTACCTCTTCGACAAGTACGAGAATCAGTAATAAATATCTTCCTTAATCAAAGGCATGGAATACGACGCCTACCTCCTTCAAATAGAGTAGGACAGAAAGGGTGTGGTTTTAAACTACGAAGATTTTAAGACAAAGCTGAAGCTAACTTCCAAGTAATTGCTTGTAAGCATCACAAAAAAGGCTAATATCAGCAGATAAATCGCAAGTATCATGTTCAGCTATTTTTACGAGCTCATTTGCATGAGTGGGGACTTCGGAACGGAGAGTGCCAAGACCATCAATAAGACATCGATCGTGCTGAGTTGTAATTATTTGTATTATGGGGATAGTATGAAGCAAATAATTGTTGACTGCTGCAGACGCTGCATGACTTACTCTTTGTATAAGACATTAGCCATCTGTCGAGTAGTACAGAGGTATCTTACCGATTATCTCACAGTAGAAAGGGTGCGGTTGATACTTGAAGACTTGAAGAAGTTGATGGATAAGAGCGAACCGAGATATCTGTTGAACCGGATTTATATATAAGATTACCTCATCTACGCCTATTCTATCTGTCAATAGGAAGAGTTATTGTCACTGAGCAAGGAATTGAAGGATGTAGTCATTGAGGAAGACGACCTGAAGCTGGGAATAGCCGAATACGAGTAAGGCGAGGATTAAACGTAGTAGCAACAATAACAAGTAGATATCAAGCAATTAGTGCAGGAAATCTAACAACTCTAAACTTTAGATTGATTTTTCAGCAGACTCATAATTTTACCCAAAAATTTGATATTCAACCGTCATAAATGATATTAAGAATTATGGAGATGCGCTTCACCTCAACAAAACCACGCAGAAAGCAATGCTGATAATGGTAGTGAAGCAACCAAACACGTAAGCATCTCAGTTTCTCTCCTGTCGTGAGCCATCAATTCAGAAGCATGCTCTTGCGTTAATAACTCAATAATTTTATTTGCCATAAATGAAACATTCTAAAGCCAAATCAAAGTCATCAACTGGAAAAAGCTACGAGAAGTATCGCTGCCAGTACAAGCACAAACCTATCCTCACCAAACTCAACGAAGACGCAGGCTACCCCCAATAAATTCTAGCTCTCACCAACCCCTCCCCTCCTAACTCCACCGACAACTTCGTCGAGTAGAACATGAAAAATCTTCATAACTTCTTCAAAGACCGCATCCCCGTCGAAAACACTCTTCTAGCCAAACTGATGAAGCGAGAGGTTAGCATGATCAATCCGAAACGCATTTCCGAAATGAAGCAGCTGCAGTACGACCTAAAAAGCAAAACTAAAATGCAGCTGCCACACTCCATCGATATGCTTGCCTCGCAGAAGAATAGTCTCGAATTCAAGAAAGTTAAAGATCACTTTCAGATCAACGATAAAAACAGGGAGCTCAAAGAGATGTACGGCACCAAGATCAATTTTAATCACTACGAACATGATAATTTTAGGAGGGGCACGCGATCGTATATCTAAAAACGGTCTAAGATATTGAAGAAGCAGGCCTATGATAACGTGTTTGGACCTGATCCCAGTTCTTTCTCTAGGACTATCGTCACCAAAGATAGCGAGCCTTCGAGCAGTTCGCCAATAAAATCGAAATCTATCTCTTTGAGTGCTCCTTGTGAACAAGTAAGTCCTCGGAGGCGACTACGTGAGTTAATAGTCAATTTGAACGATTTCAAAAACAAATTATAAGACAAGAGCGAGGTATGCGAATTCGGTGTCTATGAATAGGCCCACAAGCAAGGAGAGGAAGCTGAGATGGTGTCTCTCATCCAAAATTTGGCCCAAACATACAAAGTCAAAAGTATCAACAGGAATGCCCATAAAATAGAGCATCTCCACGATCTGAAAAAAATCAATTAACAGTTTTATAGCGACATGCTGTAACACAAGAAACATCGCCTCAGCAAAAGAAAGGAATTTATCAGTAGTCATATCACAATGACTCCACAATCCTCCGAGTATCGGCTCGAACTGCCTTCCTACAATACGACTCGGTTTAACATGTAGAATGAATCTGAAATATCAGTCAATGAGTAAATGGAAGTGGAAGTGTAGGAGTCGCCTGATAACTTAGAACCAGAAACCAAAAAGGTAGCAAACACTGTGAAGAATCGGTTCAGTTCGCTAAAAAAAACACTGGTGCGATGGGCTGCTCTGATCTACATCTACGGCATCAAAAAGTCTAACCTATTCATTGCTTTTCAAAATAATAAAAATCCCTATGAACTCGAGGGCTCTTATGCTTTCTTCAAGTGCATCAAACAGGGTGATATCTAGTCAGTTCGCACCTTTATCAATGCCAATCACTAGTATGTATTTTAGGTAGATTTCCATGGCAGGTCTGCCCTCTCCTACGCCTGCTACTATAATCAAATTGAAATTGCAAAGGAGATCCTTGAAATCGGCGTCAATTCAGACAATCTTTGCAGTGCCCGTAAAACTTCCCTCTACTACGCCCTCGCCAAGCGCAATGTCATCCTTGTGAAGTAACTACTGCAACGAGGTGCATCTCCCTGGAGTACAAACTAAAATCCCTATAATGAGATGATTCCCTCCGGCTAAAATAGGTAATAGTTGTAATGTCTGTTCAACAATTCTAAGAAAATGTATCTTGGCATGCAGATTCAACCTACCATCCTGTAACGGAAGGATTTTTGGTCTCGAAATCGATAGAGGATTGTCGAAGATCACCGCATTACCTATGATTATTGATGAGTTCAACTTATATTTATTCATTTTTAGCAATATTATCTTCCCTTGACCAATCATCATTAATTTTAACTAATTTGGTTGGTTTAATGATGGGAGGAGGCGGGAATCGTGGAAGATTATTTTAGAACATAAATGAACAAATTCAATATAATGGAATAATTTTTAATATAATTAAACTCTTCTTTCAATTATTGTAATACTTATATGAAAAGCGGCTTCGATCAGTGTTTGGATGTTGATAACCTCATCCATGAGTGCCACGAGGAGTTGACATGCATGATCTGTCTGCAATTCATGACCCACCCTCACTACGCCGATTGTGGACATGTTTTTGGCATTAATTGTATCAAACGATGGACAAAATCAGATTGTCCCCTATGCAGGAAGAAGGTCACATCTCTCAATCTTCACAAAGAACTGAAGTAAAAAGCAGACATTGCGTAGGCTATTTGCAAATAGTGTGAAACACGACTGCCAGCTGTGCAAATGGTTGAGCATCTCTCAATTTGCGCCAAAAACAGATCCAAATGGTTGGCTATATTACACAAAACAGTTGTCCAACAAAAATATTTTCTGGATATTTAAATAAATCCTCATCTCTTCGCGGAGCATGGGGAGATATACGATACTTATGTAAAGAACTGGGAGTGGCTTATTTATGATAAGCGGGAATGGAAGTGGTGGTGGTGGGCAACAAATCCTTGGTGGGGTAAAGCGTGCAAGAAGTGCAATTAACTTTGGCATACTTATGAACGCGAAATCGATTAGCTTGAAGGCAAGAGAGTGGCTATTATTTAGGAGCTGCGCATTAGCACACTAGAAGAGACAGAAATTAAATAGGAGTGAAGGATGGAAGATATGTATCCTAACTATTATCATTAACCATTATTGCTGTTTGTAACAGATTTAATTTTGTTGACGTTAAAGCTTTCCCACGTAAATAATTACAAATTTATAAAATTATTATTTCTTTCCAATAGATAGGTGATTTAAAAAACTTTTACAGCAACTCCTCCTTGCCTTTAATACATGATTTTTTATCACTAAATAATTCTGAATAAAAATGATCAGTATAAGTATGATTATAAGAGCTTAGCGTTAATTTTTTACATCATCATTACATGGAAAATACTTGCAATCAATAATGTCTGGATGTGGAGTACCTCACTTAAAAGTGCCAGGAAGATTTAACCTGCATTATCTGCATGCAGTTCATGACTTAGCCTCACTATGCCAACTGCGGACATGTCTTTGGGTTCAACTGTATTAAAAAATGGAAAAAAAGCTGTCCCTTGTGCAGAAAGGAAATCACGTCACTTAAACTTCACGAAGAACTAAAGCAGAGAGCTGATAACGTTGAGGCTAAATGTAATATGTGCGGTGTCCATCTGCACGCCTGCCTAATGACTTAGCACCTAAACATATGTCCTAAAAACGAGCCGAAATGGTTAATTAAATTTCGCGAAATCGTGTAGAAATAAAAATAAATCATGGATATCTAAATAAATCCTCATATTCATGATGCCCACGGAGAAATATACGAAATCTACTCGAAGGACTCGAGCTGGCTCATCTATGATGACCAGGAATTGAGGTAGTTGTGGAACAACAATCCTTGGTGGAATAATCAGGCCTGCGAGTAGTGCAATTTCCTGTGGCATGCTTACTAGCACCAAATCAACTCCCTCTAAAAACAGAGATTAGACATCATTGCCAACCACGCATATGAACTTGCTCTGAGAATATCTTCCCATCAATGAAAAATGATCGTTTGATATTACTATTTGTTCATTATTGTGATAGGTTTCATACGATGAGTCGTCATAGTGAAAATTATTATTAATAATCTGGCTCATTATCATGGCACACCATTTAGAACGCAGATTAAATTTTATTTCTTTTACAAATTGAGAAAAGCAGATAACCGCAAATCTTATTGTAACTATGATATAGGGACATGATGACTGTGCAAGTGCCATAACAATTCCCAATCATTTCTGCACTGCAAATATGGCAGAGACAGTTTCACATTTTAAACTAATTAATTCTGAATAAAAATGATCGGTATAAATCTCAATAAGAGGTAAATATTATACTTTCACAATACAATCAATCGGACATGGAAAAAACCTTCAATCAATGTTTGAATGTCGAGTACCTCACTCAACAGTGTGACGAGGATTTGACTTGCATCATCTGCTTGCAGTTCATGGCCAACCCCTATTATGCCAACTGTGGGCATGTCTTTGGGATTGACTGCATCTAACAATGGAAATAAAAAACCTGTCCAATGTGCAGAAAGGACATCACCTAGCTTAAAATTCACGATGGACTAAAGTAAAAAGCCACTACTTTCGAAGCCAGATGCAACAAGTGTGATGTAGAACTGCCAGCCTTTCTCATGATGGAGCACCTGCAGATGTGTCCTAAAAACTATGTGAAATGGATTAATTAAATGCGCGACATTGTGCAACAATAAAAATAAATCATGGATATCGAAATAAATCCTCATATTAATGAGGCTCATGGAGAAACATACGAAACCGAGTGGGAAATTTTTGATAACCATGGACAGAAGTATCTGTGGAACAACAATCCCTGGTGGAACAATCAGGATTGTCAGTAGTGTAAAGATCTTTGGCATCTTTACAAGCACCATATCAACCCACTCTAAAAACAGAGACAATCTATCATCACTAATCACAAACTGCATATGAACATGCTTTGAGGATATCTCCCGTCCAATCAAAATGAATGATCATTTGATTATTTTATATTTTCACTTTCTTTCGAATAGATTTGAAGATGACTTTGACACTCATTTTTGATTGCAATTATTATTATTCATGAAATCATTTAAATTTCCCAGAATCAGCTTTTTCTTTGAGGAGAAGAATCTTTCCCTCAAGAACTTCAGCGAAATCAAAAAACTTGGAAAGGGTACTTTCGGCCAAGTGGGTCTCTACCTACACAACTCAACACAAAAACCCTACGCTATAAAGCGAATTTCATTTGTTCTATCCGACAAATCATCAATCACCCGCGAATAACTCGAATCTCAAACCAGGAAATAGCTCTAAATCCTATATAAAATTGACAACCCCAACATCATCCAACTCTTGGATCATTTTTAAGCGAAAGACGCCATATTCCTCATTACCGAATACATCGAAGGAGTACCAAATTTATTATTTAGAGTAACCTCTACGATCAAACTCTGAAAGTAGGCAGACGATTTGCTGTCTAGACAATCGCAAGCATCATGCATCAGATCTGTGAGGCATTGTAGGAGTTGCACAACAACCACATTCTCCATCGCGATATGAAGCTTTAAAACGTGATGTACAACAACGAAATTGCTAAAATTGTAGATTTGGGTTGTTCTAATTTCTATGGCGATAGCATCTCACGGCAAACGATGATCGGCACCAAATGCTACTGGTCTCCTGAACTCATTTCGCGATAGGAGCAAAACGATAGACTGGATGTTTGGTGTGTCGGAGTGATAATGTTTGAACTTCTATTTCTCGAGTAACCTTTCGAGATGGAGAACATCTAAAAGAATATTCGCGTATCTGATGTTTAACTAAGAAATGCAACTACAAATTCCCAGCCGATGCCAAGGTCGAGCCCTAATTAGAAGACCTATTCAAAAGAGTGTTTGTTTACAAAAACTCAAGAATGAGTATAACATAACTAAAGAACCATGCTTGGATTAGAAGTAATGAACGATCAATTTAGAATATCGGAAGAAGTTAGACACGATACGAAAAGGTCGATTTTAAGACCATTTTACGGAGTTATAAACAATTTAGTATAAAAATATGCTTAGCGATTCTGTTGATAGTAACTGGAGGTTCATCGAGCAAATAAAATCAAAATCAGCGCAGCTGTAGGTCTTACTGAAGGAGAGTAAGAAGGAATTGAGAAAACGGTGAGTGAAAAAAAGTGTGACCAGCATCGTGATTTGAAAGAGTGAATATGTATTAATGTCTAATTTAACTTCAATTACGATACAGCTTAAGAGTGTTGATGATCAATTCAGTCAATTTAATATATTTCCCTTTAACTTCTTTCATATCTATCAAAAACAATATCCCTTCCAATTTAGTTCATTAATATTATTATCACTATGTCACTCAAAGACTTTCAGTTCATGGGCAAGTTAGGTACCACAACCATAACCCAGGCGAGGGCGCATACTCCAGTGTGTACAAAGCCAAGCGTTTGATTGACAACGAAATATACGCCATAAAAAAGGTCAAGCTGAATAATCTAAACGAGCGTGAGAAGGAAAACGCCCTCAACGAAGTGCGTATCCTCGCTTCGATCCACCACACCAACGTGGTCAGTTACAAATAAAGCTTTATCGACCAAAGCACCAATTTTCTTTAGTATTTAGACGATTATGCAGCATTATTATGGACTTTGCACAGAATGGAGACCTCTATGAAGCAATCAACCAACACACTCGAAATAATACCCGCTTCACTGAATAGTAAATTTGGAGCATAGCCATTCAGATAACCAGAGGGTTGAAGGCGCTGCATGATTTAAAGATCCTTCATCGTGACTTGAAGAGTGCGAACGTGTTTATGTTTTAGAATGGAGTCGTCAAACTCGGGGATATGAACGTTTCTAAAATGAGCAGGAATATGTGCAAAACACAGACAGGCACACCCTACTACGCCAGCCCCGAAGTTTGGAAGGATCTTCCCTACGATAAAAAATCAGACGTTTGGTCCTTGGGGTGTGTGATTTACTAGGCCGTGTGTCTGAAGCCTCCATTCAGGGCAAACGATATGTAGGGTTTGTATAAAAAAGTGACAAGAGGTTTCTATCCGCACATACCTCCAGAATATTCATAATAGATCAGTATTGTGTTAAAGATGATGCTGCAGGTGACTCCACATCTACGCTGCACCTGTGATCGCATCCTCGAGCTGCCCATAGTAATGAAGCACGTGGGTTGTCTCCCCTAAAAAATACAAAATCTCGACGACGGGCAAGAGAATAAACTCCTGCAAACGATTAAAATCAATTTCAACAGTAAGTAGAAGATGAGCATCCTCATGCCAAAGCCCCAATATTATCAGTAAGGTCCCGATAAAATAATCAAAAAACCATCAGTGTATTAAGAGATTGAGGATAAGGATTTCCATAATATATCGCTCAAGAAGGAATTGCAGGAGAAGGATAAATTGCCCAAATTATTTGATGATAGGAAGAGGGATAAGGTGTACAGCGAAATTGGGGCAAGAAGTGGGAGGGATGACAACATCGTCGATAAACTGATGGATGTCAAGATGGAGGAGGCGCAGAAGATTAATAAGAAACGAAATCGGGATAAATTCGATAGATTTGACCTCAACTCAGAGAGGAAGCTACTGCCTCCCGTATTGCAGGGCCGACTGCGTTCGATCTCCCCTTAAAACCTCATAAAGATCCTCAAAAAGTAGAGGGAAAAGCAACGCCTCTATAGCATAATCGGCAACAACTGATATTAATAAATTTGACTGTAAAACAAGCGCTAATATGTAAAATTAATCAGCCCTTAATTTGAATAGATAGGTATTATCTTCAATAATAAGATAGTATCAATCGAAAATACGCCTTCTCCTCTGCGGCGTCGTCGCATAGATAAACCGCAATCGGGTTTATTGGCTTCTGCTCTCAGTTTCATCATCTTTGATATTCATAACTTTTTGCTAACCGGTCAGTCGCCGCATTACTGAAGTGTATTTTTATCTGTTGGGGGAGATACTCTTAAATCCTTGGGCTGAATCAAAGAATTAATTATTTTTCGAGGGAAGCAGGTTTTCCTTGGCTCTGAGACTGCGATCAGCCTTCTCTCTGCTCTTGCGGGCCTATTTCTCAACTGAGATCACATTGATTTCCAGAATTTACACCATAAATCGTTATATTTTGTGCTCCAGCGACCTATTGACGTGCTATTGTTTAAGACTCACGGCCATTCTTTGGACAATATCCCGAATAAAATTCTACACGTCGTTGTAGATGGAATACTTCAGCTTCCTCCTCTCTTCCTGCTCTTTCTGCTCTAATTCTGCCCGTAGACTACTGTATTGGGCCTCTACCTCCTTAATTCTTGCGATTAGTCCTAGGTTAACTTCGCTTAGCTTTTGGAGTTGAGCCGTTAGCTCCCTAATTGATGCCTGCAACTCCTCCTGCTCTCGTTGTTTGGACTACCATTCCTGATTTTATGCGAATGGTTATTGTTCCAGTTTAGATTGGTTGAGATGCTTACGTGCCTGCAGAAGCAGTTGAGTTCTGACATGTTTCCTATCAGTTTACCTGCTATTGGTGGGATCGAAAGCCATAACGGGTTTATGATCAGTTTTGTGTGCGTCCTTCCCGCTCGCATCTGCAGAGCGGCCTTACCTGTTACTTATCAGCATAAATATTATTGAATCGATTTGATAATTATTATTAAAACATCATCCTTAATACTATTGTGGATTTTGGCTCTGAACGATCGAGAGGGGTCAAGCGGTTGACTCTAAGAAAGGTGTTTGATTACTCATTTTAATTCCCTCTCATTGTTCCCAATTTCCCTCTTAGCACATAAAATCTGAGATAATAATTCTCTCCATTTATTATCACTATATTACTCAATGAAGAAATAAGAGCAATAAAATAACTACGTGCCCTCGAAATACAGCAAAGACTATAATAACTACGCTCGAAGTTAACTCAAATCAGTTCTACCCATCCTGCGGTCGGTGGCACACAGCTGCAACAACGCTTTCCGCTACCCCATCTACAAAGTACTCAAGGCAATCGCTAAAATATTCCTAATGAACTAAGTTGAGGGCATTTTCTTCGCCTACATGATAAAATAAACGAACTGGGATATAAAAGATAGACTGATCACTCAAAACTCAGACCAGGTGAGGGATGTTGTTTGCTACAACAGTGATCAGCCGTAGTATAAAAACGTCATCCTTTATTTGATGCTAGTGACTTATACCATCAAATTTTACATGAATTAGAATACGGATGAGTTGTTGGAGGAAGCCATTCGGATATGTCCCAACTTTAAACTTATATTTCAGAATTGGACCAAAAAACATTCCAGCCTCACGACTAAGATAAGTCCGAAAACTCTTAATCGAGTCTATCAAGACCTATGGCTTAGAATTCGGCATGAGGAGCCCGATTATCATTTGTTAACTGACGCCATCCTGCAAATATCTCCGGCCTACAATTCATAAAAATCAGATAAAGATAAAAGGATGGAGAGTAAGGAGGAGAAGAAGGAGATAGGAAACGAAAGAAATGAAGGATTCGAGAGGGAGAAACCCATGAAGATGGTTAAAGTTGAACAGGAACTTCATTTTTAACAGAATCCCATATTCTCGTCCAGTCGACTGTATGAAATGGCAGGAGTCGGGTTAAACCATAGCTAATGCTCAAATTTTCAAGTGTTCGGTTACCCTCACAAAAATGGGAACAACGGAATTCAATTATAAGGAAGTGTTTTTGGCAG
>Ga0302185_10003165_pt1 | contig 10317 bp, 8 predicted proteins | sample II_Bog_E1_1_FD_200231 | JGI IMG/M metagenome (GOLD analysis project Ga0302185, IMG submission 200231) | Peat permafrost microbial communities from Stordalen Mire near Abisko, Sweden - II_Bog_E1_2 | ecosystem: Environmental > Terrestrial > Soil > Wetlands > Peat | place: Sweden: Abisko, Stordalen... | reverse complement strand
CTTTTTTTCTGGCATTGCACCAAACGTAAGCGTCGTTTTTTCCTTTAAGATATACTATTGCAAAATTCAGCAATTGATTTCCAAAACCCTTTCCGCGGTATTTTTCAATCGTTGCCATCCCGCGTAACTGGTACCCGGTACCAGCAAATTCCCCATAGTTTTGAGGATGAAAGGACGCTATGCATACCAGTTCTTCATTTACATAATATCCGAGATGAAAAGCGCCGGGCAGTTTATCAGTAGGGAACCTGCATTGGTCGTAGGATAGTTTCCCTTCACGTAAAACGTCGTTTCGAATAGCTAACACAGCTTCGGATTCAACAAATTTAATCATTTTTTAGCAGGCTTATTTTTTCGGTAAGATCAGCAAGCCGGGTTGAGTAGCCCATTTCATTGTCATACCAGCCAACAACCTTTATCAAGCCTCCAACAATAGAGGTAAGCCTGGAATCAAAAATGCAGCTGTGCGGGTTACCTAAAATATCAGTGGAAACGATAGGTTCGTCTGTATATTCGAGTATGTTTTGCAAATACCCGTCTGCTGCCAGTTTAAATTCCCGGTTTATTGATTCAATTGTTGGCTGATTACGGAGACTACATGTAAAATCGGTAAGTGAACCGTTTAAAACGGGTACCCGGATACCGGCACCTCCGAGTTTGCCTTCAAGATGAGGGAAAATAGTTGTTATCGCTTTAGCTGCCCCGGTGCTCGTGGGAATTATAGACGCTGAAGCAGCCCTTGCCCTGCGCAAATCTTTATGGGGTGCATCATGAAGATTTTGGTCAGTGGTCATAGAGTGTACCGTTGTTATATAGCCGTCGATAATTCCCCAGTTGTTGTCTAATATCTTAACCATCACAGCAACGTTATTGGTAGTGCAGGAGGCGTTGGACAAAATTGGCGAATGCAAATCAACTGCCGAATCATTTACCCCCAAAACAACGGTTGGTATAGATTTGTCTGTCGGCGGCGCAGATATAATCACCTGCTTAGCCCCCGCCTCTAAGTGCCGTGAAGCTCCTTCTTTTGAAGTAAATCTGCCAGTTGATTCCAGTACAAGGTCGATGTCCAACTCCTTCCAAGGCAAAGCTGAGGGATCTGGTTCGGCAAGTACTTTTATACACCGGTTATTTATATAAAGGTTTTCTTTATCAAAAGTTACCGAGCCTTTAAATGTACGGTGTACCGAATCAAATTTAAAAAGATGGGCGAGCGTTTGGGTATCGGTAAGATCGTTTATAGCTACAATGGTTATCCCTGCCCGCTCTAAAATGTTTCTTAAAAAAATCCGGCCGATACGGCCAAAGCCATTTATAGCAATTCTCATTTCTTATTTGTAAAAACGACAAAATTAAACAAATATTAAACAGAGGTTGTTTCGAATTCCCCAATTATATAATTTAAACGTAAAGAGATTGTAATGGTGAAACAGTTGGTAATGCTTACACAAAGAAGTTACGGAAGGCCATGCTTTCCCGTTCTTTTGAACGAATAAAAAAGGTAATCATCCAATTAAAAACAAGGGAAACCAAAACAATTAATATGATAAGGACAGAATCTCCATAATTTCGCAGCAGAAGGACAAGTGCAATGGAAGCAATATTAATACTAATTAAAATTATTGTGGTTTGTAAATGATTAAAACCAAGCCTTAGCATCCGGTGATGCACGTGGTTCCTGTCGGCTAAGAAAGGGGAAACTCCGTTCGCTATACGCACAATAAAAATTCTTATGGTGTCAAATATTGGGCCGATCAATATAGCGAACGTCAGCGCTGGTACCGATAAAATCTGGTGTGAACTACCATTAGCCGTCTTGCTTACTTCCATAAATTTTAGTGCCATTACTGCGGAAATTAATCCGATTAATAATGAACCAGTATCGCCCATAAATATTTTCGCCGGGGTTATATTATATCGTAAAAACCCACAAATAGCTCCGGTCATCGCAAATGAAACAGCAGCCAGCTCATATTGGTGAATGTAAAGGAATAATGCAGCGAAAGTTCCGTTTACAATTATACCGGTTGCCGCTGCCAAGCCGTCAATTCCGTCAATCAAATTAAACGCATTAACAACCAGCAAGATGAATAAAGTGGTTAAACACACACTCAGTATATAGGGTAATTCAAATATGCCGAATACGCCGTATGCACTGGTTAAACGTATATCCCCGAAGATAACAAGTATTGCGCACACAATAAATTGAACGAAAAACTTGGTGCTTGAGTTTACTCCAGACAAGTCATCTTTTAGCCCCATAGCAAATAAAATTATACAGGCGCTAATCAAATAATTGATTGGCAACGATTTGTCAGTCAAACAAAATAATAAAGAAGTTATCGTGAAACCCACGAAAATAGCTACACCACCTAACCGAGGTATACCATGGTCATGACCTTTTCGGAAATGCCCCAAATCGTCATATAAATGTCTGAAACGGGCAACATGTAAAATCGAAGGAATTGTCGCTGATGTAATAATAAAAGAAATTACAACTATAAAAATGAAATAAATAAAATTCAAAGTGTGAAAAAAACCTATCATTTATTATGTTTTTTAAAGAAATATGATCAAAGCACGACGCCAAATTTAATCAATATTTGCCGATTATACGTGATTTATTATTAACTTGTTAACATTCAGGCAATATTAAAAATATTGACTGATTTTACGGACCGGTTTAAATACTAAAGCTACTAAAGGCAGCAAAATATTATTTTTTTTCATAGCCCTAAAATCAGAAAAAAATGCCCGTATCCGATTGCCCAGGTTTTTGTTACTTGCTCCACCGGTTTGCATTTTTACCATTATCTTTTCTACGTAGAAAGCTTTGGTTTTGTTTCGATGCATAAACCTTAACATTAGCTCATAGTCAGCTGCTGTTCCATATTCTAAACTATAAAAGCCCAACTGGTAAAACAAACTTTTCCTGCAATAAAACGTCGGGTGCGGGGGCATCCAACCCCAATTAAATAAGCCCTCGCGGTACAAACCTGAACGCCATTGCCTGGTAATTTTGCCTTGCTGATTAACGTAATCAATATCCCCGTAAATAATACTTACGTTATGTTCTTTAAAAGCGATTGCAACATCGCTTAAAATGTTTTCGTCAGCAAAATAATCGTCTGCGTTAAGCAAACCGATAATCTGCCCGTCAGCGAGTTTAATACCTTTGTTTATAGCATCATATATCCCTTTGTCGGGTTCTGATAATAATAAACTTATGTGTTGTTGGTATTGGTTTATTATCTTTAGCGTATTATCGGTTGAGCATCCATCAATAATAATAAATTGCAAATTTTTATTATTTTGCGCTAATACAGAGTTTATGCAACGATCAATAGTGCTTTCGGCATTATAGCAAACGGTGATCAGGGAAATTATTAAATCTTGCACACTTTGTAAAAATTCACTGTTTTAGTGGCAAAAATATGTAATTTTGAACTCGATCTATAATAAATAAATTGAACTGTTAGGCTGAACTGTCGTGAATATGTGCAAATTGATTTTCCGGTACTTATTTTTTGTTTTATTTATTTTTTTTACCTCATGTTCCAGCAGGCAGTACCAAACGCTATTTGAACGGAAAAATAATATTGCAGACACTACTTCGCTAAAAAATGCAACCGGAATAGAGCAATATCAAATAAAACCACAAGACATATTACAAATCAGGAATTTGCAGAATATTAACTACATCGTTGATGAAACACCTCTTCGTCCCAATACTTCAGGCGGGGCTTCAGGCGGACAAGGTCAAACGTATCGGGTAGAGGAAGATGGTACCGTAGCTTTACCTTTTATAGACCATATAAAAGTAGTTGGGCTAACGAGGATTGATGCGCAAAATCTTATTGAAGGAATTTATCGTAAAACGGTGTTTAAAGATCCGATTATAGAACTAAAAATTGTAAATCTTAAAGTCACGGTACTTGGAGAGATAAAGGGACAAGGTAATTATCCTTTAATAAAAGATAAAACAACATTGGTTGAACTTATTGGTGAAGCCGGGGGGCTTACTGATAAAGCGAATGAAAAAAACATTAAGATTATCCGTGGAACTGAACTAAATCCGCAGGTTACGGAAGTTAACCTTGACAACCTTCAATCGATAAACGACCCGAAATCTATTTTGCAAAGCGGAGATATAATTTATATATCGCAAAGTAAGCGGGCTGCACGCAATGATAATTTACAAAATTTTTCAGTGGTATTTCAGTCTGCGTTAATAGTATTAAATACAGCTTTAATAATCTTCGCACTTATCCATAAATAAATGGAAGAAATTGACAAAATACAACCGAAACTTCCAAACCAGGAAATCGATTATTTTAAGATTGGCAAAATACTTTTAAGCCGGTGGTATTGGGTTGCAGGGTCTCTTTTGATCTGCATGATCATTGCCAATGTGTACTTATGGTACACTCCGAAAACCTATGCGACATCGGGTACAATGAAGCTTGAGGAAAAAAAATCGGAAATATCAGATTTAATCTCGGTTTCTGCTATTCCCGACCGGGGGCCTTCAAGGATACAAAGTGAAACGGTAGTTTTAGAAAGTTTCCCATTATTGCTGAATGCGATTAAACACCTTGACTATCGGGTAAGTTTTTTTATCAAAGGCCGTTTTATTGACCGTACTAATGACCTGTACCCAGATAAGCCCTTGAATCTTGAATTAATAAAGTTTGACAGCCTGAATTTTTATCATGATTTAATTACTTTCAAACCGATTAATAAAAACACATTTACCTTAAGTTATATTTTAGGTGGCAAGAACGTTCAAAGATCGTATAATTACAATTCGCCATTTTCTATTGGCCCCACTGCTTTTTTGATAAAGGACCCCGGATATATCCCTAAAACATCGGTGTATTTGTTTAAGCTAAATACAGCTGAAGATTTTATTGGCAGAGTTGGTTCCGGGTTGCGCGTTAGCGAAGTCGCCAAAAACTCGAATATCATTTCATTACAGGAGACCGACTTAAACCCACAATTCGCAGCCGATGTAGTGAATGTTGTAATGAGGGAATATTTAACTTATGATCGTAACCAAAGGACCCAGTCTGCTTCGCAAATGATTCAATTTATTGACAGTCAGTTAGACTTTCTTAGCACTGAAGTGAAAGGATCTGAAAACTTAATTAAACAATTTAAAGAAAACAGAAAAATTGTGGATGTCAGTTCTGCAGCAGACCAGGCGATAACTAAAGCCAAAGAATTAGAAGCACAAAAATCAATCCTCAAAATACAGCTTTTAGCTATTGATCAGCTTAAACAGGAGATAATAAAAGAAAAAAACAACCTGAACTTAAATTTCGATATTGGCGAAGAAACCAAAAACCAATTAGGAGAATATATAAGCAGCCTTAATAATTTGATCACTGAAAGAAATACTTTATTAGAAACCTATAATTCAGATTCACAGCCAATTCAAGGGGTTAATCAACAGATTTTAGAGATTAAAAGTAGTGCTTTTAATAGCATTAATGCATCCCATGCGCTTATTGAGAATAAAATAAAATATTTAGATGATCAGTTAATTCCGGTAAACCAGGAGATTTTATCGTTACCGGCAGCCGAGCGTGACCTGGCTAGTTTAAAACGTGATTTTGAGATCAATGATAAGGTATATTCATTTTTGTCGGAAAAGAAATTGGACGCCCAGATTACTAACGCAGGGATATTGCCAGGTGCAACTATTATTAGCCCGGCACAACCAAATTTAAGCCCAATAGCGCCAGACGGAGCAGGGATTCATCGTTCTGCAATAATTTTTGGATTGGTAATCGGGTTAGGGTTGATAATTTTAATCAGGATATTAAACCCATACATTTATGACAAGGAAACAATAGAAAGCCTTACTACTATACCAATTATTGGCGTTATCAGAAAATTTCCCGAAGAAATAGATGAATTTAGTACCCAAATATTAGCAATCAGTAAGCCAAAATCAATTTTTGCTGAGTCAGTGCGTTCTGTCCGGACAAATTTAAGTTTTCTGGCATCAGAAAAATTGAGTAAGGTGATTTGCGTAACGTCGGAAGTTGCCGGTGAAGGAAAATCGTTTGTGGCTGTTAACCTGTCGAGTACGCTATCACTTATTGACAAAAAAGTAATATTAATTTCGGCTGATTTACGACGATCAAAATTGCACAAAACATTTCATGTTCCAAATGATATCGGCCTGAGTAATTACCTGGCGCATCAATGCTCCATAGACGATATTATTCTTACAAATGACGCAAATCTTGATTTCATCGTTTCGGGCCCGGTCCCGCCGAACCCATCAGAATTGCTTCACTCGGAGAGGATGAAAATGCTAATTAACCACCTCAAAGAAAGATATGATATTATTATGTTAGACACCGCTCCGATCGGGTTGGTATCCGATGCTATACCTTTAATCCGGATGAGTGACGTTAATCTTTTTGTAATTCGTTCAGGAAAATCAAAATTCTATTCTGCTACCGTTCCGCAACGGATTGCCCAGGAATATCATTTGGATAATACGGTAATCGTATTGAATGCATTTGCTGAGGACCTATTACATTCAAGATATTATACAACTAAATTTACCGGGGAAAATTATGGCACCAGGTATTATTATTACTCGGATTACAGCGGCTATGAAAGTTCGGGCTATTATGTGGATAATAAAAAGGAGAAGTGGTGGAGTTTAAAGCGTTGGGTAAAATAAAATATTGTTTGCTAAGCAATGGCTATAATTTCAAAAATTGAAAGATATAAATGGTATCCGGTATGCACACGTTCAAGGGCCGAAAAAAAAGCGTATGACGCATTAAGAAATAAGGGGTTTGAAACGTATTTGCCATTGCAACGTCAGCTTAAACAATGGAGCGACCGGAAGAAATGGGTTGAAGAACCTTTTATAAAATCATACTTATTTGTTCGGATGAGGGAACAAGAACAAACGTCAGTATTAATGACAAAAGGAATAGCGCGGTTTATTTATTTTTCCGGGAAAATTGCTTCGATGGCTGACCGGCAGATCAATGAACTAAAATTGCTGATGGCAAGTCCGTTCGAGTTGGAAATCACCGCTGAAGATCTGCAACCCGGAGAAAAGATCTTAATTAAAGCCGGCCCCCTAAAGGGAATGATTGGCGAAATTATTTCCTATCGTTCACAAAAACAACTGGCATTGCGCCTCGAAAACCTGGGATACTCAATAATTGTAAATGTCTCTGCATCGTTAATCGAAAGATTTTAACAAAAGTTTAGCGTTTGAATTTTTTAACAGGGCATTTTTTATATTAATGCCTATATATTTTTGATAAAAAAATAATTATAATTTACTGATAAGTAATAAGTTGCATATATTAAATGTGACTTAGGCGGCGAAGCCATGAATTTATATAAGCTATGTGCAGAATAACAGGAATGATATCCAAACGGTTTACGCCGGACGAACTTACCGAAAAAGTGGTTATCATGAGTGACTCCCTAAAACATGGGGGACCTGACGATGAGGGCATTTTTGTGGATGAAAAACGAAATCTTGTATTTGGTCACCGCAGGCTCTCCCTTATTGACCTGAGCAGCAATGGTCATCAGCCAATGACAGATGTTGAACAAAAGTTATGGATTACATTTAATGGCGAAATATATAATTATAGAGAATTAAAAGAACAGCTATTAAAAAGTGGCGCTAAATTTCATTCTGACACAGACACGGAGGTTATTTTAAATGCTTATTCTCACTGGGGCGTTTCATCTTTTTCAAAATTCAGAGGTATGTTTGCCTTTGCCTTATATGATAAAATGAAAGCGGTTACTTACCTTGTTCGTGATACGATTGGGGTAAAACCACTTTATTATCATATTGAAAACGGGGGATTAAGTTTTGCCTCGGAGGTAAGGGCATTTGACATTGCAGGAATTGCAAGAGAAAAAGACAAAACCTGGCTCGTTAAATTCCTGGCTTTTGGCCATGTTCCCGAACCGTATACAACCTTAAAAAATGTATATAGCCTACCCAAAGGGCATTATTTATCATGGCAACATCACGACAGTACCTGTGTTATTAGCCCTTATGCAAACAATACGTCGCACGAAGTATACATATCGGACATTGATACGGCGAAAGAACGGTTGCATCAAACCTTAACATTGGCAATAAACCGCCAGCTTATAGCCGATGCCCCAATAGGTGTATTTTTAAGCGGAGGTATCGATTCGAGCTTAATAACTTTACTGGCAAACCAGCAAAAAGAACAGCAACTAAACACCATCTCTATTTATTTTGACGAGAAAACTTATGATGAGCGGAATTTTCAGAAACTGGTACTAAACAAAATAAGTGGTCACAAATTTTCTCATTTAGTTAAGCAACAAGACTTTGAAGAATTTTTTCCAAAAATAATCAGTGATATGGATATGCCGACGACTGATGGCATAAACACTTGGTTTATAAGCAAATATGCTCATGAAGATGGTTTAAGGGCTGTTTTATCAGGTTTGGGCGCTGACGAGCTTTTTGGCGGTTATCCTTCTTTTACCAGAATACGGTATCTTAAATATTTAAGAAAAATACCTTCGTATTTATTCAATGCCGCAAATTATTTTAATACAGACCGGTACCGAAAAATTTCTTTTTTAGCACATAATCACCCGTTAGCAGATTATCTTTTATTGCGTGGTTTGTTCGTACCCGAGGATATTGCCAAAATCATAGATTTAGATTTAAAGGAAGTTTGTGAAGTCTTATTTGGAAATCATACAGTGCCTTATTTGCACACCTATGGATACGAACATGCTGCATGGTTCGAAACAAATTTATACATGCAAAATCAGTTATTGCGTGATACTGACGTTATGAGTATGAGCCATGGGCTGGAGGTTAGGGTCCCATTTTTGGATGAAGATTTTAAACGGTTGGCTGAAATAATAGCTCCCGAAATCAGGTTTAACGATGAACAGCCTAAAAAGATACTGATTGAAAGCTTCAAAAATATTTTGCCGGCAGAAATCTGGAAAAGGCCTAAAATGGGATTTACATTTCCACTACAGGAATGGATGGGCCAGAATAGCCAGATAAGTAACTTTAACAATTACAAAGGAAAGCTGGCGCAAACCACAGTTAAGAAATTTAAAACCGGTGAGGTACACTGGTCAAAAGTTTTTGCACTATACCAGGCACAAAAACATGTCTAAAAAGATAGTACTTTTTACACTGCAAACATTCAGTACAACAGGCGGCATCCAGAAAATGACGCGTACCCTTGCGCATTCATTATATACAATTTCCACTTTAAATAATTGGGACTTTAAACTGTGGTCTGCTTATGATACAGACGCTGATTTAATGAAACAATATTTACCTTCAGAAAACTTCAAGGGTTTTGGTATTAACCGCATAGGGTTTGCCATTAAAGCTATTAGTGCAGCTAACGAACCCGACATTATAATAATAAACCACATTAACCTTGCAATTATTGGTTTATTGATAAAAAAAATAAACCCCAAATGCAAGGTGTGGCTAATAGCCCACGGTATAGAAGTATGGCGCCCGTTGTCTGTTTTCAAAAATCTTTTTTTGAAAAATTGTGATAAGCTGATTTGTGTTAGCAATTTTACAAAGGACCAAATGATAAGCCGGCATCAAATTGATCCGGAGAGGTGCGTGGTGTTAAACAACGCTGTCGACCCTTTTATGATATTGCCTTTATCTTTTATAAAACCCGACCATTTATTAAAGAGGTACCATCTGAAGGATGACAGTCCAATTATATTTACCCTGACCCGCCTCGCCTCAACAGAACAGTACAAAGGGCATGACCAGGTGATTAAAGTAATCAGCAAATTAAGGCAAACGTTTCCGGGTATCAAATATATTCTGGCAGGAGAATATGACCATAAGGAAGAAATCAGGATCCAAAAATTAATTTCAGATTATGGGGTTGATGAGCCCGTTATATTAACAGGTTTTATTGAGGAACAGGAACTTGTAGATCATTTTTTATTGGCGGACCTTTTTGTATTACCCAGCAAAAAAGAAGGCTTCGGTATCGTCTTCATCGAAGCATTAGCCTGTGGATTGCCGGTTATTAGCGGCAATGCCGATGGTAGTATTGATGCTATCCGGAATGGGGAGTTAGGCAGGGCAATAAACGCGGACGATTTGGAAGAATTGGAAAATGCGATTTCAGCCTTTTTAAAAGCGCCGTTAACCGAGAGTTACAGGCAATATCTTCAAAAACAGTGTCTACAGCACTTCAACGAAAATGATTATATGAAGAGCCTTGAGAAACTTATAAGGGATGAATAAATTATCTGTTAAAAAATGGGTGC
>Ga0302185_10003164_pt1 | contig 10325 bp, 13 predicted proteins | sample II_Bog_E1_1_FD_200231 | JGI IMG/M metagenome (GOLD analysis project Ga0302185, IMG submission 200231) | Peat permafrost microbial communities from Stordalen Mire near Abisko, Sweden - II_Bog_E1_2 | ecosystem: Environmental > Terrestrial > Soil > Wetlands > Peat | place: Sweden: Abisko... | reverse complement strand
AGAGGGAGCATTGGAAGTCCTCTTTGGAGAAGATTTAGGTGAGGCAAAAATTAGCTTTTTATTTAACAGGATTATGTGTAATTTTACTCCATATATCGAACTATGTCATTACAGAAAATAAATATCCGTACAATAGTGCTCATTTTAATGATTGCGGCTGCTGCTGCCATGAGACTTGTTAGTTATAAATTCCCTTTCATATTAAGCAATGTTACACCTGTCGGGGCCATCGCATTATTCGGGGGTGTTTATTTTACCGAAAAGTGGAAAGCTTACCTGGTAGTTTTGGTGGCTTTATTTTCAAGCGATTTACTCATTAATTATTTATACACCGGAAAGTGGGTGCTGTACAGCGGCTCGTTCTGGGTTTATTTAACTTTTGCTATTATGGTTTTTATTGGCAGCTTCATTAAAAAAGCCAGTATAGCCAATGTGAGTATCGCTGCTCTTCTGTCAGTAACTTTACATTGGTTACTTACCGATTTGCCATGGCTATACGGAACACTTTATCAGCATAGTTTAACTGGCTATGTTATTTCATTAAACAGTGCCATTCCGTTTGAAGTTAAGATGATATTGGGCGACCTTGTTTTTTGTACGATTTTATTCGGAGGTTTTGAACTCGTGAAAAGCAAATACACCTTTTTGCGGAGTAAACAAGAACTGGCTGTTTAAAGGAAAATACTTTTAATGAAAAGCGGTCAGGTAATTCGGACCGCTTTTTTTGTGGAGGAACAAACCGTCATTGCGATAGAGGAAATTAATTAGTTTTGGTAGGAGAAATAACAAAAAGGGGGCTCACCATGACACCCATTGAATTTTTCGAAATGACCTGCTTTTTATTTTGAAGGGAGAATTGTCATATGAAAAAAATAGTCGTACTAACCGGCGCAGGTATCAGCGCAGAGAGCGGTTTAAAAACCTTCCGGGACAGTGATGGCCTATGGGAAGGTTACAACATTGAAGACGTAGCAACGCCTGATGCCTGGCGCAGAAATCCTGACCTGGTGCAGGATTTTTATAACCTGCGGCGTAAATCTGTCCTCGAAGCAAAACCCAATGCAGCCCATTACGCCCTTGCCAAACTGGAAGAAAAATTCGACGTAACCATTATTACCCAAAATATAGACGACCTGCACGAAAGGGCCGGTTCAACAAATGTGGTGCATTTACATGGGATCATCACCCGATCGCAATCCAGCAAAAATCCAAACCTTACTTATCCGATGGATGGCTGGGAACTAAAAATGGGCGAGCTTTGCGAATTAGGTTCGCAACTCCGCGCGCACGTGGTTTGGTTTGGCGAAGCCGTACCGATGATTGAGAATGCGGCGGATATTTGTGAACAAGCTGAACTGTTTATTTTGGTGGGATCTTCCCTGGCTGTTTATCCAGCCGCAGGATTAATTAATTATGTCCCGCGTAATGTTCCTAAATATATAATTGATCCCAAAATTCCAAACATAGGAGCGGGCAACAATATCATTAAAATAGAGGAAAAGGCGACAGTCGGCGTGCCGAAATTAGTTAATAAGCTTCTGAACCATGATTTACTTGATTAGTGGATTTCCCTGAAAAGAATAAGAAACACACCCGCACATCCTGATAATCCTTAAATCAAGTAAATCATGGTTCAGAAAAAATGTATACTAAACTGGAGCGGCGGCAAGGATAGTTCCCTGGCACTCTATCATTGTCTTAAAAATCCGGAGCTTGATATCAAATATTTGGTTACAACAATTAATGATTCGGTTGACCGGATTTCGATGCACGGCGTACGGACCGAATTGTTGATCCGGCAGGCGGAAAGGATCGGCATACCGCTTTACCAAATAAGGCTACCAGAAATGCCGGATATGGAAACCTATGATTCCACTATACGCAAACACCTGGAGCATCTCAGGAATGAAGGGATCACACATTCCATTTTTGGTGATATATTTTTAGAAGACCTGAAGAAATACCGGGACGACCGCCTGGCCGAAATTGGCATGACCGGCATTTACCCATTATGGAAACGCAATACCCGCGAACTGATCAGCGAGTTTTTTGAATTGGGATTTGGTACCGTAATAGCCTGCACCCAGGAACGCCTGGAGCGGATAGCAGGAAAGGAGATGAGCGAGGAACTCATTTTATCATTGCCCGATGATGTGGACGTTTGCGGCGAAAATGGCGAGTTCCATACGTTTACTTTTAAAGGCCCCATCTTTTCCAATGAAATTAAATACAAAACAGGGGTGAAGATTTTTAAAGAATTCAAAGCCCCTGAAAATACAAACGACACCGACGTTTCCGGTCCCACCAAAAAACGCGCTGGCTTCTGGTACTGCGACCTTATACCAGCCTGATCTAAAGCCAGAATATCCCGTAGATATTCTTTTCAAAAAAAATCTGCGAAATCACCCTAATCAGCTAAAATCTGTGATCCGGTTCATTAATTTGGCATTTTCCCATCGCCAAATTTAATTTTGTTGATGTTCATAAGTATTTACAATTCAATATATTAACTGTCATTTGTAAAATAATTTATTTAGATAGGGAAGGGGGCGATTTAAACACAAAACTATTTCATACCAAATATAATTTGGCCACATTTGATTTCAAAAAATAAGCAATTAATTGTCAGCTACTTACAGCATTTAACGGATTAATAATTGTAGCGGCGGTAGGCTTCGTTAAAATTCCTGCGCATTTCGGCAAAACGAGTTGAAACCGTTTTCAAAAACTCCTCGTCAAGTACTTCAAAAACGCTGTTAACGCCGTCGAGAAGGTCGGCTTCCGCGATTTTGAAAGTTTGCTCCAGGTTCCCCTGCTCTATCTTTACAATGAATTTATTGTTCATATTCAGAATAGAGATTTTAAAATCCGGGTGCGGCAGCTCTGCGATGATTCTCATGGTAATAAAAAAACAAATATCGAATAATGAATTTCGAACTTCGAATAATGAAGTAAATTTCGGCGTTCGATATTCGAAATTCAGTGTTCGATATTAATGTCTTCCTTTTCAGGCTTAACTTCACAATGATAACCAAACAGGCACCTTTCCTTAATCATAGTAGCTACCTCGGGTGGTACAAACTCTTCCCAGCCCTCGGCGGCCTGTTTAATCATTTGCAGCACTTTGTCGGTTTGCACATGCAGGTTGTTTTCGTTATAGTGCCTTATGTCTTCGATTTTATTATTAGCGATGAGGTAACGGTAAAGGTCGATAAGGTGTGCGGGCGGATAAAACCTCAGACAATTAAAAATAATGCCATCGCGTAATGTAGGATATATAAACAGTTTTACTTTACGGCTGAACAAGGTAGCAAAGGATTCCAGGATCCCGCCGGCCAGATCCTGGTAATGTTCTTCCGAAAAAATATACTCCAGGTTTGGAAAGCCTAAAACAACGCCCATCTTTAATTTGGTGATTCTTGACAAATAAGCCACCAGTTTATAATATTCATGAAAATTAGAGATCAGCACGGTAAGCCCAAGCGAACAAAGAATATCCACACGGTCAAGGAAATCCTTTTCATCTATTTCTGCGGTCTCGCCGGCGTTTCTTTCCTTCAATGATTGCAAGGTGAGTTCTGTAACCACCACCACATCTGCTTTGTCTACATCAGGCTCCTGCAAAAATTGTTTAACGCCGTTGTTCAGCATATCCAGGTGTACATTAATCAATGGCCGGAAACGCCCGCGTATCACTACGATATGCTTTTTATATAAAGCTTCAGAGGGTTGCAGGTTTTTGCCATCGGGGCCAAAAACCGCGGCGTCAGAAAAGTCAAATTTTACGAGGTGCAAGCTCATCAGCCGGTTATCAACTTTGGCAAAGTTGGGCCCATCAAACCGGATCATATCTATTTGAATACGGTCCCTTGATAATCCATCCATCAGCGAAAGCAAAAACACAGACGGGTTTTCATGATAATAAAAGCAGGCATAAAGCAGGTTTACACCTAATATGCCGACGGCCTGCTGCTGCAAATTATTATCATTATCCAATAATTTCACATGGATCACCACGTCGTTAATGCCGCCGTTAGGCTCCAGTTGAAAACGTACGCCCATCCAACCGTGACCGTCGTTTGTTTTGTGATAATTGAGGGCTGATACCGTATCCGAAAAGGCGAAGAAAGTAGTCGTACTGCCCCTTTGTTCGGCAAGGCGCTCAATCAGCAGGCCGTATTCATGTTCCAGCATCGACATAAGCCTTTGTTCGCTCACATAACGGCGTACCTGCTGTACGCCATAGATCGCGTCGGAAAAGGTCATGTCATAAGCCGACATCGTTTTCGCGATAGTGAGCGATGAAGCGCCGGCCTTGAAAAAATTGGCCGCTACATCCTGGCCAGCACCAATTTCGGCAAATGAACCATAAATTTGATGATTTAGGTTAATGGCAAGCGCCTTTTGTTTAGTTCCTATATCTTTATTATGAATGGTATTCATACTATTTCAATTTTTATTTATTGTTTTTTTTACTCCAGGTACGACGTCTTAAAAGTACGAAATTTTGGAAAGACCGTAAGAAAAGATTAAATATGAGATTTGGCTTATTTACTTACCATCCCGCATCATTACATTTGTGAAATGGCCGAAGACTTAAAAATAACGACATCAACTGATAAAACAGATCAGTACCAATCGCTGTTGCCTCAAATGGAGGCGCTGCTTTACGGCGAAACGGACCTTATTGCCAATCTCGCGAATATTGCTGCGGCCCTTAAGGAGCAGTTTAAATGGCTTTGGGTAGGGTTTTACCTTGTTAAGGATATTGAACTTGTACTGGGGCCCTTCCAGGGGCCTGTGGCCTGTACACGCATCGCAATGGGTAGGGGAGTTTGCGGTGCAGCGTGGCAGCAACAAAAAACACTGGTGGTGCCTGACGTGGAAGAATTTCCCGGCCATATAGCCTGTAGTTCCCTTTCGCGCTCCGAAATAGTTGTCCCTTTATTCTACAACGCACAAGTAGTGGCAGTACTGGATGTTGACAGTGAAGATATAAACCAGTTTGATGAGGTTGACGCCATTTACCTTGAACAAATTGTAAAACTGGTAAATTTCAAATGAGCAGGATATTTTTAATTGCCGGACTGGGCGCCGACACCAGGATATATGAACATACCGATCTCAGGGGTTTTGAAGTAATTAAAGTTGACTGGTTAGTTCCGGAGACAAGTGATACTTTAATAACTTATGCTCAAAAAATTATAGATCAATATCATATAACTGAAAATTCTATTGTAATAGGTAATTCTTTGGGCGGAATGATAGGTATTGAAATTGCCAAAGTGATTCACATAGAAAAAATCATACTTATTTCAAGTATAAAAACTATTGACGAAGCCCCGGCCTATTTTAGGCTGTTCCGCAATATGCCCGTTTACAGTATTATTCCCGATAAGGTTTTTTCGTCCCTGGATTTTATGTTAGAACTCATTTTTGGCGAAATGGATAAAGCTGATATCGGCCTGTTTCAGGATATGCTTAAGAAGTGGACGCCTGATGCTTTAAGATGGGCTATGGGTGCGGCCGTGAATTGGGAAAATACGGTTATCCCGCCAAATACTTTCCATATTATCGGAGATAAAGATCTGGTATTCCCCTACAAAAAGATAAAGGACGCCAAAATAATAAAAGGCGGCACTCATATTATGATCTACGATATGGCCGGCAAAGTGAATAAAATATTGAAAAGTATATTGAAAAATGAAACTTCCCCCGTCGTATTACCTTAACGATAATGTTGTTGAAGTCGCCAGGAACCTGCTTGGGAAGTATTTATATACCTGTATCGATGGTTTAACTACCGGAGGATATGTTACAGAAGCAGAGGCTTATAATGGTGTTACCGACAAAGCATCCCATGCGTTTGGCAACAGGCTGACAGGTCGCACCAAAACCATGTATATGGAAGGCGGCGTTGCTTATGTTTACTTATGTTACGGCATACACGAAATGTTTAATATCGTGACATCGGTTGAGGGCAGGCCGCAGGCCATACTAATTAGGGCTATCAATCCAACAGATGGGTTGGATGTGATGCTGTTAAGGCGCAATCTAACAGCCCTGAAACCCAATATAACCTCAGGGCCCGGCTCTGTGGCAAAAGCACTGGGCATAACCCGGAATATTAACGCTTTTAGTTTACAGGGTGACACTATTTGGATAGAAGACCGGGGTTTAACCTTCCCGGACCACAATATTGTTGCGGTTCCAAGAATAGGAGTTTCCTATGCAGGAGAAGATGCTTTGTTACCTTACCGGTTCTACGTTAAAGGAAATATTTTTGTAAGCAAGCCCAACAAATAACGTATCCTGGCGTTATATAGTCCGAGTCAGGAGTCAAGAACCAAGAATCAAGAACAGTATACATGACCTGTTTTTTTAATTTTTGTCCTGGCTCCTGGTTCTAACATCTTGAATCTTAGTTTACATTACTTAATCAAATCTTAATTTATGGAAAAGTGGTCGAAAGAAAAGGGATTAAAGTTTTTTAAGGAAAAACTTCAGGCATTTAAAACAGCGATGTTAACCACTTACACCAAAGGTAAGGGTTTTCACAGCAGGCCTATGGGTACTGCCGAATTGGATGAAGAAGGAAATATGTGGTTCTTTACGAACGAAAGCGCATTCAGAGAGAAACAGGCGGCAATTGGTAATAGGGTTTCATTAACCTATACAGACACGCAGGAGGAGCCGTTTTTAAGCGTGGTTGGGAGAGCGTCGTTAGTTGATGACCGACCGAGGTTGCAAAGATTGTGGAACCCTTTTGCAAAGGCTTTTTTTCCAAAAGGGCAGGACGACCCAAACTTGACTTTACTGAGAGTAAAGCCTACCCATATAGAATATTGGGACGATGCATCGAGCAATATGGACATTTTGTTCGATACGTTAAAAAGACACGGGAACCGCTAAGGGCAATGTCATTAAGGCAATTTAATATCGAACACCGAATTTCGAATGTTGAATAATGTAGAGATGCGATGCATCGCGTCTCTCTACGATGTTGGATATTCGAAATTCATTATTCGATATTGATTTTTTTGGAGAAACTATACCGTCGTAATTAAGCAATTGTAAATTTTAAAAGAGGCGCACCGATACACGGCTGCGTCTCTTTGCTTTTTCGTAATATTGAAAATGATTTATAATTGTCGTAGAGACGTGATGCATCACGTCTCTACGACATTTTATTACGCAACATGATTTACCAAAACACCTTAGAATTTGCGCTGCATCTTGATGAACAAGATCCCTTAAAAGATTTTCGCAACCAGTTTCTCCTACCCAAACATAAGGGGCAGGATGCTATCTATTTCTGCGGAAACTCTTTAGGATTGCAGCCAATAGCAGCTCAAAAGCACGCCAATGAAATCTTTGCAGGTTGGCAAACCTTTGGTGTTGAAGGTTTTTTCACCGGGGATAATCCCTGGCTCAGTTATCATAAAGGGCTTACAGAAATCCTTGCTTTATTAGTCGGCGCCAAAAGTGAAGAGGTTTCGGTGATGAATTCACTTACAGTAAATCTTCATTTACTGATGGTAAGTTTCTATAAACCATCAAAAAAACGTTTCAAGATATTAATGGAGGGTGGCGCTTTCCCGTCCGATCAATACGCTATGGAAAGCCAGGTCCGCTTTCACGGTTACGACCCGAAAGAAGCGATCATTGAAATATTTCCGCGTGAAGGGGAATTTACTTTAAGGACTGGTGACATCCTTCAGAAAATTGATGACCATGCCGGTGAGCTTGCCCTGGTACTTTTTGGCGGCATCAATTACTTTACCGGGCAATTTTTTGACCTTGAGGCGATAACAAATGCGGCCCATGCAGCAGGGGCTTATGCAGGATTTGATTTGGCACATGCCGCAGGAAACGTAATTCTAAAATTGCACGACTGGGATGTTGATTTTGCGGCCTGGTGCTCATACAAGTACATGAACTCCGGGCCCGGAGGGATCAGCGGAATTTATGTGAACGAAAAGCATTTCGAAAATAAAACCTTAAACCGGTTTGCCGGCTGGTGGGGTTACCGGGAAGATAAACGGTTTTTAATGGCGCCGGGCTTTGTGCCTGATCATGGGGCGGCAGGCTGGCAATTGAGCACAAGTCCGATAATGTTACTGGCATTACATAAAGCCGCGCTTGAAATTTTTGAGCTGGCAGGTGGCTTAAGCCCTTTGCGGGAAAAAAGTGTATTGCTGACAGGCTACCTTGAATTTTTGATCGGTGAGATTAATGAAAGCAAGGGCGAGGAAATATTTAAGATCATCACGCCAAAAAACAAAGAGGAGCGGGGGTGCCAGTTATCCATTGTCTGCAAGGGCAATGCAAAGGCAATTTTTAATTATTTAACCGAAAACGGAGTAATCGGCGATTGGCGCGAACCTAATGTAATACGGTTAAGCCCGGTGCCGCTTTATAACACGTTTAAAGAGGTTTTTGAGACGGGGAGGATTCTTGCGTCATCAGTAGAAAAAAATTGATTATATGGAAAACCATCGGTCAAACACGCTTGCAAATGCCACGCACGTGCGGGCCTGCGGCTTTGTAGAAAAATAGAACAAGAGACATGTATGCCCGGTTACGGGTTACTCTTCGCGAAATGGGTAACCCCTAACAGGGCAATATTCCGCCTGGATTAAATTCTACAAAGCGGTAGCCCCTTCCAGGGGCATAAAATTAACTGTCTTATCAATGGGAATATCGGCAATTGCCTTACCAACCCACCCAATTAACCCAATCAACCCTTCACTACCAACTAATTCGTATTCGTTATCAATCTCGGTTCATCAAACTCAATCATTCGCTGGCGTTCGTTTTCGGGGATGGGAACAGACTTGTTGGCCGTGTAGTCATAACTGATACAAACAGTTTTGCCGGTAGTGCATATTTCTTCGCCGTGCGGAGTTACTTTTACCAGCACATGCATCACATCAAAACTGCTGTTGCCAATGCGGGTGGTGCGTACATAACAATTGATCTGGTCTTCCAGGGTAATCGGTTTTAAATAATTCACCTCGGACCGGCCTAAAATAATGCCGTTTTCGCGAAGATTCCAGTTGATTATCTCGCGCCAATAGTTAAGTCGGGCCACTTCAAAATAGGTTAAATAAATAGCGTTGTTTACATGCCCTACATTGTCGATATCAGAAAAGCGGATAGCGATAGGGGTTTTGTATTTATAATCTGATAATTTTTCAGCCATGACATGTCATTTTGTCTATATAAAAAAATAATATCGGACATAATGTCTTCTTTATTACCGGTTTTAACCATTGGTATAACAGTTGAAGAACCGTTTGCGAATATATATAAAACTAAAATTTAGGAGGACATAAAAATGACTTTAGTAAAATTTGCAAACGGACAAAAAAACCATGGTGTTAACCCATTTTTTAACGATGTGTTTGATTCCATATTAAACGACTCGTTTTTGAGCGACAAATTGGCTACCCGCGTTCCTGCAGTAAACATTGCAGAAACTGAAAATGAATTCCACATTGAAATGGCTGCCCCTGGCTTAAAGAAAGAAGATTTTAAAATTAGCCTGGACAAAAACGTATTAAGCGTTTCGGCTGAGAAGAAAGCAGAAAATTTTGATGAAGGCAAAAAGTACAGCAAAAAAGAATACAGCTACAATTCATTCGTTAGGTCGTTCACCTTACCTGAAACCGTTGACCACTCAAAAATTGAAGCTGAATATACCGATGGTATATTAAAGCTAAGCATCGCTAAAAAAGAAGATGCTAAAATTCAATCAAGAGAAATAGCTGTAAAGTAAGTAGCGAAGTCGGAAGTCAGAGGTCGGAAGTCAGAAAATGGAAGATCCCTCAAATCCGAAATCGAAATTCCGAAATCCGATATAAAAAAGTAGTTTTTCATAATAGGTTTGGTTTAGTAGTTGAGAAGGCCGTTCCGCGAGGGGCGGTCTTTTTTTATGTGATCAAGCCCCCTCTAAATCTCCCCCGGTTGGGGAGACTTTTAGCTACATTTTTTAAAAACCTTTACCTCTTCAAAAATCAGCAATTGGTAAGTACTTTGAATGGCAGATTGTAATGTTGCTATTTATTTTTTGATTGCTTACTTAATGGTCGGGCAAAATCGCAACCTTTTTGATATATATTTGAAAGACAATGTATTATTTAAATTCTATTTCATGACACCCGTTATTTACACCAATACGAATTTGATTTAATAACCAATTTGAATAATTTGAAAATCCCTTATTGCTTTTTTTAGAGACCAGTGAAAAACTATCTATCCATTGAACTTTTATTTTTTTTCCACTTTGCCTTACAAAAAAAGGAGTGAAATTTGCGCAAACA
>Ga0302185_10003158_pt1 | contig 10336 bp, 5 predicted proteins | sample II_Bog_E1_1_FD_200231 | JGI IMG/M metagenome (GOLD analysis project Ga0302185, IMG submission 200231) | Peat permafrost microbial communities from Stordalen Mire near Abisko, Sweden - II_Bog_E1_2 | ecosystem: Environmental > Terrestrial > Soil > Wetlands > Peat | place: Sweden: Abisko, Stordalen... | reverse complement strand
TCGCTCGGTATGCATCCTGACACGCTTGTTCTCGGATGCACCCATTATCCGCTGCTCAAGCCGCTTATTCAGAAGGCGATCCCCGACGGCATCCAAATCATCGATTCAGCCGAATCCGCCGCCGACAACCTGATGATGTATATTTCGCACGACCAGGCCGCGCCCCCGGCACCCACCAGCGACACGGTCCTCCGCTGCTTCGCCACCGATTCAGTCGAGAAATTCGAGCGCCTCGGCTCGCGGTTCCTGGGCCGACCGACAGGCCCGGTTGAGCTGGTCGATCTCGGCGGCTGATATTCCACCCAAAGCGCCAAAACAGCTCCGTGCCCCGTTCTCCCGCCTTTTTCCTGGCGCGAGGGCGGGAAGCAGTAAGCCCCCGCGAGCGTCTGCCGCACCGCAGGTGCCGCAGGTGGCTGGTATTCTAAAGATTGCGTGACCTGCCACCTTCGGCGCGGTCAACGGAGGAAGAAAGTAAGAATGATTAATTTGGCGGGTAAGACGGCTGTAGTCTTCGGGCTGGCCAACAAGCGTTCCATCGCCTGGGGCATCGCCCAAAAACTTCAAGAGGCCGGCGCAACCCTGGCCATCTGTTATCAAAATGAGCGCATGAAGGCCGAGGCACAGGGCCTCATCGACGACCTGCCCGGCGCTTCCGGCTTCCAGTGCGATGTTTCGAACGACGGCGAAATCGATACGCTCTTCGTCGCCCTCAAAGAGAAGTATGGCAAGATCGACACCCTGGTCCATGCGGTCGCCTTTGCCCCCGCCAACGAACTGCGCGGGGAGTTCATCAACACCACCCGCGAAGGTTTCCGCACCGCCATGGACGTCAGCGTCTACTCGCTCATCGCCGTCAGCCGCGCCGCTGTACCGCTGATGACCGACGGTGGCAGCATCATGACCATGAGCTACTACGCCGCCGAGAAGGTCGTTCCCAATTACAACGTGATGGCCATCGCCAAGTCCGGCCTCGAGTGCACCGTCCGCTATCTCGCCTGGAACCTCGGCTCCAAAAACATTCGTGTCAACGCCGTCTCCGCCGGCCCCATCAAGACGCTGGCCGCCCGCGGCGTAGGCGACCTGACAGAGATGATGCGCGCCCATGCCGAGCGCGCTCCGCTGCACCGCAATGTGGACCAGCTTGAAGTGGGTGGCGCAGCGTTGTTCCTGGCCAGCGACCTCTCCGCCGCCATCACAGGCGAAGTGCTCTACGTGGATTGCGGCTATAACGTGATGGGCTTCTAGAACTGGAAGCTCGCTGCCCTCGCGGACCTAAAAATGCAAAGGCTGACTCGAGGACCTTCCTCAAGTCAGCCTTTGATTTGTGCGCCAGTCCTGTTGAATCCCCGCATTGCGGTGCAAGTGTTTTACTTGCCCTTGACCGCAGCCTTCCTCGTTTTGTGCGCGTTACTTTTTTCATCGATAAGGGTTAGAGAGTCGGCAGCGTTGAACGGGTATGAGCGCACCGACTGCTGACCCGTGGTGCTCAGAGTCACGTCCACGCGACGGTTCTGAGCCAGAACAATGACATTCAAATTGCCAATCACTTTCTTCCGTTCCATCTCTGTCAGTTCAGCATTCCCCGCGACCAGCCCCTTTACCTCTTCGGCGCTGAGCTCTTGATCTTTGCCATCGGCCGCCGTATCGATGCTGGCTTCAGGAACGCCTTGTTCAACCAGAAATTGCTTTGTGCGAGCGACGCGGCGTTCGGAAAGCTTCTGGTTGTACTCCACAGATCCGCGCACATCCGCGTGACCGGTCAGAGTCAGATGGGCGTCCGATTTGAACGTGAGGTAGCTCTTGAAGTCTGTCGCCAGCGTAGTAAGAGTCTGTTCCTGGCTGGTCAACAGGCCGCCTTCAGGATGCTCGGCCCTGGGCTGAGCAGTCGGGAAGAAGACACTGTGCAACGCCAGGCGGCCCTCAAGCCGTGTTTGCTCTGCGGGAGGCGCCGGAGGGGGTGGTGTCGCGATCGTCAAGGGGACGTTCGCGGTCGCAGTCTGATTCTTGTCGTCCGATACTGTGCAGGTAGCAGTGATCGCACCCGACGGAGCACCGGTCGAATCGAAATTCGCCGTTGTGTCACTGCCATTGATGGTTCCGGCCGAGACGGTGTACGTATAAGTCAGTGGGCGGTTCTGCGGGCTCACGCCGACAGCCGTAATCACTGCCTTGTCACCCGGAGTGATGGTGCCGGGGCTGGCCGAACAACTGATCGTCGGCGGCTCAAATGCCTTTACCGCGAAGCTAGCCGACGCGTTCGCTGTTTCCCACGGCTTCAAGCCTTCCTTCCCCAACTTGCCTTCCTTTACACCGCAGTTCACTGTGTAGCTGCCTGGCGCCAGCGAACCGGTGGCCACCGTAGCAGTGGCTCCGTTGCCCGTTACACCGCTGCCCGTCCAGGAATAAACGGCGCTCAATTTCGGATCAAGCTGGCCGGCAGTCGCCGTCACGGTCACCGGGTCGCCAGGGAAAACCGACGCTGGGCTGGCCGCGCATGCCACCGTTACCGCCGGCGGAACACTTCCGCCGTAGCGCAAGACAAGTCCGGTCGAAAGACGCATGTCGTTCTGATTCGCGGTTGCTCCCGTGCTGAGATCGTCAAACCGCGTCATCATGTATTCGGCCTGAATCAGTCGCAGAGCCAAGCGATGGTGAATGCCGATGTCCAATCCTCCACCGGCCGTCAAAGCAAGCGCGTTCGCACTGGGCAATAGCGTGCAATCCGCCGCGCAGCCGGAGATCGTGAGTTCGCTGGCATGGATGCCGCCTGCAAGCACCTGCACAAATGGCGTGATCCTGTCGTGCCGGAACGAAAGGCGCGGACCACCCATATAGGTGAAGACCGTTCCCTTATCCACCTGGTCGTTCGCGGATGGCCCCGCACCGGTGAGCAGGAGTCGCGAATCATTGAAGCCGCCAAAGTCGCCCACGATCCCAAAGTAGCGATTGAAGTTGAAAGCGAGCGACGTGCTTCCGCCATTGAGATACACCAGCCTGTTGCCTTCAGCTAACTCAGGCATGGCCCGAAGATAGGAGTATCCCATGAACCATTCAACCCTGGGGTAACTGTACGATCTCTTTGAATAAGGCATGCCTGCCTGCATCGAAGCCATTGAAAAAGGCGCCTCCGGCAATAGCAGCGAATCGGAGAGGGTAGCGGAACTTGAGTCCTCAGCAATGGGAGCGTTGGCTAACGGCTTTGCCGCTTCGCTCGCAGAGAGGCTGAACGCAGGCACCAGAAGAACAGCAATCGCCACTGTTCCAACTATCTTTACACTCAATCTCATTGTCGTCTCCTGAATTGCTCGCCGCGATTCTCTTCGCATCGCATCGCTGGGAAAAACCAAACCTGAATTGCAGTTACAAAACTTCCCATCGCGTTCAAAAAAGGCCGGGACCGGGTCGTGCGTTCGGTCCCGGCAAACCATTAGGGAGCGGGTACATTGATCACGGTATTCACAAGTGTGGTCGACGCACCCAATGCCAGCACTCTGCCGTTGATTGTCGTTATCGCGGCAACTCCGGGACTTGAAACCGTGATTCCCGGTTGAGAGATGACGGTTCCTACCATCGTCCCGCCGCCTCCGTAGTTGATGATGGCGCCAGGCAGGCCGCCGACTGCCCAGTAGACGTTCTTAGCCTGGGCGCCGCCGATCAGGATCACGCTTTCAGAGGACGTCGGCGTGCCTACTGTGAGAGACGATCCGATCTGGAAGACCCAAAACGCGTTGGGATCGCCCTTAGCGTCTAGAGTAAGGGGCCCCAGCGTCATGCCAACCGAGCTTGCATTTGTGTAAACGCCAGGGTAGATGGTTGTATTGCCGATCTCCGCGGCCAGAACGCCGTCCGAAGGAAGACCTTGGAGAGTGTTGTAAGCGGTTCGAGCTTCCAGCGCAGCCTCGGTCGCGATGGCGAATGTCTGAGCGGTTCCTTCATCGGGACAATTGATTGTCGGCGGCGGCGGAGCGGTGTCGATGACTCCATTCACCTGCCCTACGTTCAGTGGCGATTCCGAATATGTGCATGGCCACACGGCACCAACAATGGGAAGGCTGGTATCGTGGAAACCGGTCATTGTGGTAGAGGCGCCCGTAGTGCCTATATCGCCGTTGACCACTGTGTGGATTCCCTCATTTGTCATCCCGGCGCCACCGCCAAAGCCACCAAACAGGATGATGGTTGGCCCGAGCACAATGGGTGGCGGAATGATTGCCGCACCAGTCGTGAACATCCATGGATTCGGCGCCCCCGTGGTTCCCAGAGGAGTGCCTGCCAGGTTCGTGACTCCGTTGGTCACAGTTGCGGTGTATACGCTGGCTGCGGTCAGCGGCAGCGTGGGTGTGAACGTTGCGATGAAGTCGAGCGCATCATAGGAGACCGTTCCTGCTACTGCGACTCCTCCCGGCCCGCTCAGTTTGAATGTTCCCGTGGTGATGGTCAGCGGATTCATGGCTTCGCTGAAGGTCACGTCGACAGCCTGGTTTAGCGGCACATCCATGGCCAGGTTTACAGGCACCGTGGATACAATCTCCGGCGGGATCACTACGACAGCCGCACCGGTGGTGAACGTCCATACGTAGTTGGCGACAAGGCCGGTTCCCGTCAGGTCCTTCGCCCCGGTTGTGATGGTAGCGGTGAACAGCGTGCTGGCAGCAAGGTTTGCTGTCGGCGTAAAGGTCAGCGTATTTCCAACCGCCGCGTAAGCAACCAGTCCCGGAACTACCGTCGCGCCCGGTCCTGTCAGGGTAAAGGTTGTCCCATTGATCGTCGCGGCGTTCATAGCCTTGCTGAACGTTGCGCTCACAATCTGATTGAGCGGTACCCCCGTTGCCCCGTTCAGCGGGATCGTCGAGATCACCGCTGGCGGAACATCAACCACAGAAGCAGCCGTGGTGAAGGTCCACACATACTTGGCTGCCAACCCCACATTCGCAAGATCCTGGGCTCCGGTGGTGATGGTGGCCGTATAGAGCGTGCTGGGCGCCAGGTTGGCAGTTGGTGTGAATGTTGCCACCGATCCGGCCGGCACATAGGTCACGACGCCGGTCACAGCAGTCGCGCCCGGTCCTGTCAAAGTGAAGGTTGCTGCGTCAATAGTCGCCGGATCCATGGCCACGCTGAAGGCAGCGCTAAGAGCCTGATTGATAGGCACTCCCGTGGCCCCATTCACCGGCACGGTTGAAATGACTGTTGGCGGCGTAGGAGCAGGGATCGTGCGGAAGAGCCAGACGTAGTTGGCGCCCAACGAAGTACCAGCCAGATCCTGCGCCCCTGTAGTGACGGTGGCCGTGTACAGCGTATTGAATGCCAGATCGGTCGCCGGGGTGAATGTTGCCACCGCGCCTGCGCAAGCAACCGTGCCTGCCACCACTGCTGTGCCAGGGCCGGTGAGCGTAAAGCTTGTCGCCGGAGATGCCAGCGTCGCGCAGCTCATCGCCTCGCTGAATGTCGCACTGAGCACCTGGCCGATGGGCACGTTCGTAGCCGCGTTCGCGGGTACCGTGGATACGACTACAGGGGCGGGCGTAATGGTTGTGAATGTCCAAACATAATTGCCAAGTATCGGAGTACCACCCGGGTCGGTAGCACCGGTTGTGATTGTCCCCGTATAAATGGTCGCAAAGGCCAGCGCCGCGGCTGGAACAAAGGTTGCGGTCATGCCGCTGTAACTCACCGCTCCCGCAACCGCTCCACCAGGGCCCGTCACCGTGAAGGTTGATGCGGTGATGGAGGCAGAGTTCATGGCCATGCTGAACGTCGCGCTAATAGGCGTGTCGATTGCCACATTCATAGCGCCATTGGCGGGGATGGTGGAAACAACAGAGGGAACTGTGACCGTTTCCTGGCCGCATCCGGCAATTAGTACCGCAAGTAAAACCGCCAGCGAATATGTCAATCCAAATCTGATTTTGCGCATTTGTCCCTCTCGCCCAACTGTGGGGTCACAGTATCCGTAACGTATCTATGCATCAGCCTGGCGCGGAGCGCCGACGAGGCGTGACTTGCCGAAAGTAACAAGCGAGAAGTTACCTGGTCTGAGCTAAACCGCTCACATTGGAATTAGATTTTTTAGTATGCGGACTAAGTGAACTGCTGACGAATTATGAGCAAAATTGCACACTTGTCCCATGTGTACAAACATGTTATCCGCGCGGCGATAAGTGCCGGGAGCGCACGCCGAGTGCGACGCGACTCCGCCGTCAAACTAACAGGATTCTGAATGTGTAATTTTCCAAAACAGGGTATCTGACCCCGAGGCAGGCGCTCAATCTTTCAGCGTCACCGTGATCTTGCGCGCGTCGCCGCCTTCGGAGCTAATGGCGATTTCCCCCGTCGCCATCTTGCGGATGCTTTTGAATTTTTCGCCCCACTCCACCAGCACCAGGGCGTCCTCTGTCAGCAACTCCTCGATACCCAGCGTCTCCAACTGGCGTTCGCCTTCAAGGCGATACACATCCAGATGAAACAGCTTTATGGCTTTGCCGCCGCGCGTTCCGTCGTACTCGTGGATCAGCGTGAAGGTGGGACTCGTGACCTCGTCGGCTTCGGCGGCATCGAGAGCCTGCGCAATGCCCTTCACCAAGGTAGTCTTGCCGGTACCCAGGTCGCCGCGAAGAATAAGCAATTGCGGCGGTTTCAGCAGCTTCGCCAGCTTGCGGCCCACTTCAATGGTGTCCGCGCCGCTTTGGGTGGTGAACTCGTGCGTCTTGCCTTCGGCGGTGGAAGCGGCCTTTGTCATTACTGAGCCTCATGAGTGGCCGCTGCCTGCATTGCCGGCGGCAGCCCCTGCAACCAAACATACCCGTTCGGACCGCGTGATTGAAAGCGAAAAGCCCGTGAAAGCTGTTGAAGACTATCCGTGGCCAGCAAAGTGTGCTCGTCGTGCTCATTCACGGCAAGGTCCGCGGCCAGCCCGTGCAAGTATACGGCGGCTTCGACGGCCCGGCCGGGGTCAGATGGGTACTGCGCGAGCAGCCCGGCTACCAACCCGGTAAGCAAGTCGCCGCTGCCGCCCTTGGCCATTCCCGGGTTGCCGGTAGTGTTCACCGCCACGCGCCCATCGGGATGCGCAATCAGCGTGCGAGCCCCCTTGAGCACAAGGATCACGGAGAAACGCTGGGCAAACCAGCGCGCGACACCCAGCCGGTTGGCCTGCACATCGCGCACAGAGATTCCAGCAAGCCTCGCCATCTCGCCCGGATGCGGCGTAAGCACCAGCGTCCGGCCGGCCTGGGCCTTGGCTGCCAGCCGCGCCAGCAACTGCGGCTGCGCAGCCAGAATATTCAGGGCATCCGCGTCAATGACCGCCGGAATGGTGCTCACAGTCAGCAGGGCGGACACAAACTCCGCCGTCCCGGGCTCCTGTCCCATGCCAGGTCCAATCGCCAGAACGCTCTTGCCCGCCATCAACGCCGTAAAAATTTCGGGCGCAAGATTCTCCTGGGCAATCCCGCCCGTCGCGCTTGCTGCCAGCGGCCACGTCATCAGCTCCGGTGCAATTGCCGCCACAAGGGGTGCAGCTGTTGCCGGAACCGCTGCCGTAACCAGTCCCGCACCGGAGCGCAGCGCGGCCAGCGCCGTCATGGAGGGCGCGCCGGCCCTGCCGCCCCCCGAGCCAAACATGCCGCCAATCACCAGCACGTGCCCAAATTCGCCCTTATTGGCCTGTGCGGATCGTGGCGCCTGTACCAACTCCATCGCTGATCCCGACCAGTGCACGCCCGGCGAACTGGGACTCAACACGCCAGTCACGGCTTCTTCCGGCGACCCAATCTGCGCCACGACAACCGGCTGGTTCCATCGCCGGGTCAGCTGCCCAAAGACATGCGCCGGTTTTGGCGCTGTAAACGTAATCACTGCATCCACAGGAAATACCGCTCCGGCCGGCGTCACCTCAGTTAAATCCGCAGGCCATCCTGTGGGCAGATCCACCGCAAGAATGGGCGCTTTACTCCCTTTCAGCCATTCCTGAGTCGCCAGGATGAGCGGCTTCATAGGCGGCTTAAATCCGGTTCCCAAAACTGCATCGATGATCAGGTCAGCTTCCAGCGCCTTCCTATGTTCCTCCAGATCCTCTTTACCCTCAATGGCGAAATAGGTTCCACCGCCGCCGTTAACCAACTCGTTCCACGCGCCGGCAGCGTTCCCGGTGAGCCCAAGGGGAGAACCCAGCAGCAGCGTGGTCACGTTCAGTCCCGCATTGACCAGCAGGCGCGCCGTCAGCAGCCCGTCGCCGCCATTGTTGCCTCGTCCGCAGAGGACGGCGACCCGCCACGCGCGCGGATACTGCAAGCGAACGAATGCCGCCACGGCTGCCGCCGCCGAGCGCATCAACTCAGCAGGCGCTACACCATAGCGTTCGCTGGTGACATGGTCGCAAGCTTGCATCTCGACAGCCGAGAGAACGTTCATGATGGTGATGGTAGTGTATAGTTTGCAAATTGTCAGTGCCGGACTTTTTTCCGCCCGCCAGCCAAGTAACTCCAATGACAACCGCTTTAAAAAATATACCTGCAAGTAATTCCTGAGTGAAAATTTACTGTTTCCCGGTTTCTGTGAGCGAATAACATAGCGGAAAACTGCGACCTCATCCAGTTGCGGAACAGGGAGCAGGCTTGGGTTTCGGCGCAACTCAAAACTCGATCCTCGCCTGAAAGGCAATCATCCTCGGCGAACTGTCTCCGCCGAGGCCGACACCCAACAGCCCCGTCGGCGGCGAAATCGTGCTTTCCAGCGTACCGAATTTGGCCGGGACATAAACTCCGGGCACTCCCGCCTCAACGTTGCCGGGCAGTGCAAAATTGGGATGATTGAATGCGTTGAAAAACTGCGTGTCGAAACGTAAGCCAATCCCTTCCTTAATATGTAACCTCTTGGTCAGGTAGATATCGGAGTACGTGAAATGCGGTCCGCGCACGGTATTGCGCCCTGAGTCTCCAAATTGGCAATTGGCTGCCAGGTCGCCGCCCAGGCAAGCGCCCGTCGTCGGGTCCACCGCCGAAGCAAACGCTTCCGGGTTCAGCCATTGTTTCGTCCCCGGCACCGTTACGCCGGGGTAGGACGTCTTCAGGTAAACGGGCACACCAGCAATCCGTCGCGCAAACTGCGCCCCACTGTTTTGAAAGATTCCATTGCCGTTTGCCGTGTAGGGCTGGCTCAGTACCGTGAACGGAAGCCCCGAGTGAAGAAACGCCGTCTCAGAGAATGACCATCCACCCAGCAATGTCCGCAAAAATGCATGAGAAGACCGGAACGGTATCTGGTATATCCCGAAGGCCGAGATGTTATGCCGCACATCATAGTCGCAATCTCCACGATCGCGGCTCAATTCCCCCGGCAGCGGCGACAGGATTCCCTGCGTGGAGAACGGAAGCAAGCCACCATTCGACACCTCATCCAGGCAATGACTCAGCGTGTAATTGCCTCGCAGCGTGAGCCCGCCGAACTGTTCGGTAATCCCCGTCTGCAATCCTGAATAACTGCTGGTGGCATTGGTTTCGAACTCGTTGACGCTGCCGAATCTCTGATCGAGTGGCTTCTGGTAGGGATAGGGCGCGAAACACCCGTAGCAGACAGTCTGGTAGCCGTTCAACTCCACCTGGTAGGGTTCATGCGCCCCGCGTGTCCCCACATAGTCCACTCGCACCGCGCCGTGCGCTCCTGCCTGGCGTTCAACCCCGGCACTGTATTGGTAGTAGTAAGGCGTCTTCAGCGTTCCGCTCTCAAACGTGTTCATGCCCACCGCCAGCGGACAGGTTGGCGCTCCCGCAGCGATACCCGGGCATGGTGCCGCGCCCTCGTTGAAAACAGATTGAAAGCTCTGGTCAGCGTTGCTTGTCGCATCCACCGCGCTGCCAGGCACGTTGGGCGCAATCCCAACGCCGCCCACCTGTCCCCCAATTCCTCCCACAAATGTTGGCGCATACGGAGGATTCGTCGCCGCAAGGTCCGCAATCTGCGCCGGAATAATGTCGTTGAAAACGCCGAACCCTGCATGCAACACAGTCTTACTTGTAATGGCGAATGCTACCGAGACACGTGGCTGCCAGATCATCAGCGGCGTTGCTGGGAACAACCCACGGACCTTGGTCTGGATCACCTGATTCAGAGGCTCTCCTGAATCGTGCGAAATGTCCAGAAACGATCCCGCCGGACGCGCAAACAGGCGCTGCGGATTCGCGGGATTCGTATCCCACGTCGCCCGAACACCCGCTGTCAGTGTCATGCGCACGTTGGGCTTCCACATGTCCATCGCATACATATCCAGATTGCCCGCCGCCACGCGCTCCTTCAGCGAAACAGGAAAGGTCTGGCTTGCGGTAAATGCCGCTCCATA
>Ga0302185_10003156_pt1 | contig 10341 bp, 7 predicted proteins | sample II_Bog_E1_1_FD_200231 | JGI IMG/M metagenome (GOLD analysis project Ga0302185, IMG submission 200231) | Peat permafrost microbial communities from Stordalen Mire near Abisko, Sweden - II_Bog_E1_2 | ecosystem: Environmental > Terrestrial > Soil > Wetlands > Peat | place: Sweden: Abisko, Stordalen... | reverse complement strand
ATCTTATAATAATAGTAAGAATCACTTCAAACAATTGCAAAAGCATCATTAAAATGGAAGTTTTTGAAGTTTCAAACATAATTAAGAGAACTCTTTAAGCTTGCAAATAATTTGCTTGCTTAACAATAAGAAAATATATTTTATTGAAAGAGGTCTATAAATAATTTTATATAAATGAGGAGAAACAATGAAAGCTTAGAATAGAGAAAGCGTAAAATTTGAAATAGGCAGTCGAGTTAATTATAAAAGCAGGTCATAGACAAGTAAAATGAAGATCATAAAATCAATCTGAAATAAGGAAGTTTGAAATTTTCGGTGATGAAGCAAGTAAGCAAAAGATGATGACATTAAAATATTAAATCCCGTCAAATTTTCATCAATATGATGAGTCAAGGTCGATAAAAAATAAAAAAAATGTTGGCATTAATTTCATAAATAAACCAAATGGCAAGAAGTAGCGAAAAGAAAAATGATTGTAGAGTAAAATCATTCATCATAAAATCAATTTATCATTTATGAGACTGAATATGATCTATTAATTATCAGAAGTCTGCATGAATCGACTTATAAATCTGCCTGGCCAATTCCAACTAAAGTTGATGAACTGATGATAAAGAAATGCATTTCAATGTTATCAACTCACCTTATTTGCTATAATCATTTGCCAAATATTAAATAATGGAGCCAACTATAATTAGCCCAGAGGAAAGAAAGAGATTGGATAGACAGCGCTTCATTGGCTGGGAAACTCAGCAAAAGTAACTTCATCTTTAAGCAGACTTCTGAACTCCAGAGTGCTCATCACTCCTGCAAATGGTCCCAACACTTAATTAGCCAAAAACCTCATCCTCGCAGGAGTAAATGTTACGATCTACGACGATGCAGTGGTCACCTAAGACGACTTCTAGAGTAATTTTCTCGTGGCGGAAAAGGACATAGGCCGTAATCGCTCAGAGGCAGTCTTTTAAAAATTGAAGGAGATGAATCCAACAGGCAAAAATGAAGTATTCAACTGCGATCTTCTGCATAATCTGGCAAAGTGCAAAGAGTCAGATTTTAGCAAATACACCATGATTGCTACAAGTACGAGTGATCTGGGTCTTGCTCAATAATGGGACCAATTTTCTAAGCGTGTCAACTTGCCTTATTATAACCTTGTATGTTGTGGGCTTTATTCTTTTGCCTTCATCTCGTTAGGTAGCCACTACCAATATCGTGAGATGAATAAGAAGGACAACACTGTTAACAAGATATGGTCTGTCAAATCACTATCACTCGGTTAAGCATTGGAATGGGAAAAGGCTGACAAGAACAAGTAATTTATTGCAGCTATTAGAAGTATTAAATTCAATATCTATAGTGATAAATAAGGCACAAAATCTCAATATTCATTATGATCCCTTCAGCAGTGACGAAAAAATTCTCAATAGCATTGCCTAATTAGGAGTTGAAATGGTCGGAGAGAAGCATCGACAGTTTCTGACTGCCTTCGCGAGAACCTATGGAGTGGATTTCTGTCCAGTCTATTCTGTTCTAGGCAGCATAATATCACAATAAGTGATAAAAATAGTGGAAAGTACTGATGTATAGATATAGACCAAAGCGAACCTGGCATGAACTGGCTTATCTTCAACAGTGAGTAGGGCTACAGTAACATTGTGAAACTATCCCCTCAAAAGGAACGTATCACGAGTGAAATTCCTATTTCGGAGGTTAAATGATTGTCTATGAATCTAGCTTACCTACAATAATTAAAGTTATATAATGAACAGTCAAGAAGAGGAAACAGAGTAAGTATCTTCCACCAACGCCAATGCTGATATTGAATATATTCTCGATCTTTTCAACAATGAAGAACTGAACCTTACCATCACCGAAGATACTGAGGAAAATTAACGATCTTCTTCCTATATCATCCATAAGAAATCAGAGGAAAGCATTAGTTCAAGGGAAGAGATTTCAGATGCCAGATACCGTTCAGCTTTCTTGACTTTTATCAAAAATAGTCGGAACCAAGCTGTAATCTTTATAGATGCCGCCATTCGATTTATGAACAGTATTAAAAAAATAAAAATGGAGGAACTTTTACAGCAATTGAGTGGTTAAGATATCATGAAAGAAGTGATGACCTCTCTCATAACTCCCGAATTATTGATTGAGCCCATCGAGGAGAAACTTGCCTATGAACAACTGAGTCAAGGAGATGTGTAACGCTACAAACAAGTCCTTCAACTCCTGAAAGGATCAAAGTAGCTCTCGTCAGCTTCAAGAAGCCAAATTCAGATTCTACTGGGATAAATATAAGCAAATTGATTGGACAGCAATGCTTTATATACATAATTATTTAATATGGCTGATAACTACCACATAGACAAGAATTCAAAACTTTTTCAGAAATTTCTCAATCTCAAAAGCGGTAAAAGCAATGAACTACCTACGGCCCAGGAGCGAAATCAAAGCTTCAGTCAACTTGAGCCTGAAAAGATGAATAAAATCGCTCACAAACAAGAACCAACTCATGAGAATATTGATAATGAACGACCAAGTTTTGATAATTCAGTTACTTTTAAGAAGGGAATGCTACACATGAGCATTGATGATGTGGAAGAGGCCGCCTCTATGGAATTTGAACCTGCCCAATATACGTTTAATGCTAAAAATAATTGTGCTGATCAATTGAAACTCCCCATCAATTACAAAACAGAAAACGTTTCTATTAGTGTTTAGCCCACCAAATAGGAGTTTGAGGTTTCTCAAATTTAGATTGTTCCTGAACCACCAAAACCTGAAAAAATTGAGAAGCCAAGAGAAAGACGAACTAGAGATTTTCAATAACGTAATAGAGGGAGAGAGCAAAAAAGGCCTGAAAGCAAGTTTGTTGAGCAAAGTGAGGGAATGTCAAATTTGTCATTACGACTGAACTAATCTTAAATAGGGATGAAGCAATAACCTGTCGTCACTTAAAAGTAGAACATTCAAGTTAATTCTTTTAAATAACAAAGTGGATAAAAGCCTGCATAGGCTGTAGTAACCTTCGGAAAGGACATAGATTACAAAAAAAAATATGAAAAATAAAGTGTAGAAAAACTCGATTAGATTGTGGTCCCTGTCGTGAAGGAAATAGATTCCAAGAAAAAATATGAAAAATACAGTGTAGAAAAACGCGATTAAATTGTGGTACCTGTAGTGAAGGAAATAGATTACAAGAAAAAATATGAAAAATAAAGTGCAGATAAATACGAGTAGATCGTGATACCTTTAGTTAAGGAAATAGATTACAAAAAAAGATATGAAAAATAAATCGTAGAAAAGCGTGAATAGATGGTCCCCTTAGTCAAGGAGATAGATTACAAAAGAAAATATGAAAAACTTTATGAAAAGCACGAAGAATTGAAATAATCTCTTCAAAAATAGCGTAAGTAGAGACAGAAAGAGGCAATATAAAAATAGAGCTAAATAGAGCTCATTAAAGAAAAGGTAAATCTTTATTTATTCAGTATTTTTAATTGAGGTCCAACGAAGATACACTCACTACAGATAATAAACGCCTGAAGGAAAAACTGCAAATGGAGACTATGATTAAAACTAAGTTTTAGGAAGAAGTTAAAGAATTATCTTTAAGGATACAGGAAATGGATGATATGCTTGAAGGGAAGGAGGGAAATTTAAAGAAAAAAGGAGACTAGGTGGGTTACTGGAAAAGTCAGCATTAAAACATGCGAGGATAAACCAAATCTTTAAGTTCTTAGATCTAGAGACTGTAGGATCGCTGCTAATATCTGTAATCGGAGAATAAGATGGTCAAAAAGGACATTAGCAATAAATAAAACATTATTGACGAACTGCGTAAGAACATCAACAGCCTCATCGACGAAAACAATATTGTGAAAGACGAAATATATAAGTTGACGATCAAGATGTATCATTATGAACAGGAAAATCAAATATTAAAGGGAGATATCATGAGAAGAGATAGTGATGCATCTCAACATCTCAATAATATCAATCAATCTTTTCGCAAAAATATTTAAAACTGCTCTCCAAAGAAAAGGGAGGAAAGAATGGAAAGACAGCAAAGAGTCGAAAGAAACGACCCAGAGAGAGGAGATAGAGAACCGAATCAAGCTGCTCAGGGAAACAATCGAAGGAGATAATTTGCTCGGGAAAGAACAGGAACAATCAAACCCGAACGTATCTAAGTAAGAGAGGAAAGGAGAGGGCATGTGGAACAAATTTAGCGAAAGAGCGAGCCTATTGGACTGCCAAATCAATCCCAATAAGCGTCAGATAGAATTCGATACATTTAGGCCTAGTTATAAAAACGAAAAGATCAAAAAGTGTTAAACGGAAAGCAGCGCAGATAGAAGATCTAACTGTAGAGATAACTCTAGCAGTTATATGGAAAATGATAAATTTTATATGCTTAAACAACTAAATCTCCCAAGATAAAGAGGATTTGCAATTGATCGTAATTGATAAATTATACTATTAATTTTCTAGTGCATAGAGTTAATGTTTTATTCGCTTTATTAGACTCAAGTTTAAAAAGAAATAGCATATTTATTAGTTTAGCAGATATGGGACAACTATATTGCTGTCAAAATCTATGTGGCGAAAACAAGAGCGAACTGGAATGCCCGGAAATCAAGACAAATGAAGAATCAGATTAGCCTTTGCTTAGTTTTGCTAGAAAAGTCAAACAACATATCGAACTTAACCCCAAAATTAAGGAAACATATATCCTTTACAGTATACTTGCTTATATTCAGGGACGCCTCACACTCCAGAGAAGAAAGGAGTCAAGCTGGGTCTATACTATCTCTTTTAATTTGCAGCATATTATGAGGGAGATTGGAAAAATGGGCTTCCTCATGGATTTGGCAGAATAATTTACGATGATGGCTCTCTATATGAAGGCTGCTTCCGAAACGGGGTCGCCGAATGTCACCAAGCCCTTTTTATCAAAGATGATGGCAGTTTTTATCGGGGAAATATAAAACAGAATCAAGCCAATGGATATGGGGAGCTTTCCACTCCTAAACTGTTTTATAAAGGATACTGGATTAACGATCTTCCCAATGGGAAAGCTCGTTAAATATACAGCTCTATTTCTTTTTATGAGGGATAATTCGTCAAAGGAATGAAGGAAGGAAAAGGCATTTATCAATGGAATTCTAGTGAATACTACATAGGCAACTTCAGCCAAAACAAACTGGATGGAGCAGGAGATCTTATCACCAAGGATTATACTTATAAGGGAAAATTTAAAGATGGCAAGAAGGAAGGAGAAGGCGTGTACATTGATCACCTACACCATTATAAATTCAAAGGACTCTTTGAAAGCAATGTACCCCATGGCTTAGGAGAAATCAAGTTCGAGGATGGAGCTATATTCACAGGTTAATTTTAGAATTTTTAGAACAGAAAAGGAGTTCTAACCCTACCATCTGGATAAAATATGCAAATAGACACTGTTTCTAGCGCTGAAGCAGAGTTGTCATCATCAAAATCTATGTAATCCAATAGACAGCTGATAACTCATCCTTGCTGATAGTTTTTATTTTATCCTTATAATTTTATTATATACCATGTAAAAGACAAGTCCTCATTCGCAGAAGGAAGCTCCAGCTTTCATGGGCAACAGCCACGACTTTCTTAATTTTATAAAGAGAAGCAACAAGAATACGTAAATGTGTGATGAAGTAGTGATTACGATAAAAATAAAGTAGTAATCCCCTCGGGCATAGCGATGAATCGTAACAACAGCGTATTCACTATCCACGAAAGGAAATATGATGAGATTTAAAAGTTAGCCATTAGTGTCAATACTCCCTCCTGTCAGCTGTGCCCCAAAAAACGAGAAAAGGATGAGTAAATAAAAGCGAATCATAAAATTGATGATTTATTGGAAAAGAAGAACCTATAAATCAGGGAATCAATGAATAGAGAAAAACAGAGCATGTCTGATATCGTTTATAACTACAGCAAATTTAGATCAATGGAGCACAACTATTACTGCCGTGACAAGATTAAAAAGAAAGAATTAAAATTCAAAGATAAAGCCGATGATCCTCTCAAGTTTCCTCAGTTAGCCAGAAATAGGGAGGAAGCGTTTACCATAGAATATGATGCAGCTGGAACTAAAATAATTAAAATCAACCAACAAAAGAGACCGCCGCAGAAGAAGAAAAGCTCCTCTTTATTCATTGAAAGGGCAATGCGTGAAATTAAGCTGCTGGGCATTGATAAGTAAATATTAAGAAACGAATTTAACCTTTTTAAACGTAAGCAAGCTGAAAATGATATTGGAATATAAATCAAATCGATCAACAACAGAATCATTGAAAGCAAATCCGATTATGAGAGCGGACTTAAACTCAGAAAGTAAATTTACGAAATTGTGCCCGCGATGGAAGACAAAACAAGGAAAAAATTAAATAATTTAAAAAAACAGACTGATGGACACCTTTCCAATTAAATCTAATAGAACTTTCACGAGGAAACGCAGGAAGAATTCTTTCGTAAAAAATAACTGAATTAGGTTCAAAACTATCTTTATACCATCAGTTAGGATACACTGAAGTTATCCTCTCGTTAAATTTGTGAAGAGGCTGAATAAAAGACAGAATAGGATAATTTGCAGTTCAAGCAGAAATATAACGAAGCTATTTCTAGGCGATAGAATATTCGTAAGAGTTTAGTCATGATGAATCATGACAGAGAGTTAACCATATACGACCAGAAGATAGTTTCTTATAGAGAGTTTCTATTTATGATGAACCTCGCGCATCGAAAGTTTGATCACTTGACTCTAAAATAAGCAGGATCTTTTAAAAATTAAGAGAAATACAAGTATTACATAGGACGAGGAAACAACTCATTGCTTGTTAAGAGTTTAATGAAGAGAAGATTTTGGTGGGTGCAGGAAGATGATTATAAGCAAGCCAATTTTGTATGGACTCAGCTCAAGATTAATAACTATTATCAATTTGAGAGGAAATCGTAGTATTATAACCTAGAATGGAAAATAAACAGCAATGGAATGGAAAAGGATCAAAAGAGGAAAGGGAAAGTACCAAATGATCAGAAAACAATTCAGAAGGGAGGATATAAACCGCCTCTTCCCTCAAATAAGGACAAGATATTTACTACTTCAGATAAAAAGTCTTACTAGTCCTTTGAACTTAATTTTACAAACGAATCAAATGAAAAGCTACAGAATTTTTCAAATCGACTTAAATATTTCGAACCAGATCTATTAAGCTTATGTAATTAGGATAAGAACAGTGAAAGACTTCACAACCATTTCTAGTTCAATTATTTTATAGGGAACAAAAAGGCTTTGTATTACAATTTAAAGCAATATTATGAACTTATAAAGAAAAATGTATTTGAGATCATTCCACTCACCTTCCACATAAAATTTGGCACCGCTGATCCGGAGTATGCAAAATTTATTAAATAATTCAAAAAAATAGAAACTCAAAATAGGCATCAAATTAAACATTAAAAAAAGGAAGACAATATAAAAAAACTGAAAAATATTTGGATTGTGAAACCAGGCGAGCAAACCAATAGAGGCAACGGAATTTTTGTAATGGACTAATTATATGAATTAAACAACCATTTGAAAAAGAAAGAGAAACACTCAGATGGCACAGCTAAAACTTTTATTGTACAGAAATATCTATAGTTTCCTCTACTTTATAAAGGCCGTAAGTTTGATATTCGCCATTATATGATCATAAGCAGATTACATGGGATTATGAGAGCCTATTGGTATGGATAAGGCTATATCAGAACATCCTCATTTGATTTTAATCTTGAAGATGTTGGTGATGAGATGATTCACCTCACTAATGATGCAATTCAGAAAAATTCAGCTTCCTATGGAAAACATGAGGAAGGGAACAAACTTTCATATTCTTAGCTTCAGAAATATCTGGATAACAAACTAGGAGAAGGAAAATGCAGCTTTTCATAACACATTTATCCAAAAATGAAAGCAATTGCTACAGATGCTGTCAAAGCCACTTATTTGCAACTTGATCCTAGTAATATGGAGCACAATTTTTAAGTCTTTGGACTTGATTTTATGATAGATTAAAATTTGAATGTTTGGCTTATCGAAGTCAACACCAATCCTTGTTTGGAGCTCAGTAGCAAATTACTAGGAAGGATAATTCCCACCATGCTCGAGCATGCATTCCGATTGACTCTTGATGTAATATACCCTCCTCCGACTCACTATCCGAACTCACAAAAATACTTAGCTCCTGATAATCCCCTCGGGAGATTGATGTTCTAACTAATTTTTGATGAAGCTAGAGATGGAAAATAATTAGTTTAGTTGTACAAGAACTGCAAAAAAATAGACTACGGAGGATAGCTTCAATAAGATGATGAAACCTTTGAAAATGAAGGAAAGGAAATTTAACTCGGACCTGATATAGAGTGATCTTTAATAAATATTTTTAATTAGAGAAAGAATTATTATATCACTCGTTTTGCTTGCTTCTTCCCTTTAATTCACGAATGATGTCATTTTTTATTTGAGCAATATCAAAATGAAAGTTATTTGGCAGCTCATGAATGGAAGAGGTCTATTGTTGGCGGTTGCGTTCAGAGTTTATTTTTTGAACTTCAGTTATAAAGGGAAGTTTTTTAGATTTGTCTCTTTTTAAGGAGATTAAAGAATCAACTCGCTTTATTTTGTTTCTTCTCTCCTGCTTCTCTATTTCTTACTTGTTAATTATTGGCTTTAAAGAGGTGTGGCTTGACTGCTTTAATCCCTTTTCCTCTTTTCTTTCTCTTAAACTTTAATAATACCGACTCTATAAAGTGGCTTTCTTTATAATCTTAGGGTACGAAACTAATTTCGAGTTTTCATGATCATATTTCTTTAGACTCAAGGTTTATCTATGTGATTCTGTACTTTTGAACAAATTTATGTCTTATTGATGGATTTGGATTTTGGGTTCCACTTTGAAATTGGAGAATATTTTTTTAGTTTTTTGATGACTAGAATTAGATCTTTTTTCTTCGCTATCATCCCTATCTTCTTGGTTAGAGTGTTTCTGTTCCAAAATATTCTCCATTAATGCCTCCAATTTTTGTATTTGTTGATTTTTGTTGTTGAGAATGGTTTGAAATTGGTCTTTATCTTCCTCATATTATTAATGATAGTCTTCCAGTTCTTGGCATTTCAGCAGGTATTTATGTTTAAGATCAGAAAATTTACTTCTCAGCATATCTACTTCTTCGTTTAAAGTATGATAGTTTTTCTCAATTGAAAGAAGGTCCTCTTCTCTTTTCCTTTGTTGCTTTTCCATTTCCTCCTATTTTTATTCCTGCCTTTTTATTTTTATTTTAAGCTGCTCAATTTTTTAAAGATACTTTATTTCTTACTCGTTATCCCCTTCTTTTTTCATAATCTTCTACAAATTTTATATTTTGTCCTTAATCGCATTTTCATCAGAATGGTCTATCACTCGCTTTATCTCACTAAATTTACTAGGATTTCCTTTCAAATCTTGATTTTACAATTCTTTCTACATGAGTAGAATTTTTAGCTTCTGGATTTAAAGCTTGTATTATCTTAGAAGAACATCCTTTGGGTCTTCATTAAGAACGGGAGTATTTTGTATGAATTTGGCTCTACTGGAGTAAATAAAAGTACTTAGAGTCTACTAATAATTAATAGACTACTGTGAAACGGTTCCAATCATTACTGTTTTGGTATTTCCTCCCAAAGAATCTTGAAGAATCCTGGTCAGTTTGGAGTCTCTGTAAGGAATGTACATCTTTTGATCCTATCGTATGCTAGACAGACAATTGATAACTTTTCCCAGTGCACTTAGAGATAAATTAATTTTAGTTGCTTCTTTAAAGCCCTATTCCTTTATTTTTGTTTTACTTTGCCTCTCAGATCCTGCTAAATCAACTAAGTTAAGTTTTCCCACTTTAAATTTGGTCTGCCCTAACTAATCAGTTGATTCCTATTATATACGAATCGTGAAAATGCAATGAGATCTCGATGACTCTTTGTTCATGCTTGTCTGCCTAACTGACCTATTTCTAAATCCAATTTTAAGATATCTTTCCAGTTCTTCAACGCTTTTAACCAAAAATGTCTTCAATCCCTCAATCATCAATCCTTTAGTGGTAGTTTCCTTTAATGCCAAATTAGATTTGATATCTTCTGCGAGTAAATCGTGAACGTTTTCATTATAAATTTCAATAAATGAGCATTAAATTAAATGATTTTTCTGTTTCTGGCTTTTTGTTACAGCTATAATTTGAGCAAATGCTCTTGGAATAATGCCCTTAAGCTCATTTATA
>Ga0302185_10003155_pt1 | contig 10341 bp, 10 predicted proteins | sample II_Bog_E1_1_FD_200231 | JGI IMG/M metagenome (GOLD analysis project Ga0302185, IMG submission 200231) | Peat permafrost microbial communities from Stordalen Mire near Abisko, Sweden - II_Bog_E1_2 | ecosystem: Environmental > Terrestrial > Soil > Wetlands > Peat | place: Sweden: Abisko... | reverse complement strand
TATTTGCTCTGTTTTGAAAATCGATATGATCAGCAAACTAGGACTGACGGTATAGTACCTTTTTGCGGATCGACTTCTCAAAATTCTATTTAAACCTGTCCACCTGTTTGACTCCCACAATGTCCAGAAGTTTTTTGAACTCGAGCTGATAGTAGCTGGCTTCAATGCCACTGACTTGCGCTGTTGTCTGCCTGGCCGTGCGAAAAAGGAGTTATTCTTCTCCAAACAGTCCAAAAGAGGAGATTATTGCGATATTAATGTCCTTCTTAAGGGGTCGGTAGTTGTAAAGAGTGGTTAGATTAGCGAAACGTAGCACGTCACTCTCCTTATTCATCGATTTGGATAGCTGGGTAAATCTGTCCTCCCCCTGAAGTTTCTTTATTAATCGACGCCTATCAACGTACAACTAATTTGGATCTTCCTAGAAGAGAGTTGCTTTCTTGGTGAGTTTAACCTCTCCTTCAATCAGCACGTAGATCATCTCTGCAGGATCTCCCTGGTGATATATGATATCATGCTTCTTTTTATGGATCGGTTTCATGTTGAAGATGATATCTGCAAGCTTTTCGTCCTCAAGCTGAATAGGATCAATGATACTGTCTAAAAGGCGGGTATCTATTTCATCAACTGTATATTTTTCGATAACTTTGCGCGAAATGCCACCTACAGCCAATAGAATAGGAAGCTCATCTCCATTATTAAAATGGTTGAAGGCTCAAGTGCTATCACTTGGTTTTTGTAGAGTTTGCTGGAGAGACGCTCCCGCCCGCCATATGACTCGCTTGGTAAAACGATTCTTTCTATCCTTTCTTTGGCGATGTGGTAGTCATTTTCGGAAAGGATGGGAGGCACAAATTAATATTGACTCACGGGAAGCGAGCCTTTTCTCTGCAATTTAGTGACCTTTCTCAGTTGGTCTCTCTCTTTCTTCGCTATGAAAGTCAATCTCTCGAATATGTTTTGATAGGTTAATGTTGAAGGGTCGATTGTGGGTGTTGTATTAATAATGGGAGAAAAGGAAGATTGCTTTATCCCCAGCTTGCCCTCCAAAAGCACTACGACATAATCGAGGCCTTGATCTTCTTCGACAATGACCTGCCTCTCTTCGACTATCTCTATCTTGGCATTTCTGAGCAATCCCTTCACAAATTCAAGATTGATAGTATCTGCTGCTTCTTTTAAAAAGTCAGTTTTTTCTATCAGTTGTAAGATTTTACTATTGTCACTGGATGATCTGGTGTCATAATTTTTTCTTAAAATATTTTTGCACTGCTAAAAGAAGGAAGCGCCGTTATTTTGGGCTTCGCTTTTGCGGGTGATGGAGCTGTAGCTGATGCTTTCCAGTTTTTCCAATTCAGGATTTTAGCTTATTAGAGAGAACTACATATTTGCTTCCTTTAATTTTATTGTGAAATGAATTATAAATAGGATTTAAATCGAAAAGTTATATTACCTTTTAATTTGTATATCTTTTGTTTGCAATAATTTCAGTCATCTTTGTCTTTACATATACAGATAATAATAATGAGCTGAATATATATCGGGTTATCAATCAGAATCAAACAGAACCTTATATTACGAGCTGGGAGCAGCTATTTTTTACATCATATCGACTGAAAGTTCTTTCTCTTTATTGCCAGTACTCGTATTTTCTAATACTCCAAGCAATCTTTGTGTTAATTTAAGATATTTATGTTGAAAAAGTTTAAATTGCTCAGGTTTTTTATTGAGAATCTTCAAATCCTTTAGAATTTTTTAGACAAAAGTATATAAGTTTTAAAATTTGATCTGATCATCCTCGCAGTTGTCAATTATCTCATATGCATTATTCTTTTAGATTTCTTTTTCAATCAGACTGATTGCCTCTTTTATTGTCCCCACTAAGTTACAAATCAAATACATTATTAAAGAGAGCCATCTCGAATAAGTTATTGCATTAAGAGTACTGATTACGTCATACTTGAATAAAATTGAGAAAATGGAGGTTTTATTTAGACCTTATCTAGGACAGAAGATTTCAGATTCTTTTTTTGAGCAGCTTCTTACTTAGGTATTTGCTGAGGAAATTGAACTTCATTTATCAATAATTAAAAGTATTAGCGTTTAAAATCTAAATGGGGTCCATCTTCAGTTTTTGGCCAATTGTTTCCCCAGTCTTCAAGGGCAGTAAGTAAAGTATTAAAAAATTAAATTGCATAAACTTACTAGTCTTTATTGACTTATCCAAAAATATCTTTTCCTCTTTCCTATCTATTATAATTAGATCCCAAGGCATGCTTAGCAAAAATGACCAATCTCTTAAGTATTTTTTTAACAACATATTTTCCTAATGCTTTGTTGTAAGTGAGCATCAAATCTTTAAGTAAAAGGATGGCTTGATATTTTATAATTGGCTGTAAATCTTAGTTTTTGATGGTGGCTTTGATGTTGTCAACGATCATTCCAATGATTTTTTAATTAGATTCTTGCACATGAGTGATCAACACCTCCTTGGCTTAGTTATACTTTTTGGGATTGGAAAGACAAATTTCCATATTTTTTTGTACTTGCAAGCGAATTTCTTTGTCTTATTTACTTTCAAATAAAAACATTTTATTTAAGATACACTTAATACACTTCAAAAGCAATTTATATACACCTAATTCATATTCACTTAATATACACTTCGCATAGAGGTAAATATTTTAATATTAATATTGTAACCACTTAGTCGCTGGGAGAAGATAATCAGATGAGTTTTATGAGGATACTATCGTATTCGAATATGAATATATATCTATTCTTCTTGAAGTATCCTTGCTGAGCCCACTTGGCAATAGCAGTAACTTCAAAAATCACCTTAAACGAGAAACGATTACATTTTATTAAATGTACGTAATACCAATATTCATAATGATTGATGTAAATAATCAATTTGATCCAAATCTTGTCGTGAAATAAAATATGATAATTTGGAGTGGTAGAATATTAGTCAAAAAGAAGTATACTATCAAAAAATAATGTTGTGTTTGGGTTAGTAAAACTTATACCCGCTCTTTCTGACGTAAAAAGTATATTACATCGGATTCGGCTACATTCTCTTCCGTTCTTTCCCATTTGCTGCCTCATCTTCCTTACGAATTGCACCGCTAACGCCCACTTCAATGTTTTTAAGAGCCATTTTAGTACGCTGGCCATAATGTTGCTTTTATCGTGGTCTTTAGTTTCTGATAACCATCTCCTAAATATTATTAGCTTCATGGTCCTTTTGGTGTTTTTTATCACTCATCTCTTATCGGAAACGCCAACTTCTGCTCGCTTACATTCTGTGCTCAAGAGACGATCCCCGAGCCATCTGTCTATCGATTTGGGGCAGTTTGTTTCGATTGGTCCTCGGGTAAACCTCTTGATTGGTTGTATCAAACTTAATATGATTAAATTGCTATTGCGTGCTCTGCATAACAGTGCTTATTGCATTAACTCCTTCCTTACCCTTACTCTTGGGTGAGTTGATTCTATACCTACTAGATGTCATTCTTTTTTCAGAAACTGGCTCTAACTCCACTGCACTATTCACGCTTTCCAAATTTAATCCCGCTTAGTTTTTATTCACCGCGCAACTTTATGTTACATGAGAAAAATAAGCTTACTTTAAAGGTTTACGAATAAGGGCCTCCCTTAGCCGACGGTTCTCCTTCTCCATCATCTCTTTAAAGAGAGCTATCTTCGAATGAAACATGTCCCTCTTTGCCTAAAATGCTAAAATCTGCTAGTAGTTGAACTTATTTCTGAAAAAGATTTCATCAAATAGCCTCTTCTCCTTCTGCGTCTCGTAGCTGCACATATCTTCAGTAAATTGCTGTCTTGAGAGTTACATCATACTGTACAGACCGTGCACTAACTTTAATGCTAACTTTTGCTTTTGCTTGCGCAGCTGCTCCTTATTTACGCGATCCTCTCTAGCATAAAGTCTGTTATCCTTGCCCACCGACGAAGTTTTCATTTTTTCGATTGATACATCTGCCTTTTTTTCTAAACTGAAGGCATTACTCCTCAGTTTCGGTTTGTAGACTTCCTCCAGCCCATCGTAGTCTCCGTTTTCCATGCTCTTCACAAGTTTCCTCAGTCTATCGACCTCATTACTCAACTTATTTTTTGAGTATGTAATCACTAATCGCGTAATTTCTTCTAAATTAATTTTATCCTTCTGGTTGATAATCTTGATGAGTGCGTTCTTCATCTTTATATGTCTTTCCGTCAAGTCCTCATCCAATAATTTGCATTTGTCCTGGGAGCATTGGCAGGTTTCAAGGATACGCGCTCCCACCCTGCCCATTAGTTTGATTATTTCCTGAAAAGAAACAGCGGATCCCTCGTACTTGCTCACAATTTATCTTTCCTACTCGTCCATTTCTTGGATCATGCGTGTAATGCGTGTAATCTCCTGCTGATGCTGGAGTATTTAATCGTTGACAAAGAGTTCGTTATCCTCAGCCCTCCTTTTGGTAATAATGTGTTGGTTGTACTGTAGCAATTAAAAATGGGTGTCCTCTCTCAATTTTAAATTTTTCAAAAGGACTGACCAGTCCACGTTGAGGTGCGATTCAATATCTGATGCATCTCCCAAGTACATTCCCTATTAAAATATATTATCGATCAATTAATCAGCACATTATATAACAGAAACAGGGAGTCAGACAAATTATTGGAAGAGAAGAAAAGAAAGAAAACTGATCTTTCTTGGGGATAAAATTTACAAATTTTAGGAATACGACTTGATAATGTAAATACTTTAATTTGAACTTACATTTTCAAATATTAACAACCTTAACAAACAAGAATCCATGACAAATATGAACTTTAGACACATTAAAACAGAAGGCTCATAAATATGGAATGATTAGTCCTTTCAACCCTCAATCACCTGCATCTCATCAGCTCGCAAAGCCAAACACCTCAACTAAACGCCCCTCCGATTCGCAGATATAGCTCTACAAAAAAAAGAGAGGGAAGCGGATAGCAAGTCAACTAATGATCGCGAGGAGTCATAACGATCGCAATTTAGCAAGAAAAGATTCAATAACGAAATATCCCAAGCCATAGGTTTTTACATGATAACATAGATGTGCTTAAATAACTGTCAAGCGGAAATGAATATGAATAAGTTGGAGATCATTCTCATAAAATTCGACCTTTTTAGCTAGTTGCGGAGTAGGATCTGTTCTAGGAGGAGTTGTCCTTCAAGGGGGTGACGAATCGTCACAACCTTCTTCAGAAGATAGACTAAATGGAAGGCAAAATAAACCAAATTACCTAAACAATCTACAGTTTACACAGCAATAGGCATTTAGATTATATATCAAAGCGATTATCACAGGAACCAAAGATAAAAAATAAAAATATGCGACAGCTCTTCTGTGAGTTCTATACTCATCTCGAAGCTATAATAAAGGAGGTGAATGATTTTTCGATTGAGCTTACTCGGTGCCGTTCCATTGTAAAGCTTACAAAGGGCATTTCCCATAAAACGATGCAGCTCTATGTCTCTAGGTTTGATACTCTCACTTCTGAGATGGGAAGCAAACTCAAATTTTTAAATCACTACGTCAGCATGTTGGAAGCAATATACAAACAGTAAACAAACAAAAACACTAAGAAAATTACTCTTTCTGCGATTCATATTTCTTGATGGATTGGTTAATGATTTAATTGACATTATTGAATTGGATTACTCTTCATTCCTACTGCCATTTGATATTTTAAAGGATGAATTTATATGGGCTTAGGCAAATAAGATTAACTTCTTTAACTTAGCTATAATCATTCCAGTTTATAGAGACGAATCAGAACCATATAATGTAATCGCCAGAGAGAATCAACTTGTTTACAACCAATAAAAAGCAGGCAGCCTTCAATCCTGAAGAATTTGCAACTCATCGACTACTTTAAATATCTGATGAGCAGTTTGATTTTGATCCGCTCAATGTAACCCCCTCTAATTAAGAATCAAGATTATCCTGAAATGAAAAATGAAATATCGAAAAATAGCTATTTAGACAAGAGTCCGAGAGCCTTGAGTCCCGGCAGAACTGGTGATACTCGATTGTCAGTGACTTAAAACTTTACAAAATCGCATAAAATGTGGCGAAAATCAAGTGTTCACTGCATTGCAGGGGAATAGGTCTGTGTAATGAAAAAAGAGAGAGTGTTAAACCTCAGTACGTTTCTATTTATTTAGGTAACTTCCTCATTCTCGAAAATGAAAGTTCCAGTAATGTTAACGAACAGTCTCTTAGCAATGCACTAGAAAATGAGACCAATAAAATTAATTTTAAAGTCAGAACGCCCAAGCATATTGTCACTTTTATACGACGGAGGAACGCCAATAACGCCAAAGAGATGACTGGGGGACAAAACCAAGAGCTGAGGGCAGTTTCTCCAACTCGTCCTTCGACTAAGGGAAGCTCATCCCCCACTAGAAAGATGAACTCCAGTTGCGAGCTGCCCAAATGTGGTGACTAGCAAAAAATTCCAATAAAGTTAATAACGCCCAACAAGTTATAGATACAAAATTTTATTGAATTTGGCTGTCCAAGTCCTACATTCCGTAATAAAAAATTGTCAAACTACCTCCGATATCGAATGACTAATCGAAATGCTTTGTGAGAATGTAGGTGGTGATATCTTTTAATTTTTATTAAATAGTAGTCTTTGATCATCCATAAATCGTATCGTCCTTTTTACAGTCATCACAGTAACAGTATATTAATTTTGAATATGATCAAGATTAAGTCAAAATCGAGGGAATTTAGAGAGTGTGAAGCTGTGGCCAGGTATGCTGTTAGCCGTAGGAGCGCCAACAAAGAAAACCGTGTGCTAAGGACAGCTGAACATAGAAATAATTCGCATGACTACCTGCCTCACTCTCATCATTTTCAGGGTATAAATTTTAAGGCCCGCTAATTTTCCACTTCCAAGATTCATCGAAAGTAATTAAAGCCAGCAGAGTTATAGCTGCATCCTCTGAAGCATGTATCGCACGATCTGAAATAATCTAAGAAATCCAGCAGCAATAAATTTTTTATTGGATCAAAGCTCCGAAAGAAACTGCAAAGATATCTGCTGTTCATCGCCTTGGTCAATTTTAGTTTGAGAGTTAATTATGAAAGAATATAAAAGAAAATGTATACAGTATATGTGGGGAAGGGAAACAACTCAAAGTTGGTTAAGGCTATTTTTTTGAATAGGTTTTGGTGGACACTCACGCATGAATAGAGTGAAGCGAATCTTGTATGGTACATCTTTTGGTATGCAGGACTCAGAAATCAAAGAAAAAAGTGTTTGCTACCATCACTGACTTATAAAAATAGGACATAAAGCTAGGTGAAATTGCTGGGCCTTTGGCCAAACGTAAACTAAAACCAAAAAAGAGTGACAAAGGGAGAATATATTTCGATGAATAACTTGAGAGTATCTTATGCGATAAGGACAAACTGATGATAAAGAATGAGTGCAAACGAGATAGTCTTTACGAGGACATAAAAGGCTTTATTAAAAAATTGAAGAATGAGGAGAAGAGGAAACATATAAAAATTACTCATAATCACGTGGAAAATCATCGTATGCTCAGCAACAAAAAAAATCTTTTCTATAACCTCAAGACTTATTGTTAAGCGCGAGAAGATAACTTGTTTAACTACGTTCCTTTGACTTTTCACATCAAGGGAGGTGAGTAGTAGTACGCCGATATCATCAAATACGAAAGTGAAAGAAAATAACACTAGAAGTTAATGTGGATTGTGAAGCCAGGCGAAAATTCAAATAGAGGCAGCGGAATATAAATCTGCAAAACTGTGGAGCAGATTAGGAAGCATATCGATAAGTAAACTGTAAAACATCCGGAGAGAACATTCATCGTGCAGAAATACATCAACCCCTTCCTGTTTCACCGCAGAAAATTTGATATTCGCTGCTTTGTGCTGGTGACCGCTACCCCCTTTATATCCGCCTATTTTTATCCCTAAGGATATATTCGCACCTCCAGCTTCTAGTTTAGCATGAAAAACTGTTCCAATAAGTACATCCATCTTACCAACGATGCTATTCAAAAGAAAGCCACTGAGTATAGTAAATATGAGAATGGAAACAAGGTACGATTTGAAGAGTTTCAAAATTATCTAGACATGTTTATGGGAGAGAAAAAAGTAAATTTTTTTAGTGATATCCTTCCAATTATTCGTGATTTGGTGATACTATCTATTAAATCTGCCAGAAACTTCGAGGAGAGCAATAAAGAGCATACTTTTTAAATATTGGGGTATGACTTCATGATTGACGAGGAGATGCAGCCTTGGCTTATCGAAATCAATACAAACCCCTGCCTCTAAACTGGATGTGAAATTCTCAATTAAATTATTCCCTCGATGCTGGAGAACGCAGTGAAGATAGCAGTGGATCCTGTTTTCAAGCCACCGAAGATAGAGGATTGGTCAATGAATGAGTTATTATGCTGTTCGGAACGGCTACTTGAAGGTAACAAGTTTGAGCTCATTTATAGTCAAATTCACGAGGCATGATTCTCTTCTCATTATTTTTCAACTCTATATGATGTTTTTCCTTTCGAAGACAGTAGTATTTGCAATGTGGCTCCAAAAGCGTTGCCAGTCGCCCTCCACATATTTTTATAATAATATTCAATCAAATTCTATAATTTACTCTTTATATTCCATAAGAATGTCGCAATACATTAAAGAAGTTAATTTATAGGGGTAGCTGGTTTTTCGAATGGCTCCTCCAGAAATAGTCAAGCCTAAAATAAAACGATATGTCAGATCCAGTACACTAGAAAATCTGTTTAACCTGTCTGGGGAGACTAAAATGCTTGACAGGGCTTGTAATCGCTATTCGCTGATTTAATCAGAATAGCTCAAGCTCAAAAAGGAGGAGCTAATCAGTCAGAGATGCTCAGTGCTAAAAAAAAAGTTCAAATCAAGCTTTAACCCCCAAGTACAGGGCAAGTATCAGGGTTGTTATTCAGAACTGTCGGTAATTTTTTCAATGGTGAGAGTGAGCTTGCACTCGAGAGCCAACTTCAATCTGTGGTGATGAACCTCAAAAATATTTCAAGCAGCATGCCTCAAAAGATTTATTTGGACAAAAAATATCACTCACAACTAGGGATAAAGATGATGACTGTCAATGAGGCTATGCAGATCAGTGAACAAAAGGAATAGTACAGACACTGGTTGAACGAGGCCAATAATTCCACAAAATCACCGAATTTCAATAAGGTAGTTGATGTGATAGTTAGATGACGTATTTGGTATAAAAATTGTAAAAGAAAGAGATGGAGGAGAGTGGTAAGGCCACAGGAATAGGTCGGGTGAATCAATAATATCTATTGAAAAGAATTCGCGAGATAAGATAAAAAAAGAAGTCAAAATCGAATAATTTACTGATGTAGAGCGAGGATGCCAAGACATATAGGAAGAGATAAAAATATCTGTTATCTAAACGACAAAACAAAGTACGACTAAGACATCTCACGGAGGCGCAGGAGATGTATTACCCTCATTGAGATAATTGTATTTTACAGGCGGAAAGGCTATTATCGATCAACCATTATATAATTTATTCTCCAATCTTGGCAAACATTTAAGGGACAAATAATGTTTTGTCATTTTTATTTTTTTATTTAGATACTCCGCCCCTTTACACTTGTATTCATAATATCAAATATCATTATGAAAGATCTATAGCCTTAACAGGCAGATCAAATTCACCCCAAACCGACTCTAACCGAGCAGATCGATCAAGTTTAAGAAGCTTAAATAGTTAAATAGCAGGACAACAAAGATTAAATGGGAGAAAAAGAGAGTATCCCCATTAGATGGGACTACTTCTTCTTATTCTCTTATCTTTACATTCTAATGGGTGCTCTAAGCGGTATTCTTGGCACAATGCCCTACATCTATAAAGACCTACCAAACATTGATACGATGTCCCTATTCAATTCTACAAACCTCCCTTTTTCTTTAAAGTTTTTAATCGGTATTGATTCTAATATAAAGCTCCCTTCTTGGAAAAATTCAGTATCCTCCAATACGGCAAGCGAAAAACTTGGATCGTCGCAAGTTTGATAATGGGAGGGATCACTATCCTTATTTCCGGATTCTATACCGATTAAAACCACGCAAATTTGTACGCTATCCTGGGGATAGTGTCACAGTCTTGGATGGTGGTCCTGGATATCGCCTGTCACTCGATTATGATCAAATAGATAAAATCAGTCAATCAAAACAGCATAATTCTCTCATATGGTCAAACTTTCGGAATACTTGTTGGTGGCCTCATCATCCTAAA